>ENA-ORBV01000420-ORBV01000420.1-microbial-mat-metagenome-genome-assembly--contig:-NODE-420-length-98066-cov-13.568941_pt1 | contig 98066 bp, 86 predicted proteins | sample MGYA00237777_ERZ505514 | MGnify/ENA primary metagenome ERZ505514 (study PRJEB26160, sample SAMN06269048) | microbial mat metagenome | isolation source: Oligotrophic lake microbial mat | place...
CCGATCCACCCTTCGGGAAACTGCTGCAGCCGGGTGTTGTAGAACGTCGCGATCTCATTGAAGTAAGTACGCGCAAGTTCGATCCGGTCCTCGGTGTCTGAAAGCGCCTTCTGCAGTCCAAGGAAAGACCCGTTGACCTTCAAGTCCGGATAGGCCTCGGCGAGCGCGCGAACGGTGCCCGACAGCGCTGCCGGATCAGGCCCGGGCCTCCCCGGGGCCGTGGCGCGGGCCTGCTCGCGCAGCAGCGCAAGCCCGGATTGCAACGCGCCCTCATAGTCCCCGCCCGCGGTAACGACGTGGACGAGGTTGGGCACGAGGTCGGCCCGGCGTTTGAGCTGGACATCCACATTGGCCCAGGCCTGGCGTACCCGATGGCGAAGTTCGATCATCGTGTTGTAGGTGATCAGCACCCATCCAGCGGTCCATGCAAGGAGGTAAGCGCTGCAATACCAGGCGATGGACTCGAGGCTGATCCGAGGGTCGATGATAATTTCGCGCTTGCCATCGTGCTCGTCGATGCCAAAGACGGCGTACAGCACGACGAGAAAGAACCCGATCTGGCCCCAGATCCGGGTTCCCTCGCCGAAGCCGTGCCTGACTTTGTCCTCGGATTCGGTAGTGATCAGGAAAATCGGCGTGTCCTCCGCGGCGGCGATCTCCGCCGCGACGATGTCTTCGCGCTGCCTTGCGCGGCCGAGCACATAAATCGGCGTGTGGACCTCGATCGCATGCTCTACAAACTGGCGGATGTGGTCTGATCCGCTCACCTCCCCGCCCGGCCCTTTGCCGAAGTAAAGCGGATCCGTCGGGCCGCACGCCGTCGAGAAGACGTGGGGCGTCACGACTTCCGCGCCCTCGGGGCGAACCAGGACGGCCCCGTACTCGTCGTGAAGATAGAAGGGCGCAGTCGTCACTCCGCCGCTGGCAACGGTATCCCAGTCGGTCTTGTTCACCGTGCGGATCTGGGAGCTGCCATTGCTGTCGGTATAGGACTCGGTGACCCGGCGCGTCCACCGCTCGCGAACGGTGAAGGTGTAATACACGCACGGGAGGTCCGCGAGGTAGCTGGTCAATGGCGGCTCGGATTCCGCGGTGCCTTTCACCTCGACCAAGCCAATGAAGATCCCGCTGGTCTTCGAGCTCGGCAGCATTTCCACGAGCATCTGCCGCCGCGCGTTTCTCAGGCTGAGGTACAGGCACAGCCACAGAAGCGCGAGCTCGATCGCGGGCAGCCACGGCTTGAGCGTCATTTGCCTCCCCCCTGCATCCGCCGGTCGCAGAACCCCGGCGGGTGCGGTGCTATGCGGCTTTCTTCTTCCGCTGCGCGTCCTTCACATGCATCTGCGCGTACGCACCGTGCGCGGCCGACTCAGCGTCGCCGACATGCACCGGCAGGCCCATGTCGTCGAGCACTGAGCCGAGTGCCGACAGGCACACCATCACGTTTTCCGGGCGGCACGAGTAACCCATGAGGCCGAAGCGCCAGATCTTGCCGGCGAGCGGCCCGAGGCCCGCGCCGATCTCGAGGTTGAATTCGTTCAGCAGGCGCTTGCGCACCTCGGCTTCGTTGACGCCCTCCGGGCAGAACACCGCGTTCATCTGCGGCAACTGGTATTTCGGGTCGACGAGGAATTTCATGCCCATCGCCTCGAGCCCGGCCTTGAGCGCCATGTGGTGACGCGTCGCGCGCGCCCAGGCGTTCTCGAGGCCTTCTTCGCGGATCAGCAGCAGCGCTTCGTGCAAGGCGAAGAGCGAATTCGTCGGCGCGGTGTGGTGGTACGTCCGGTTGGTCGCGCCCCAGTAGCCGAGCAGCAGGTTCATGTCCATGAACCAGCTGTGGATCTTGTCCTTGCGCGCCTTGACGCGCTCGACGACCTGCTCCGAGAACGACACCGGCGACAGGCCGGGCGTGCACGACAGGCATTTCTGGCTCGCGGAGTAGATCGCGTCGATGCCCCATTCGTCGACCAGCACCGGCGTGCCGCCAAGCGAGGTCACCGCATCGACGATCGTGAGCATGTCGTGCTTGTGCGCGAGCGCGACCAGCGTCTTGGCATCGGACTGCACGCCCGTGGAGGTTTCCGCGTGCACGAACGCGACGACCTTGGCGTCGCGGTTCGCTTTGAGCGTGTCCTCGAGCTTCTGCGGGTCGACCGGCTCGCCCCACTTATCCTCGACGATCACCGGCACGCCACCTGCGCGCTCGACGTTCTCGATCATGCGGCCGCCAAACACACCGTTGCGGCAGACGACGACCTTGTCGCCGGGCGCCACCATGTTGACGAAGCAGTACTCCATGCCCACCGACCCCGGGCCCGAGACCGGGAACGTGAGCGGATTCTTTGTCTGGTAGGCGTAGCGCAAGAGTGACTTCAGCTCTTCCATCATCTCGACGAAGATCGGGTCGAGGTAGCCGATCGCCGGCTGGCTCATCGTCGTGAGCACGCGCGGATGGATCTCCGTCGGGCCGGGGCCCATCAGCGTGCGCTGCGGGGGATGGAAAGACTGGATGCGTTTCGCCGGGGCAAACTTGAGCATGGCATCACTCCCATGGACGGCGCCGACGAAATCGTCGGGCCTGGATTTCACTCGAACGGGTTTTCTTGCGGCCGCGTCGTTCAGCACGTCGATGGCCAGGATGCGGCCATTGGTGAGCTGCTCGACTTCCATGGCCCAGCGCGCGGGCACATAGCCGGTCTTCACCCAGTTGTTGACCACCGCGCGGTCGAGCTGGAAGGCCCGGGCGACGTCCGCCTGGCTGCCGAAAATCTCGACAAGACGTTCTGCGCAGTTCATCCGGAGAATTCTACCTGACAAAATAATTTTGACAAAATGGCGTTGGCGCGCATTTGCGGAACAGCGTCTTGACGCCTTGGGTGCGCGGCGTACGATAGGTTCATCAGTCAAACATGTGTTCTTACAAAGAACTTTAGCGACCCTCGGAGATATCATGAAAACAGGCCAGCCCGTTGAATTCAAACCTGAAACAGTCGCAGAAGCGTATCTGGCCCTCCTTGCTTCGCGGGACATCGACTACCTGTTCGGCAACTCCGGCACCGACTTCCCGCCCCTGGTAGAGGCCCTGGCCAAAGGCCGCGCCCTGGGCTGGCAGATGCCCGAGCCGATCATCGTCCCGCACGAAAACGTGGGGGTCGCCATGGCGCACGGCTACTACATGGTCACCGGGCGCCCGCAGGCCATGATGGTCCACGTGGGTCTTGGCACCGCGAACTCGATCAACGGGATCTTCAACGCCGCCCGCCAGAATATCCCGATCCTCTTCACCGCCGGCCGCACGCCGATCACCGAAAGCGGCCTGCTGGGCTCGCGCAACAACTTCATCAACTGGGCGCAGGAGCAGTTCGACCAGGGCGGCATGCTGCGCGAGTTCGTCAAGTGGGACTACGAGCTGCGCCATCACTCGCAGGTCGAGTCGGTGGTCGACCGCGCGCTCGCGATCGCCAAGAGCGAGCCGTGCGGCCCGGTGTACCTCACGCTTCCGCGGGAAGTGCTGGCCTCCGCGATGGGCGAGACGAAGATCGGCAAGCGCACGACCATCGCGCCGATGAGCCCGCCCTCGGCCGATCCCGACACGCTCGAGGAAGTGGCCAAGCTGCTGGGCGCGGCGAAGAGCCCGCTCGTCATCACCTCGAACGGCGGGCGCACAGCCGAATCCGCGCAGGCGCTCACGCGACTTGCGGAGGCGTTTGCGCTGCCCGTCATCCAGTACCGGCCGCGCTACCTCGCGCTGCCTACCGAGCACCCGATGAATTGCGGCTTCGATCCGCACGGCATGATTCCCGATGCCGACCTGATCCTCGTGGTCGACAGCGACGTGCCGTGGATCCCGGATACCGCCAAGCTCAAACCCGACTGCATGGTCGTGCACCTGGGCACCGATCCACTCTTCGCGCGCTATCCGGTCCGCGGCTTTCGTACCGATATCGCGCTCGCAGGCAGCCTTGCGCCGACGCTCGACCGGCTGGCCGAGCGCACCGGGCGCTACGCGGGTTCGGCAACCAAGATCGCCGCGCGCCGCGCAGCCGTGTCGGAGCAATCCGCGGACTACCGCAAGCGCATGCGCATGGCGCCGGGGACCTCGGTCACCTCCGGGCAGATCTCGACCAAGTGGATGACCCACTGCATCAACGCGGTGGCCGATGAAAACACCATCATCATCAACGAGTACCCACTGGTGCTCGAAGAGCTTTCCATCGACCAGCCCGGACGCTACTTCTCGCACCCGCCCTCGGGCGGCCTGGGCTGGGCCATGGGCGCGGCGCTCGGCGCCAAGCTCGGACGGCCCGATGCCACGGTGATCTGCGCAATCGGCGACGGCGCGTACATGTTCGGCAATCCCACCCCGACGCATTTCGTCGGCGAGGCCCACGGCCTGCCGGTGCTCTACGTCATCAACAACAACGCGCGCTGGAGCGCAGTGCATCGCGCCACGCTCGGCATGTATCCCAAGGGCCACGCCGCCGCCGCCGAGAAGCCCCCGTTCTCGGTGCTCGAGCCCTCGCCGCGCTTCGAGGAGATCGTGCGCGCGAGCGGCGGCTACGGCGAGCGCGTCGAGAGCCCCGCCGACATGCTGCCCGCCCTCAAGCGCGCGCTGCACGCGGTGAAGAACGAGAAGCGCCAGGCCGTGCTCAACGTGTGCACCGAAGTCAATTACAGCCGCACGAGCTGAGAGGCGGATTAATTTCGCCGACCGGCCGAATGCGATGAATCCTCCTCTCGTCGAAGACGATCGCCTCGCCGCCGCGCTCGACCCGCAGTCGGTTGCGGTCGTCGGCGCCTCCGAGAACCCGGAGAAGATCGGCGGCCGGCCGATCAAGTACATGCTGCGCGCCGGCTACAAGGGGCGGATCTACCCGGTCAACCCGAATCGCCCCGTGATCCAGGGCCTCCAGGCCTATCCGGACATCGCTTCGATTCCGGAAGCGCCGGATCTCGCCATCGTGGCCGTGCCCGGCATGGGCGCGGTGGACGCGGTCGCGGCGTGCGCCAGGCGCGGGGTGAAAGTCGCGGTGGTCATCACCTCGGGTTTCGGCGAAACCGGCGAGGCCGGGAAGAAGGCGCAGGAGGACATGGTGCGCACCGCTCGCGCGGCGGGCATGCGCATCGTCGGGCCGAACACCCAGGGCATCGCCAACTTCTCGAACGGGGCCATTGCGACCTTCTCGACCATCCTCAGCGAGATCGAACCCATGAACGGGCCGGTCGGCATCGTGAGCCAGTCCGGCGCGATGAGCGTGGTGCCGTATGCGTTCCTGCGCAGGCAAGGCATCGGCGTGCGCCATACGCACGCCACCGGCAACGAAAGCGACCTCACCGTCGCCGACTTCGCGCTGGCCGTCGCCCTCGACCCGGAAGTGAAGCTGCTGCTGCTCTATCTCGAGGCCATCGCGGACCCGGCCAGGCTTGCGCGTGCGGCGCAGGTTGCGCGCGAACGCGGGCTGCCGATCGTCGCGCTCAAGGCGGGCGTCTCGGCCCGAGGCGCGGCGGCGGCAAGCTCGCACACGGGCGCGCTGGCCACCGAAGACCGCGTGGTCGACGCCTTCTTCCGCCAGCACGGCATCTATCGCGTGCCCGACATCCGCAGCCTCGTGAATGCCGCCGACCTGTACCTGAAAGGATGGAAACCCAAAGGCCGCCGGCTGGTTGCGATCAGCAACTCGGGCGCTTCGTGCGTCATGGCGGCGGATGCGGCCGAGAAGCATGGCCTCACGCTCGCGCAGTTCGATGAGCCCACGCGGGCCGAGCTGCGCGCCAAGCTGCCGGAGTTCGGGGCCTCGGGCAATCCGATCGACCTGACTGCCGCGCTCCTGACCAACAGCGGCATGTTCAGCGACATCCTGCCGGTGCTTGCGAAGCGCGATGCGACCGATGCCATCTTCGTGAGCCTGGCGGCTTCGGGCCTCGGCTATGACGTGCCGCGGTTCGTGCGCGATTGCGCGGAGTACGTCGCGCAGACCGGCAAGCCGCTCGCGGTCGCCGCGCCGCTCGAGACCACGGCAGAACAGTTCCGCGCCGCGGGCCTGGCGGCCTTCGCGCATGACATCGACGCGGTGTCCGCGCTGGCGCAATTCATCGATCACTCCGAGCTCATGCAGCGGCCGCAGGCCATGGCCACCGCGTTCCCGCGCGTGACCGTACCGAACGGCGCGGGCCGGTTCGTGTCCGAAGCCGACAGCCTCGCGCTGTTGTCCGGGCACGGCTTCCCCACGGTGCCGTTACGCCTGTGCCGCACCAGCGAGGAGGCGCTGGGAGCGTTCAAAGCGCTCGGCGCGCCGGTCGCAGTCAAGGCCTGCTCCGCCGACATTCCGCACAAGTCCGAGCATGGCCTCGTTCACCTCAACTGCAAGACCGCAGCGGAAGCGGTAGCGGCCTTCGAGGACATTGGCCGCAAGCTCGCTGCGATGAAAGTTGCCGACGGCGCAGTCATCGTCGCCGCCATGCGCCGCGCGCAGCACGAGTTCGTCGTCGGCGCGCGGGTGGATGCGCGCTTCGGCACGCTGGTGATGCTGGGCGACGGCGGCAAGTACGTGGAAGCGCTGCCCGACATCGCGCTGCTGCGTTACCCGTTCAGCGAGGCGGATGCAATCGAGCGCCTCGGAAGCTTGCGGATCGCGCCCCTCTTCGCGGGCGTGCGCGGCGAGCCGCCGATTGCGCTCGGCGCGCTCGCAAAGCTCGCGGTGCGGCTGGGCGCCCTGCTCGATAACGCGGGCGGCAAGATCGCTTCGATCGACCTCAACCCGGTCATGGCCGGGGAGAGCGAATCCGACACCGTCATCGTCGATGCGCTCATCGAAAGGGCTGCAGGAAAGCCATGACACCTCATCCGGGCTTTCCAATCACCGCCCGCGAATCCGGCGGCCAGTTCGTCGAGGCATTTGCGCGCGGCCTCATGGTCGTGATGGCGTTCGGCGAGGGTTTCGAGCGCATGACCCTCTCGCAGGTCGCGCAGCGCGCGGGGCTCACGCGTGCAGGCGCGCGCCGGCTGCTCTACACGCTCGAACAGCTCGGTTTCGTGGGCCACAAGGAGCGCCTCTTCTTTCTCACGCCGAAGATCCTGCGCCTGGGGTATGCGTACACGTCGTCCTCCCCTTTCTGGGGCTACGCGCATCCGATCCTCGGGCAGTTGGTGGGCGACGCGCAGGAGACCTGCACCCTGGCTGTGCTGGAGGGGACCGAGATCGTCTACGTGATCCGCAACTCGGTGCGCGCGGTGGTCACCGGCGGCTCGGTGGTCGGCACGCGCCTGCCCGCCTATGTGACCTCGATGGGCCGCATCCTGCTCGGCGGGCTGCCCGAGCGGGACCTGGACGACTACTTCGAGCGGGCCAACCTGCAGAAGTACACCGAGCGCACCCTCACCGACCGGGACGCGCTCAGGCGCGAGATCGCCGGTGACCGCGAGCAGGGCTGGTCGTGGATCCAGGGCGAGCTGGAAGAGCACATCTGCGGCCTTTCGGTCCCGGTCAACGACCACGAAGGCAAAGTCTGCGCCGCGCTCAACATCAGCGTGAATTCACTGCGCATGACCAAGGAGATTGCGCTGCACACGATGCTTCCGCGGCTGCTGATTGCGGCCGAGCAACTGCATCGCGGGCTGCAGTTGCGCGCCGGCTAGCCCCTCGAGAACGCACCGATGAGGAACCTGGGAGGTGCATTCAGTGCCTCCGTAAGCGCGCACTTGGTGCCAACATTCTGACCGAGTTTCCGGCCGCGCCGGTGAAACAAGCGGCCCGCGCGCTTGCCTCGCTGCCGCAGGCGGAGGCAGACTCGGCGCCTTCCATCCCACCGGAGCGCCCGATGCTGCAATTCACCGCAAACCTCACCATGCTGTTCAACGAGGTCGGTTTCCTCGAGCGGTTCGCGCTCGCGGCAAAGGCCGGCTTCAAGGGCGCCGAGTTCAAGGACCCGTTCTCCCACAAGAAAGAGGACGTGGTCGCCGCGGTCAAGGACAGCGGGCTGAAGCCGGTCCTCTTCAACATGCCTTCGGGGAACTGGGCCGGGGGCGAGCGCGGCCTCGGCTGCCTGCCGGGGCGCGAGAAAGAGCTGCGCGAAGGCGTGGCCACCACCATCGACTACGCGCAGGCGCTGGGCTGCAAGCTCATCAACCTGCTCGGCGGCATCCCGCCCAAGGGGTCGGATCGCAACGAGATCCGCAAGCTCTTCGTCGACAACCTGCGCTATGCGGCCGGCGAGCTGAAGAAGCACGACATGCGCCTCGTGATCGAGCCGGTCAACACCTACAACTCACCCGGCGTCTTCCTGACCCGCACCGACCAGGCGGTCGAGATCATCAAGGACGTTGGCGCCGACAACCTGGGCATCGAGTACGACGTCTACCAGGCGCAGCTCATGGAGGGCGACCTGACCAACACGATCCGAAAGACGATGCCGCTGATCTGGCATATGCAGGTCGCGGACGTCCCGAGCCGCGCCGAGCCCGGTACCGGCGAGATCAACTACGACCATGTGCTCGGCGTCATCGAAGCCGCCGGCTACAAGGGCTGGATCGGCTGCGACTACGAGCCTTCGAAGAGCACGCTCTCGAGCTTCGGCTGGATGAAGAACTGGGATCCGGTGGTCGCCCGGAACTCGGAATAGAAGCGGATTGAGAAACGCGCGTTGACGCTGCCGCCGGCCTCTGATTAAGATACAGATAGCATAATTGTGTATCGAATTATGATACACCCATCAAACTATCCAAGGGGCGGCACGATGAAGATGCTTCAGGCGGTTTTCGCAGGATTCGCACTGGCAATTTCCGGCGGCGCGGCGGCGCAGGCTTTTCCCGAGAAGCCGGTCCACATCATCGTGCCCTTCACGCCGGCGGGCTCGACCTCGATCCTCGCGCGCCTGCTCGCGCAATACCTCGGGCCGCGCTACAACCAGCCGGTCATCGTCGAGAACAAGCCCGGCGCAGGCGCTCACTTGGGCGCCGAGTTCGTCGCGAAGGCGCCGCCCGATGGCCACACGCTGCTGCTCGGCACGATCGGCGTCCATGCGGCACACGCGCTTTACCCGAAACTCTCCTACGATCCCGCGAAGGACCTCCAACCGGTCATCATCGCGGTCGACCTGCCCCTCGCCCTGGTGGTGAACCCGTCATTCGCGGCGAAAACCGTGCAGGAGTTCATTGCGATGGCCAAGGCCAGGCCCGGCGACATCAACTTCGGCTCGGCGGGCTCCGGCTCGTCGACGCACATGACCGGGGAGCTCTTCAAGCTCATGGCGGGCGTCAACCTCACGCATATCCCGTACAAGGGCAGCATGCCCGCGGTGCAGGACGTCATGGGCGGACAGACGCAGGCCATGTTCGAGCAGTTGCCGACGATCCTGCCGCAGATCCAGTCCGGCCGCTTGCGGCCGCTGGGGGTCACGAGCAAGACGCGCGCGCCGGCGCTGCCGAACGTGCCCACCATCGCCGAGTCCGGCGTTCCGGGCTACGAATCCACGGCCTGGTTCACCATCGCCACGTCGGCAAAAGTGCCCCAACCGATCGTGCAGAAGCTCAACGCCGACCTGAATGCGGTCCTCGCCAACCCCGAAGTGCAGGCCAAGCTCAAGGACCTCGGCATGAACGCGGTCGGCGGCAGCACGGAGTTCGCCGCCAGGCACTTCGCCTCCGAAACGGAGAAGTGGACCCGGGTCATCCGGGCCGGCAACCTCAAGGTCGACTGATGGCCGCGCTCCCCGTACGTCGCGTCGGCGCAGCGCTGGCCGGGGCGCTGGCACTCCTTGGCGCTGCCGCGCCGATGCAAGCCCTCGCCCAGTATCCCGACAAGCCGATCACGATCATCGTGCCCTTCCCGCCCGGGGGCGCCACCGACATCCTCGCGCGCATGCTCGGGCAGAAATTGTCCGAAGCCGTGAAGCAGCCGGTGCTGGTCGACAACAAGGCGGGCGCCACCGGCGCGATCGGGCTGACGCACGTCGCGCGCTCAGCACCCGAGGGCTACACGCTCGCGATTGCGACGGCCAGCTCGCTCGCCGCCAATCCCGCGGTCAGCAAAGTGCCCTTCGACCCGGTCAAGGATTTCTCGCCGATCGGCCTCATCGCGCTCGAGCCGATGGGCCTTGCGGTGCACCCGTCGGTGAAAGCCACCAACATCCGCGAGCTGATCGCGCTTGCCAAAGCGAAGCCCGGCGGGCTCAACATGGCCTCGTTCGGCACCGGCTCGGTCTCGCACCTGACCGGCGAGCTGTTCAACACGATCGCCGGCACGAAGATGACGCATGTCCCCTACAAGGGCGCGGCGCCCGCGACTGCGGACCTGATGGCGGGCCAGGTGGACCTCATGTTCAACTCGATCTCGGTGTTCATTGCGCCGGCCAAGGCGGGCAAGCTGCGCCTCATCGCCACGGCGGGCAGCGCGCGCTCGGCCGTGCTGCCTGACCTGCCGACGGTGGCCGAGTCCGGCCTGCCCGGATTCGATGCGGGGACCTGGCATGCGTTCATCGGGCCGGCCGGCATGGCGCCCGAGAGCGTCGCGCTGCTGTCGCGCGAGTTCGGGCGCGCCCTGAACCTGCCCGACGTGAAGGAGAAGATCATCGCCATGAGCCTGGAGCCGCAAAGCATGACGCCGGCCCAGCTCGCGGCCACGGTGCAACGCGATGCCGCCAAGTGGAAGCGCATCGTCGCCGAGGCCGGCATCAAGCTCGACTAACCGGAGAATTTCACGATGTACATCGAAGAGCGCATGTACCAGCTGCGTCCGGGCAAGGTGCCGGAGTATTTCCATCACTACGAAACCCACGGCATGGCGGTGCAGCTGCGCCACCAGCCGCACATGCTCGGCTACTACACGCCCGAGATCGGGCCGCAGAACATGGTGGTCCACATGTGGGCTTACGACGACCTCAACCAGCGCGAGCGCTGCCGCACGGCCCTCTTCGCCGATCCCGAGTGGCAGTCGTACCGTCCCAAGATCCATCCGCTGATCCTGCAGATGGACACGCGCATGATGAAATGCGCGCCGTTTTTCCTCGAGCGGCTGAAGAAAATGCTGGCGGCGGCGAAATCATGAGGAAGCACACCTTCGCTTCCCGCCTGCTGGCGGCCGCGTTCGCCTCTTGCGTCCTGGGTGCCTCGGCACCAGCGCTCGCCCAGGACTTTCCGAACCGGCCGATCCGCCTGTATGTCGGATTCACGCCGGGGACCGGCATTGATGTCGTCGCGCGCATCGTGGCGACCGAAGTGTCGAAGAACATCGGCCAGCCGGTCGTGGTGGAAACCCGCGCCGGCGCCGGCGGCAATATCGCGGGCGACGCTGCGGCCAAGGCGGCACCGGACGGCTACTCTCTGCACTGGGCGGCGCCCGGCTCGGCGGTGATCAACCACCACCTCAACAAGGCGATGCCCTACGCATTCAAGGACCTCGCCCCGGTGACGCTGATCGGGATCGTCCCGCTCGTGGTCATCGTGCCCACGAACTCGCCCTACAAGACACTCGCCGATGTGGCCAACGCGATGAAGGCTGCCCCCGGCAAGCTCAGCTTCGGCACGCCTGGCGTGGGCACGTCGAACCACATGGCGACCGAGCTGTTCCTGTACAACGCCAAGGCGAAGGCAACCCATATCCCCTACAAGGGCTCGGCAGCCAACCAGGACCTGCTCGCGGGCAGCCTGGCGTTCATCTTCGACTCGATCACCACGGCCACCCCGTTCATTTCCGGCGGGCGCGTGCGTCCGCTCGCGGTGACCACGGGTGTGCGTTCGCCGATGCTCCCCGACGTCCAGACCATCGCCGAGCAGGGATACCCGGGCTACGACGCAGCCAACTGGTATGCGGTCACCGTGCCGAACGGCACGCCCGCGCCCATCGTGCAGAAGCTCAACGCCGAGTTCGTCAAGGCAGTGCGCACGCCGGAGGTGGAGAAGCGCCTGCAGGGCCTCGGCGTGATCGTGGCCGGATCGAGCGTCGATGACCTTCGCAGGTTCCTGGAGGCGCAGTACGAGTCGATCGGCCGCGTGGTCAAGGAAGCCGGCATCCGGGCGGAATGAGCCTGCCACCTTGTTTTCGCTGAAGGAAGCCAGCTCGGTTGCCCGCGAACCGGAAATTGCAGCCGCAATCGAAGCCGTGGATCGCTACCTGCTTTCGGCTTCGGGTCCGCAACATTTTCGTCGCGCGCTGAATTCGACGAATGGTGAAGCCGAGGTCGCGGCCTATCGGGGACTCGCTGACCTCGGGCTGACCAGCGCGATGCTTCCGGAGTCCCAAGGCGGCACCGGATTCGCGCCTGGCGTTGCCGTGCTCATAGGCGAACGGCTGGGCTGGTCGCTGGCGCGCGAGCCGTTTATCGAGAACGTGGTTTTCCCCTCGACGCTCCTGCAAGCCCTCGGCGCTGCAGCCTCGGGTGAGAAGGAGATCGCCTGCGTCGCATGGCAGGAAGGCGCGTTCGCAACGCTCGACGCGGACGCAATCCGCACGAGGGCAACGGTCGAAGGCGCGGGCTTGCGCCTCCGGGGCGCGAAGCGCTTCGTCATGGGCGCTCGAGCGAGCACGCGCATGCTGGTGCTGGCTTCGGTGGACGGGACACCGGCGATCGTTTCCGTCGCCTCGGCCGATGCGAAGCTGAAGGACAAGCGGTTGGCCGATGGCACCGCCTGGTCCGACGTCGAGCTGGACGTCTTTGTCGAACCTTCCGCCGTGCTTGCCCGAGGGGACAAGGCCTTGCGCGCGCTCACGCACGCGCTCGACCTCACCAACCTCGCAATCGCCGGCGTGCTGCACGGCTTGCAATCGCGCATCCTTTCGATGACGCTCGACTACCTCGTCACGCGCGAGCAGTTCGGCAAGCCGCTGGCCGCTTTCCAGTCGTTGCAGCACCGGGCGGTCGACCTGTACAACCACGCCCAGATCGCCCGCTTCCTGCTCGGCGAGGCCGTCGACGCGTTGGGACACGCCGTGCCGGCCTTGACGCTGGCCGCCTACGCCAGCCGTGCAAAGGCGCGAACCGCGGATTCGGCCGCGCGCATCGCAAAGGAAGGCATCCAGATGCACGGCGCCATCGGCTTCAGCGATGAATACGATCTTGGCCTGTATGTGAAGCGCGTGCTTGTCCTGTCTGCATGGCTCGGCGGCGCGGCGTGGCATCGCCGGCGGTATGCGGCGCTCGAACCTTCCGCGGTCGAGGCCTAGGCCATGGGCCGGAACACGGAGTGGAACACATTGAGCGACGATGCCTTCCGGGCCGAGGTTCGCGCCTTTATCGAGCAAAACTGCCCCGCGCACCTGCGCAACCACCCGCGCCGCATCCCACGCTGGGAAACCACGCGCGACTGGTACAAAGCCTTGTCGGCCAAGGGCTGGATCGCGCCGAACTGGCCGGCCGCCCACGGCGGCATGGGCCTGGGCGCCTCCAAGCTGCTCGTCTTCGTCGAGGAGCTCGAGCGCTGGGGCGTGCCGCGCATCTACGACATGGGCCTCTTCATGCTCGGGCCGATCCTGATCTGCCACGGGACCGACGAGCAGAAGCGCGAGTACCTGCCGCGCATCCGGTCGGGCGAGCACCGCTGGTCGCAGGGCTATTCGGAGCCCGGCGCGGGTTCCGACCTTGCGAGCCTGCGCACCACCGCCGAACCCGACGGCGACTGCTATGTGATCAACGGCCACAAGACCTGGACCACGTTCCTCGACGACGCGACGCACATGTTCCTGCTCGCCCGCACGCGGAAATCGGAGCGCAAGCAGGACGGCATCTCGCTGTTCCTGGTCGACCTCGATACGCCGGGCGTGACGCGCAGGCTGATCACCACGATCGCGGGCCACGCAGAACTCGGCGAAGTGTTCTTCGACAACGTGCGCGTGCCCGCGAAGAACATTGTCGGTCCGCCGCACAGCGGCTGGTCCGCGGCGAAAGACCTGCTGGAATTCGAGCGCATCAACAACGGCAGCCCCAAGCTCGGGCTCTACGTGCTCAACCGGCTGGACGAGTACGCGAAAGAGAAGGGCCTGATGGACGACCGGGCCTTCGCGGACCGGCTGACGGCGCTGCGTCTGGACCTGCAGGACCAGTACTGCGCCTACCGGCACTTCTGCGCCCTGCTCAAGGCCGGACGCACACCGGGTCCCGAGGTCTCGATGCTGAAGATCTGGTCGACCGAGACCTACCAGCGGTTGTCCGAACTGTTTCTCGAAGTGGCCGGCGAGGAGGGCGTGGAGGCCGATCGCCAGGACGAGGCCGGCAGCCTCGCGGCGCTACGCCTCTATTACCGCTCGCGCCCCGCGACGATCTACAGCGGCAGCTCCGAGGTGCAGCGCAACCTGCTCGCCAAGCGCGTGCTGGGGCTCGCTTGATGCCTCTCGTAGATCCTCAGGCAGGCTTCTTTGCGATCAGCACCCGTTTCTCGACTGAATACACGAGCGTGCCCTCGTGATTGGTCACGTGATCCTTGAACAACACGATGCCGCTGCGCGGCGATTTGCTCTCTTTGGAGACGACCTCCACCTCGGTGCCGATGGTGTCGCCCGGCCGCACCGGCGCATGGAAAGTCGCCTTGTCGCTGGAGAGATGCGCGACGATCGTCGTGCGGAAGAACGACTCGGTCATCGCGGTGGAAAAGCTCATGGTGAGCGAGCTCGGCACGATGCGCCCGCCGAAGCGCGTCTTCTTCGCGTAGTGCTCGTCGATGAACATCGGGGTGTGATACCCGACCAGCGCGCAGAACATGACGAGGTCGGCCTCGGTAATCGTCCGCGTGTAGGTCGGGTAGCGGCGGCCGACTTCGAATTCTTCGAAATACATTGACATGGTCCGGCTCCATTCACTTTTGACTGGCGATTTGACTGCGGGCAAGTTTATGCGAAGCGCGCGATCAGCAGCGGACAACGCGAATCCGTTTCACAACGGCCGAAGGGCCAAGAGGCAACAAGATGTCACAGTACTCATTGACCGACGACCAGAAGGCACTGCGCGAAGCGACGCGCAAGTTTGCCCAAGGGTATCTTTTCGAGGCCGCAGCGAAGACCGAACGCGAAGGCGCGGACTTCCCCGTCTCCGCGCTTGAGGCAATGGCGAAGCAAGGCGTCCTCGGCCTCGACGTGCCGGCGGAGTACGGTGGCCAAGGCCTCGACACGCTGAGCTGCGCGGTCATCCTCGAGGAGCTGGCCGCCGGCTGGTTCTCCTCGACCATCTTCGCAATGAACCTCGCCACCGGCCCACTGCTCGCCGCCGGATCACCCGAGCAGAAGCGCAAATACCTCGGCGGCATCTGCAACGGCACCATCGTCCCGGCTTTTGCGTTGACCGAACCCGCGGGCGGATCGGACGCCGCCAATATCACGACGCGCGTGACTCGCGAGGGCGACGGGTATGTGCTTCGCGGACAGAAGATCTTCATCACCAACGCGCACCGCGCCGATGTGCTCATCGTTTTCGCGCGCTCCTCCGCCGATGCGCCGCGCGGCAAGGGCATCTCGATCGTACTCGTCGAGAAAGGCACCAAGGGCCTGCAGATCGGCCAGCGCTTCGACACGATCGCCCACACCTCGAACCCGATCTGGGAAGTGGTCTTCGACGATTGCCGTGTGCCAAAGGAGAACCTGATCGGCGGCGAGGGCGAAGGCTTCAGCTACATCCAGAAGGATTTCGCCAAGATCCGCGCCGTGTACGGGTCGCGTTGCGTCGGCGTGGCGCAGGCGGCGATCGACTACGCGCTGCAGTACGCAGTCGAGCGCAAGGCGTTCGGGCAGACCGTGGCGTCGTTCCAGGGCATCCGTTTCAAGGTGGCCGAGCTGGTCACCAAGATCGAAGCTGCGCGGCAGCTTTCCTACCGCGCTGCCGCGCTGGCCGACGAAGGCCACGCGGACGCGCCGGTCGCCGCTTCCATGGCGAAGATCTTCGCCAGCCAGGTGGCGGTTGAGGCCACCGGCGAAGCGATGCAGATCATGGGCGGCCACGGCCTGCTCAAGCTGCATCCGATCGAGCGCATGTACCGCGAAGCGAAGCTCTTCGAAATCGGCGACGGCACCAGCGAAGTGCTCAAGCTGCTCGTCTCCCGGCATGCCAATCGCCGGGCCACCGACCGTCAGCCGGCGCGGGTGGACTAAACCATGAACCTTGCGGACCTCATCCGGCATCATGCCCGCCGACGATCGGCGCATCCCGCGATCGTCGCGCGCGACCGTACGTGGACCTACGCGGACCTCGATGCAGCTGTGGACACGGCGGCCGTGCGGCTCCTTGAGCGCGGCGTCAAGCAGGGGGACATCGTGGGCATCGCGCTGGGCGACACGCCCGAGCATCTTGCCTTCCTGTTCGGCATCGCACGCGCGGGCGCGGTGATCCTGCCGATGGACAAACGCTGGACCGAGGTCGAGAAGCAACGCGTGGCCGTCCACTTCGGCGCCAGGCTCACCCTGATCGACGAAGAGGACGCGCCCATCGAGGGCGTCGCCTGCGAGGCGGTGGAAATCCCGCTCAGGATCGATGCGAAAGCCAGGCCGCCCGAGAGTCCGAAAGGCGAGGCCCTCGGCTTCGTGCTCTCGCTCTCCTCCGGCACCACCGGCCGGCCCAAGGGTCCGCTGATCACGCACCGGAACATGTACCACCGCTTCCTCATCTACTACATCACGCTCACTTTCACCGAGCACGACCGCTTCGCCTGCGCCTCGCCGCTGTACTTCAGCGGCAGCCGCGGCTTCTCGCTGTGCGCCCTCTATGCGGGCTCGACCGTTGTCCTGCTTCCGCCGCCGGTAAGCGCGGCGAGGCTCATCGACGAGGTCAACGACTACGGCTGCACGACCGCATTCATCGTGCCGACCATTGTACGGCGCCTCATCGACGCCAACACGGGGGACGGCTTCTGCTACCCCAACCTGCGCGTGCTGATCTCGACCGGCGCCGCGCTGTTCGCCGAAGACCGCGAGCTGGCGATGAAGAAGATCACGCCGAACATCATCAACTTCTACGGCTCGGCCGAAGGCAGCGGCATCTCGGCGCTGACCTCGGCGCATCCGCCGGAGAAGTCGCGTTCCGCCGGCGCCATCGTCTGGGGCACCGAAGTGCGCGTGGTGGACGAGGATTTCAACGACCTCCCCCGCGGCGAGATCGGCCGCATCTGCTATCGCAGCGGCGGCAGCGCCAGCGAGTTCTACCGCGACCCCGAAGCCAGCGCCAAGGCCTTCCGCGACGGCTGGTATCTGCCCGGCGACCTTGGCCTGGTGGATGCCGACGGCTTCGTCTACATCACCGGCCGCGAGAAGGACATGATCATCCGCGGCGGCGTCAATGTGTACCCGAACGAGATCGAGAGCGTGCTGCTCGGGCACGAGCAGGTGGCGGAGGCGGCGGTCGTCGGCGTCGCCTCGGTCGAGCTGGGCGAGGAAGTGATCGCCTTCGTGACCACGCGCCGGCCGATCGAAGCCGACGCCCTGCGCGCGCTCTGCGCCACCCAGCTCGCACCCTACAAAGTGCCGAAGGCCATCCGTGTGCTGCCCGAGATGCCGCGCACCAACGTCGGCAAGATCGACAAGCAGCACTTGAGGAACAGCCTGAAGTGATGCTCCACAAGTCGATGACGATCCTGCGCGCCTTGAGGGACGCTGCGCTTGGCGGGGACGCGGAGATCGGCGGCCTGCAGGCCGGGCAGATCGTCGAGGCGACCGGCATGAACCGCATCACGATGCACCGCCTCGTGAAGTCCCTCGAGCGCGAAGGGCTGGTGGAGCGCGACGACGAGCGGCGCTACCACCTCGGGTCCCAGGCGTGGCTGCTCGGCATGGCGGCCAACCGGCGCTTCGACCTCAACGCGCTCGCCGGCGATTCGCTCGACCGTATCGAGGCCGAAACCCACGACACGATCTACCTGCTGCGCCGCGTGGGGGACGATGTCCTTTGCGTAGCGCGACGGGACGGCACCTACCCGATCAAGTCGCTCGTGATGGAAGTCGGCAAGGCTTACCCGGTAGGCGTGGGCGGGGGCGGATTGGCCGTCCTCGCCTCACTCGACGCCGAGGAAACGAAAGAAGTGCTCGAACGCCTGCGGGCGCGCATCGGCGCCTACCCGAAGGCGAGCCTCACGCGCATCCGCAAGCTGCTCGAGGATGCCCGCAAGGCCGGCTACGCATTCTGGCCGGCGTTGATCTCGGAAGCGCTGGTGGTCGCGGTGCCGATCCTCGGCCAGGACGGAAAACCGATCGGTGCGCTCAGCTGCGCCGCCATCAAGGAAAGGCTCGGGCCCACGCGCCGCGCGAAGGTAGCAGCACTGCTGAAAACGGAAGCCAGGAAAATCGAGCGTCGCATGGGCGGCGCCAAAACGGAGAAACGCTCATGATCATCGACGGACACGCGCACGCCTTCCCTTCCCTGCATGACCACGCCGGTTACGACTCGGCTGAAGAACACATGCGCGCAGCCCAGGTGCATGTGGTCGCGCCTTCGCAGCCGGTGATCGAGACCGCGACAGGCCGGGTGGTCACCGAGCAGACGCTGAGCGACGGCAAGGGCATGGGCTGGTCGAACATGGTCGACGTGAATTTCCGCTACGGCGAGTTCGGCAAGATGGAATGGACGCGCGAGGGCAAGGAGTACCACCTGCAGATGTTCGCGCCGAATTTTCCCGAGAGCCTCTCGCCCGAGAAGATGCTCGCGCTCATGGACTACGCGGGCGTCGAGAAAGCCATGCTGCACAACGCGCACATGTACGGCATGCTCAACGACTACTACGGCGAGGTCATCCGCAAGTACCCGCATCGCTTCGCGGCCTCTGCGCAGATCCACGAGGCCGACTGCGACAAGCCGGAGCAGATCGCCGAGCTCACGCGCGCCGTCGAGGTGCTCGGGCTCACGGCGCTGCACTTCCAGATCGAAGGCTTCTTTCGCTACGACTTCCGCGACACCTTCGAGGACACCAAGTTCGACCCGTTCTGGGAAGAGGTGAAGCGCCTTGGCATCCCGGTGCTCTGGAATATCCGGCCGCTCGGCGCGCCGCGCGAGCGTAACTATGTCGAGCAGGTCGCCCGCCTCGGAAAATGGGCGAAGCGCTGGAAAGACATCCCGAGCGTGTTCACGCACGGCGTGCATGTCGGCCTGCTCATGGACAAGGGCGGCCGCGTGGTGATCCCGGAAGAGTTCTGGGAAACGCTGGCGGCGCCGAACATCACGCTCGAGCTGCTCTTTCCGGTGATGCAGGGCAACCGCTGGGAGTATCCCTTCCCGGAAGCGCAGGCGCTCATCAAGGATTTCCACAAGCGGCTCGGCGCGGCGAAGCTGGTCTGGGGCTCGGACTACCCGACCTCCGAGCGCGCGGCGACCTACCCCCAGTCGCTCGACTACATCCGCAAGCACTGCGACTTCCTCTCGGCCTCGGACAAGGACCGGATCCTGTGCGGGACGGCGGCGGAGCTTTACAGGTTTCCCGACCAGAAGACATAAGCGGACTGACCGGAATGTACCGGTATCGATACACCAACTCCCCGGAGAGCCGCACCCCGCCTGGCTCCTTAAGACCTAATTCCGAAGAATCCGGTTCGGTCCGATGCGCCCGACAAACGGCAGCTTGAGCGCCGGATCGAACGGGTTCACGCCGAACGTGAGTCCCAGCAGGTTGAGCTCGAGGCCTTCTACTCCACTTATGGTGAGCCCAAGTAGCCCGGCGACGCTGGCCTGCGCCCCGCCGCCGCTCGGCGCGGCATCGAAAAGTGTGCGGTTGTAGTCCTTGCCGATGGCCGTCGGCGGCAGGTCCACCTGCAGCTCGGGCACCGCGCGGGTGATCCACGCCGTGAAAGTGTTCGAATTCGGCCCGGGCCAGACCGTGTACTCGCCTTTCCAGGGGTAGGCACGCGCCGCGGCGTCGATGCGCCCGATCAATCCTTCGGCCGCAGAACCACGCTTGTCCGCGAGCAGCTCAGGCTCCGCGCCGTACCAGCGGGAATCCGGCGTTCGGTCATGGATGGCGACGACCGAATCGTTCCAGCGCGCTCGCCAGCCGATGACCTCGTAGACGGTGTAGGTGCTCGCATTCGCGGGCTTGGCCGCGACCCAGGTGTGCACGCCGAACAGCCCGCGCCAGCCGAACGCACGCGCCGCGTAGACCTGCACTACCGCCTCTCGCGTGACCGCGGGATCGGGCGCGCTGCCGACCGCCTCGTGGCTGGCGGTGCGCCAGTCGCCGCTGCGCAAGCTCGCGCAGCCGGCCGCGAGCGCGAACAGGCAGAGGGCTGCCGCCAACACCTTCTTCCCGGTCTTCTCCGCTGAATCCATGCGCGTACTTTACCGCGCCGGTTATGTGTTTTACGTATCGAGTTGTGACAGCCTGCGGCCGCCCGTAACATGGCCCGCACCATGGAACCCGTCGACCGCCTGCCCCTTTCCCCCGACATTTCGCGCGAATCCGTGCCGGTGCGCTGGCCGGAGGGCCACAAGTGCGCGGTCATGCTGACCTTCGATTTCGATGCCGAAACGATGTGGCTGTCGCGCGACACCACCAACGCGCAGCGGCCGGCGCTGATCTCGCATGGCACCTACGCGGCCAAGATCGCGATTCCGGAGATCCTGCGCGTGCTGAAAGAGACCGCGCTCCCGGCCACCTTTTTCGTTCCGGGCTGGACGGCAGAGAACCACACGGCGCGCGTGGCCCAGATCATCGAGGCCGGCCACGAGATCGGCCACCACGGCTACCTTCACTTCTGGCCCGAGCCCGACAAGCCGGCCGAGGAGGAGCGCGAGATCGAGCTTGGCCTCGAAGTGCTGCAGCGCCTCTTCAAGCTGACGCCGCGCGGTTATCGCTGCCCGGCCGGCGAGACGACCGACCGATTGATCGGCTTGCTGCAGAAGTACGGCTTCGCGTACGACAGCTCTTTCATGGACGACATCCACCCGTACGTGCACAAGCGCGCGGGCAAGAGCACAGGCGTGGTGGAGCTCCCGTGGCACTGGTCGCTGGACGACGTGCCCTTCACCGTCTACAGCCTGCGCGGCCAGCGCGCGATCCAGACGAACGAGCACATCCTGACGATCTGGAAAGAAGAGTTCCACGAGTACTACCAGCGCGGCGCGCTCTTCGACCTCATCATGCATCCGCAGGCCATCGGCCGCCCCTCGCGCCTCAAGCTGCTGCGCGATTTCATCGCTTTCGTGCGCACCTATCCCGGCGTGTGGTTCGCCACCGGCAGCCAGGTCGCCGACCATTTTTTGAAGAGCACCAGATGATTACGCTGATCGAACACGGCTGGGTCGTCCCGGTCGACGGCAAGCAGGCGCACATCGAGGACGGCGCGGTCGCGTTCGAGGACGGGCGCATCGTCGGCGTCGGGCCGACTGCGGAAATCGCGGCGAAGTTTCGCGCCGACGGCAGTCAGGTCAAACGGATCGACGCGCGCGGCAAGGCGGTGCTGCCCGGGTTCATCAACACGCACATCCACCTGATCGGCGGCCTCAACAAGGGGCTCACCGAAGATGTGCCGAAAAACGCGGCGGGGGTCTCGGGCGGCCTGTTCAAGATCGCGATGCCGCTGCACTACGTCTACGCGCAGGCGCCGGAGGTGTACTGGCTGGCCTCGATGCATGCGCTCGAATGCGTGAGGACCGGAACCACCACGGTCAACGAGATGGGCAAGTTCGAGCGCGAAGTCGCCAGGGTCGTCCGGGACGTCGGCTTGCGCGCAGTCATGGCCGAGAACATCCGCGACAGCGCGGTGGTCGACGTGCGGCCCGGCGTGGTCGAGCGCACGTTCGTGCCCTCGGACGCGGAGCGCTGCATCGAGGATGCGCTCGCCTTCATCGAAGAGTGGCATGGCAAGGCCGACGGCCGCATCACCTGCCGCTTCGGGCCGAACGCGCCCGACACTTGCGCGGAATCGACGCTGGTGCGCGTGAAGGAACTCGCCGACAAGCACGGCTTCGGGCTGCACACGCATCTCGCGCAGGTGCCCGGCGAGCGCGAATACGTCGTCAAGGCCCAGGGCCGCAGCCCGGTGAAGTACCTCGCGGATCTTGGCTACCTGAATCCCTCGCTGGTGGCAGCGCATTGCGTCTTCATGTCCGAAGAGGATGCGGAGATGTTTGCCGCAAGCGGCGCGCACATGAGCCACACCGCCTACCTGGTGGGCAAGCGCGGCTATTTCCCGCCGATGAAGACGCTGTACGCGAACAAGGCCTCCGTGGCCCTCGGCTCGGACTGGTTGTCCAACGACATGTTCAAGATCATGCGCTCGGCGATCCTGCTGGCACGCCAGCAGGCCGCTTCGGTCGCGGTGGTCGACGGGCCGAGAGCGCTCGAAATGGCGACGATGGGCGGCGCGAGGGCCCTTGGCATGGAGCGCGACATCGGCTCGCTCGAAGCGGGCAAGAAGGCCGACCTCATCCTGCTCGACATGGACACGCCGTGGGTCAACCCGATCCGGCCCGCGCAGCTCGTGTCCAACATCGTCTACAACGCCAACGGCAGCGACATCACCCACGTGTGGATCGACGGCCGCGAGGTGGTGACCGATCGCAAGGTGGTGACGATCGACGGTGCCGAGGCGCGCCGCGAATGCCAGGCGACGGCCGAGCGCGTCTGGTCGCGCGCCAGCTCGCTGTTCGCGGGCACCTGACGCGCGTCGATAGACGATTTTTGCATAGCGCGCGCCTGCGGCACGCCAATTGCTCCATGATTTGACCCTTCTAGGAGACCTCCAATGAACCTCGTTCGCCGCGCCCTCGTCATCGCGCTCGCCGCCCTGCCGCTGGCCGCTTTCGCGCCCGGTGCGCTTGCGCAGGCCGATTTCCCCAATAAGCCGATCCGCATCGTCGTGCCCTTCCCCGCGGGCGGCACGCTCGACACGCTCGGCCGCCTGCTCGCGCCCAAGCTGCAGGACACCCTCGGCCAACCGGTGGTGATCGATCCGCGCGGGGGCGGCGCCACCGCGATCGGCACCCAGGCGGTGCAGAAGGCCGCGCCCGACGGCTACACGCTGCTCTTCATGGCGAACAGCTTCGTGCTCGTGCCGATGCTCATGCAGAAGGCGCCGCCGTGGGACCCGATCAAGGACTTCGTGCCGGTCTCGCTCGTGGCGCGCGTCAACCAGGTGCTGGTTGCGCACCCGAGCTTCGAGGCCAACACGGTGAACCAGCTGGTGACCCTCGCCAAGGCCAACCCGGGCAAGCTCAATTTCGCCTCGTTCGGCAACGGCACCTCCTCGCACCTCGCGGTGGAACTCTTCAAGACGCTCGCCGGCATCGACATGCAGCACATCTCGTACAAGGGCATGGCGCCCGCGATGCAGGACGTCCTCGGCGGGCAGGTGAAGGTGCTGATGTCCAACATCCCGGACGCGATTCCACAGCTCAAGGCCGGCAAGCTCAAGGCGCTCGGTGTCGCCGACGACAAGCGCTCGGTGCAGTTGCCCGACGTACCGACGTTCGCGGAGCAGGGCTTTCCCGGCTACGCGGTGTACTCGTGGTACGCCGTTGTTGCGCCCGCGGGCACGCCCGATGCGATCGTAAGGAAGCTGCACGCGGCCTTCAGCGCGGCGGTCAAGGATCCCGTGGTGGTCGACCGCCTCACCAACCTGCAGGGCATGACGGTGCTCAATGCGCCCGGAGAAGAGCTGCTGCGCTTCATGCAGGCCGAGCAGAAGCGCTACGCCGAGCCGATCCGGCTCTCGGGCGCGAAGATCGAATAAATCCAACTATCGAGAATCCCATGTCCCCTTCCAAGTCCGCCAGTTTCCTCAGTGCCGCCGCGCTTCTATTCGGGTGTGTCGCCGCCCACGCCCAGGCCTTCCCCAACAAGCAGATCGAACTGATCCTGCCCGCCGCACCCGGCGGGACCACCGACACCGCCGTGCGGCTGATGACGGGCAAGTGGCAGGAGTTCCTCGGCCAGCCGGTCATCGTGGTCAACGTACCCGGCGCGGGCGGCGTGATCGGCGCCAACCAGGTCGCGCGCGCCAAGCCCGACGGCTACACCCTCATGGGCGGCTTCGACTCGCTGCTTGTCGCGCTGCCGTTCGTGCAGAAGACGGTCGAGTACGACCTGGACAGCTTCACTTACCTCAACGGCTTCGGGCTCGGGGCGATCTACTTCACTGCGCGGGCCGACGCGCCCTACAAGACAATGGCCGAGGCAATCGATGCCGCGAAGAAAGGCAACGGCAAGCTCACGTACGCTTCCTATGGCATCGGCGTGATCACGCATTTCACGGCCGAGCGCTTGTGGGACCTGACCGGGGTGAAGCTGGTCTATGTGCCCTACAAGTCGAGCCCAGAAGCGGTCTCCGCACTGCTCGGCGGCCACGTGGATTTCGCCGTGACGGCCGGTACCGGCGGCGCCGCGCGCAACCCACAAGCGCGCATCCTCGCGGTCGCGGGCGAGCAGCGCCGACCCGACACGCCCGCGGTGCCCACGCTCAGGGAATTGGGCTACCCGGTGTCGCTCGACTTCATCTCGGCGGTGCTGGCGCCCAAGGGCCTGCCCGACGACGTGCGTGCGAAACTCGTCGATGCGATCCAGAAGTCGAACGCCAAGTACGGCGAACTCTTCCGCGAGGAATTTCCGAAGAAGGCCGACCTGCTGTTCGTGAATCTGTCCGGCGAAGAGGTGCAGAAGACCTGGCGCGACCGCCAGGTGTGGTTTCGCCAGACGGCGCCGAAGATGAACCTCGACAAGCGCTGAGCAGGACCAGGACCCGATGCCAGGCAGCTACCGGATAGGCGTCGACATCGGCGGCACGTTCACCGACTTCACGATGGTGGACGACCGCACGGGCGACGTGTTCGTCGAGAAATGCCTCACCACGCCGGACCAGCCCGAGCGCGCGGTGATCGAGGGGATGAGGCGCTTCAAGGTGCTTCGCGCCGACACGCTGCAGAACGCGGAGGCCGTCATCCACGCCACCACGCTGCTCACCAACGTCGTGCTCGAGCGCAAAGGTGCGCTGACAGGCCTCGTCACGACCGAAGGCTTCCGCGACGTGCTCGAGTTCGCGCGCGAGATGCGCTACGACATCTACGACCCGTTTATCGAATTTCCCGAGCCCCTGGTGGAGCGTCCGCTGCGCCTGGGCGTGCGCGAGCGCATTCTCGTCAACGGCAAGGTGCATGTGCCGCTCAACGAGGACGACGTGCGCGCCGCGGCTTCGGTGTTCCGCAGAGCCAGGGTGGAGTCGGTGGCGATCTGCTTCCTGCACTCCTACCGGAACCCGGACCATGAGCGCCGCACGCGCGACATCCTTGCGCAGGCACTGCCCGGCGTCGAGTTCTCGATCTCGAGCGAGGTGCATCCAGAGCCCAAGGAATACGAGCGCACCTCGACCACGGTGGTGGATGCCTATGTGAAGCCCACCGCTGCCCGGTATCTGGACAAGCTTTCGGCCGACCTGAAGGCCGACGGCTACCCGAACAACCTGTTCGTGATGCTCTCCAACGGCGGCACGGCCACCGCAGAGACGACCAAACGCTTCCCGGTCCAGGCGGTGGAGTCCGGTCCCGCAGCGGGTGTCGAAGCCGCCGCGCACTACGGGCGGCTGATCGGTGCGCCGAGGTTGCTGTCCTTCGACATGGGCGGCACGACGGCCAAGCTATGCGTGGTGCTCGGCGGCAAGGCCGCGCGCACACGCACCTTCGAAGTGGATCGTGTGCAGCGCTTCAAGCCCGGCAGCGGTATCCCGATCGCCGTGCCGGTCTACGACCTGCTCGAGATCGGCGCGGGCGGCGGCAGCATCGCCCGCGTGAACAGCCTCGGGCTGATGCAGGTCGGCCCCGACAGCTCGGGCTCGAGCCCGGGCCCCGCGTGCTACGGCCTCGGCGGCGAGGACCCCACGGTGACCGACTGCGACCTGGCACTCGGATTTCTCGATGCCGACAGCTTCCTCGGCGGCGAGATGAAGCTGTCGTCCGCGGCTGCCGAAAGCGCGATCAGGACCAGGCTCGGCGATCCGCTCAAGACCTCGGTGATGCAGGCCGCGTGGGGCGTGCACAACCTGGTCAACGAAACCATGGCCTCGGCCGCACGCGTGCACATCGCCGAGAAGGGCCAGGCCGCGCGCAACCTTACCCTGGTCGGTTTCGGCGGCGCGGGTCCGGTCCATGCGATCGGCCTTGCGCGCAAGCTCGGCTGCCCGCGCGTGGTCATCCCGCCGCTGCCCGGGGTGATGTCAGCGTTCGGGCTCCTGACCGCGCCAATGGCGATCGAACGCCCGCGAGCGGTGCGCCAGCTGCTCGGCAAGGTCGATTTCGCCGAGCTCGAAGAGTGGTCGCAGGCCCTGGAGAAGGAAACCGCCGCACTGTTGCCGGCGGGCAGCAGGATCAACTTCATCCGCGTCGCCGATATCTGGCGCGTGGGCCAGGACTACCCGCTCGAGATCGAACTGGAAGGGGCGTGGACCAGCGAAGGCACGCGCGAGCGAATCGAGGCCGCGTTCGACAAGGAGTACGAAGTCCACTACGGCCGGGTCGATGACGACACGCCGCTCGAGGTCGTCACGCTGCGCGTCAAGGCATGGCAAAGCACGGCGATCCCGGCGGTGAGGCCCGGCGCGGCGACCGAGTCGGTGGCGCCAAAAAGCATGCGCAAGCTCTACGTGCCGAGCGCAGGCGGGTATGAGCAGGCGCCTGTCTATGCGCGCAAGGACATCGGCCCGGGCAGCAGCATCGACGGCCCGGCCATCGTCGAGGAGCGCGAATCCACCACGGTGATCGACCGGGGCGACCGGCTGACGGTCGACAGGTTCGGCTGCCTCGTCGTCACGCTGGCACTCCAGGAGGCGCGCAAGTGAAAAAGCTCGATTCGGTCCTGACCCAGATCCTCTGGAACCGCGTGCTGTCCGTTGCCGACGAAGCGGCCACGGGGCTGATCCGCACCTCGTATTCCTCGGTCGTTCGCGACTTCCACGATTTCGCGTGCGGCCTGTTCGACATCGAGGGTAACCTGCTCGCGCACTCCACCAAGACGACCACCGCCTTTATCGGCGTGATGCCGTACGTGATGCGCAATTTCCTCGAGCACTTTCCGGTCAAGGAGCTCAAGGATGGCGATGCACTGATCACCAACGACCCGTGGCAGGGCACCGGCCACGCTTACGACCTGTGCATCGCCTCGCCGATCTTCCACAAGAAGAAGATCGTGGCCTTCGCCATCTGCATCGTGCATCACCTCGACGTGGGCGGCCGCATGGCCACCACCGAGTCCAAGGACATGTACGAGGAAGGCCTGCGCCTGCCGATGCTCAAGCTCTACCGCGCGGGCGAGTTCGATCCTTCCATCCGCCAGGTGATCCGCGCCAACGTGCGCGAGCCGGACAAGATGTTCGGCGACCTGCGCGCGCAGATCGTCGCGAACAACGTGTGCGGGCGCGGCCTCGTGAGCATGCTCGAGGACTACGGCCTCAATGCGAAGTCGCTGCTGGCGCTCTCGAAGGAGATCAGCTCGCGCTCGGAGATGAGCCTGCGCGCCAAGATCGCCGCGGTGCCAGACGGCACCTACGAGAACGACGTCACGCTGCCCACCATCGGCAACGTGTCCGGCATCCGCATCAAGGTCGCGGTCATCGTCCAGGGCGATTCGATCGTGATCGACTACGCCGGCTCGTCCGGCGAAGTCGCCGCCGCGGTCAATACCACGTTCAACATGACGCGCTCGTACAGCATGTACCCGATCAAGCTCGCCCTTGATCCGTCGGTGCCGAACAACGAGGGCAGCTTTCGCCCGGTCACGGTGAAGGCGCCCGAAGGGTCGCTGCTCAACTGCAAGCCGCCCGCGCCGACCTGGGGCCGCACGATGGTGTGCCACAACCTGCCCGAGATCGTCTTCGGTGCGCTGGCCAAGGCGTTGCCCGGCCGCATCATGGCCGGCAGCGGTGCTACCCCTCTCGTTTTCACATATTTCCGCGCCAAGAGGAAGGACGGCAAGACCTACGTCGGCATTACCTCGAGCATGGGCGGCCTCGGCGCCAACATGCGCACCGACGGCCCGACCGCGCGCGGTTTTCCATATAACGTCGGCAATATCCCGATCGAAACGGCCGAGAACGACCTGCCGATCATCTACCTGAAGAAAGAGCTCGTGCCTGACTCGGGCGGCCCTGGTCGCAATCGCGGCGGCCTCGGGCAAGAGTTCGAGTTCGTGGTGGCCGACGGCGAGCTCGGACCCGACGGTCCGATGGTGGTGGGTATCCGCGGCTCGGGGCGCAAGCCCGATTCGTCCTATCCCGTGTTCGGCCGCCTCGGCGGCGGTTACGGCCGCGGCGAGTACCTGAAGCTGAACGGCGTCGAGATCCCGCACGGCCCGCAACAGACGCTGGGGCCGGGCGACCGTCTCAGCATGTCGCTGCCGGGCGGCGGCGGGTTCGGACGGCCCTGCGAGCGCGAACCGGAGCGCGTCGCGCGCGACGTGCGCCTCGGTTATGTGAGCGCGCAAGCCGCGCTGGACGACTACGGCGTGGTCGTGGACGACGCGGGCACGGTGAACAGCGAGGCGACCGGCAAGGCGAGAGCCGCTGGTTCTTGAGGATAATGTACTGGTATCGGTACACGAACTGGCGCGGAAGCCGCTCCAGTCCTAGGTCTTGCGATTAGAATGTTCAGGATTCAGCCGCCCAGCCGGCTCATGCCTTCCACGCGCGAGACGAACAATCGATAGAGCGACGGCATCACGACCAGCGTGAGCAGGGTCGAGGTGATCAGCCCGCCGATCACGACGATGGCCATGCTTATTCGAAACCAGCCCCCGGATCGGCGAAAGCGGGCTCGCGGAATGTCTCCGGGTCGAAGCCCTTGTCGCCTTCGTCGTTCGCCTGGCCGGTCGGCGCTAGACTCGCAAAATCGAAGAGCTTGCGGTCCATGAGGTGCGAAGAGCGCACGTCGGACAACGCGCGCAGGATTGATTCGATGCGTCCCGGGAAACGCTTCTGCCACTCCCTCAGCATGCCCCCAACGACCTGGCGTTGCAGATTGGCCTGCGACCCGCAAAGCGTGCACGGGATGATCGGGAACTGCTTGATCTCGGCAAACGCGATGAGGTCGGTCTCCGGTACATAAGCCAGCGGCCGGATGACGACGTGCTTGCCGTCATCCGAGACCAGCTTGGGTGGCATTGCCTTCAGCTTGCCCGCGTAGAAAAGATTGAGGAAGAACGTCGCGAGGATGTCGTCGCGATGGTGCCCGAGCGCGATCTTCGTCGCGCCAAGCTCGCCGGCCACGCGGTAGAGCACGCCGCGCCGCAGGCGCGAGCACAGCGAGCACATCGTCTTGCCCTCGGGGATCACGCGCTTCACGATCGAGTAAGTGTCCTGCTCGACGATGCGGAAAGGCACGCCGCGCGCTTTCAGGTATTGGGGCAGCACGTCCTCTGGGAACCCCGGCTGCTTCTGGTCGAGGTTGACCGCGATGAGATCGAAGTCAACCGGTGCTTTCTCTCGCAACGCGAGCAGCACCTCCAGCATCCCGTAGCTGTCCTTGCCGCCCGAGAGGCACACCATCACGCGGTCGCCTTCGCCGATCATGTTGAAATCGACGATCGCATCGCCCACCAGCCGCCGCAGGCGCTTGGCGAGCTTGTTGGCTTCGAGCGTGGACTTGCGCGGATCGCTGGGCCGGGTCGGGGAGATGCGGATCGGCTGGCTGCTCATGGCTTTCAGATGTTGATGCTGCGACCGCCATCCACGGCGATGATCTGGCCGGTGACGTAAGGCGCGTCGGCCGCGAGGAAGCACACCGCGCGCGCGATGTCGTCCGGGTCGCCAATCCGCTTGAGCAGCGTGTTCTCGATGATGTGCTTGCGCTCCTCGGCGCCGAACTGCCCATCCTCGGGCCAGGCGATCGCGCCGGGCGCGATGCCATTTACGCGCACCTCGGGCGCCAGTTCCATTGCAAGCGAGCGCGTCATTGCGGCAAGGCCCGCCTTGGCGATGGTGTAGACGATGTAGCCCTTGAGCGGACGCTCGGCATGGATGTCGACGATGTTGATGATCGACCCCTTGGCCTTGGCGAGTTCCGGGGCTGCTGCCTGGGACAGCAACAAAGGCGCCTTCACGTTCGCGCCGATCAGCTCTTCCCAGCCCTTGTCCTCGATCTCGCCGATCGCGGTCGGGAAAAAACTCGATGCATTGTTCACTAAAACGTCCAGCCGGCCGAAGCGTTCGATCGCGGTGCGCACCAGCAACTCCGGCGCGCTATGCGCGAGGAGGTCGGCCCGCACGCGCCGCACGCTGTCCTTGCGCGTCGCGTTGAGCTCGGCTTCGATCGCCGCGGCCTCCTTGTCGCCGCTGCGGTAGTGCAGGAGCACCTTCGCGCCCTGCGCATGCACGCCGCGCGCGATGGCCGCGCCGACCCTGCGCGCCGCGCCGGTCACCAGGACCACCTTGTCCTTCAGGTCATTCATTGCGCGCAGGGCCCCATGGCGGGTGGCGGGAAGAATTGCGGAGTTTACCTAAATGGGGGACGATGCCGGCCCGATGTCGCACTCTCCGTCGAGCCCGCTGCAGCAGCTGCCCACGCCCGAGGCCGATGCGCTGGCTGCGAGCAGCCAGCTCGTTGCCCGAATCCAGTCCGAAATCGCAGCGCGCGGCGGCTGGATCTCCTTTGCAGACTACATGCAGCTCGCGTTGTACGCGCCGGGACTGGGCTATTACACCGGAGGGGCCACCAAGTTCGGTCCGGGGGGCGATTTCGTCACCGCGCCTTCGCTCGGCCCACTGTTTGCGCAGGCGATCGCGCGGCAGGTGGCGGAGGTCATCGAGCGTAGCGCGCCGCGCATCCTCGAGTTCGGCGCCGGTGGCGGCGAGCTGGCCGGCGACCTCCTCGCGGAACTCTCGCAGATGGGCTGCGCTGTGGAGAGCTATTCGATCCTCGAACCCGGCGCCGAACTCAAGGCGCGCCAGCAAGCGGCCATCGCAAAGCGCGCGCCCGGGAGTGCGACCCGGGTGGAATGGCTGGACCGCCTTCCCGAGGAGTTCAGCGGCGTGATGATCGCAAACGAAGTCGCCGATGCAATGCCAGTGCATGCGCTCGCGTGGCGGGCGGAGGGCATTTTCGAGCGCGGGGTCTCAGCCGGGAACGGGCAGCTGGCCTGGGCCGAGCGCCCGGCCGCGGGTGAAGTGCTGGAGGCTGCGCAAGCGATGGACATCGGTCCGCCCTATGCAAGCGAGATCGCGCTGGCCGCCCGCGCGTGGATGGGCACGGTCGCCTGCAGCCTCGGGCAAGGCGCGCTGCTGGTGATCGACTACGGGTTTCCCGCGCGCGAGTTCTACCACCCGCAACGCGATACCGGCACGCTCATGGCCCACTACCGGCATCACGCTCACGCCGATCCCTTCTTCCATCCCGGCCTGCAGGATCTCACCACGCATGTCGATTTCAGCGCGCTGGCCGCGAGCGCGGAAGGGGCGGGATTGCGGGTGCTGGGCTATACCACGCAGTCGCATTTCCTCGTGAACTGCGGGATCACCGATGTGCTCGACCGCACCGATGCCGCGGACGCGCGCCGCTACGCTCCGCTGGCTGCCATGGCGCAAAAACTGCTGTCCCCGGCCGAGATGGGCGAACTCTTCAAGGTGCTCTGCGTCGGACGCGGCCTTGGCAAGGATAATCTCGTGGGCTTTGCGCGCGGCGACCGTTCGCATACCCTGTGACCCATGCTCAGGGCGCTCGCTTTCCTCTGGTTGCTCCCCGCCGCGGTGCTCGCCGCGGATCCCGTCACAAAACCTGCCGCGGACCCGGCCGCCGCAGCCAGGAACCGCTGGGCCGACAGCCCGCACGGCCCGATGCTCGAGCGCATCCTGCCGCCGGGATTCGCGCCGGCGATGCTGCCGCAGCCCGGATCGCGCGGCGCGCAGCTTGAAATGAAGTACTGCGTGCAGTGCCATAACCTGCCGAACCCGGCCATGCACCACGCGCAGAAATGGCCTTCGATCTACGAGCGCATGGTGGCGCGCATGGAGGGCCGCGGCAACATGGGCAAGCTCATGGCCGACATGATGGCCGGCGTGTCGGCGCCCTCGCCGGAGGAATCGAAGGTGCTCATCTCCTACCTGCAGAAGAACTCGCAGCGGCCGATCGACCCGGTGAAGATTCCCGAGGTGAATACTCCCGCCGCGGAAGCATTCCGCGTCGCGTGCCAGCAGTGCCACGTGCTGCCCGACCCGAGGCGCCACACTGCGCGCGAATGGCCGGCCGTGGTGGCGCGCATGCAGACGAACATGGAGTGGATGAACCGCGTCGTCGGCTCGAAGCCCACTAAGGACGAGCCGCAATTGCGCATTGCCGACATCAATGCATTCCTCGCCAGGCACGCGCTTAAGACGCGCTGAGCGGGGCTTCTGGACCGAAAAGGAGAGACGGAATGTTTGGACACAAAAGATTGCTGCTTGGATCCGTAGTTGGGATGTGCATGGCTGTGTTTGCGGGCGCTGCCCCGGCGCAATCGGACTACCCGAACCGGCCGATTCGCCTGCTGGTGCCGGCCGCCCCGGGCGGCACGACCGACATCCTCGCCAGGCTGTTGGGCGCGCGATTGGGCGAGGTGTTCAAGCAGCAGGTGATCGTCGACAACCGCGCCAGCGCCTCGGGGGTGATCGCAGGCGAGATGGCCGCAAACGCACCGCCAGACGGCTACACGCTGCTGCTCGCCTACCACCAGCATACGGTCAACGCGGCGCTGAACTCGAAGCTGCCGTACCACCCGGTGACGAGCTTTACGCCGATTTCTCAGTTGACTTCCGCCGGCCTCTTTCTGGTGGTGCATCCGTCGACGCCGGTGGAGACGCTCGCGCAGTTCATCGACTGGACGAAGAAGCACAAAGGCGCGCTCAACTTCGGCTCGGCGGGTTTCGGCAGCGGCGGCCACCTCGCCGGCGAGCTCTACAACCAGATGGCGGGGATCAAGGCGGCGCACGTCCCGTACAAGGGTTCGGGGCCGGCGCTGGCCGACCTGGTGGGCGGCCAGTACCACTACAACTTCGCCGGCCTGCAGGCGGCCCAGACCCTGGTGCGCTCGGGCAAGCTGCGCGGCCTTGCGGTCACGACCCCCAAGCGGGTTGCCGCGCTGCCGGACACCCCCGCGGTGGCCGAGGCGCTGCCCGGGTTCGAGGTGGTCGGCTGGTACGGGGTCATTGCGCCCGCGAAGCTGCCCGCGCCGATCCTCCAGCGGCTGCACGGCGAAATCATCCGATTCCTGAATCAGCCGGACACCCGCGAGCGCATCGTTGCGGACGGATCGGAGCCGGTCGGGAGCTCTCCGGAGGAGTTCAACCAGTTCATGCATGCCGACCTGGCCAAGTGGGCCAAGGTCGTCAAGGCTAGCGGGGCGAAGCTCGACTGAGCTGCCGGGCGCTGTCTCTGGGAACTCTGAATAAGTTCCCATTGTGGGAACAAATGTGGTAAGATGCCCTCATCGTGAGTAGCAAAAAAACGAATGCGGATCGTTGGGCGAGACAAGCTCGATGAGTTTGCCGGCAAGTATGCCGACGCCCGTTCCTGGATCGAGAACTGGATTGCCGCCACCGAGGCGGCGCGATGGCTTACGCCGCAGAGCATCAAAGACAGCCACGCATCGGCGAGCATACTGGCCGACCGCGTGGCGATTCTTAATGTGAAGGGCAACCATTACCGGCTCGAGGTTCAAGTCGCCTATAACGCCGGATTGGTTGTGGTGAGATGGATTGGCACCCACGCCGAGTACACGAAACGCATCAAGTGAAAATGCAGCAATGGAACCGAAGATAATCAAAACCGAAAAGCAATACCGCACCACCTTGGCGGTAGTCGAGCGGCTGGCCAGCGACGACCCGGTTCCGGGTACTCCGGACGGTGATCGTCTGGAGCTGTTCGCCAAACTGGTCGAGGATTACGAAAAGGTTCGCTTTGCGTTCGATCGCCCGGACCCGGTCGAGGCCATCCTGTTTCGCATGGAAGAGCAGGGTTTAAGGCAAAAGGACATTGCTCGGATGCTTGGGGGCAAGAACCGGGCTTCCGAAGTGTTATCGCGCAAACGGCCGCTCACGCTGCCGATGATTCGGGCGCTCTACGAGAATCTCCGGATTCCGCCCGAGTTGCTTATTCAAGAACCCGGAGCCAAATATCAAAGTTCGGAAGACGAGATCAAGGAATCGGACATTCCGGTGGATTTGCTTGTCAAACGCGGGTGGGCCGAAGGTACGCGCTCCGCGTCGGAACTGCTGAAACGCTTTCTAGCGCCTGCCGCAAGCCCTGTGCCCCTGCGGCATACCCTCACCTTCGGTGCAAATTCGAGGACCAATCGCGCACACGTCTGGCTTTGGCTTGCACGCGTACGAGAAGTGGCCGATTCCCGCTCCTATCTGGCGGGAAAATTCAATCGCGATGAAATGAGCCGGGACCTGCTCCGCTATGTTGCGAGGCTCAGTTGGATGGACACAGGCCCGCGGCTGGCAAAGGAGTTTCTGGAGCAACGTGGGATTGCGGTGGTGATCGAGCCGCATCTGCCGTCCACGCATCTCGACGGAGCGGCGACGATCAGCCGCAATGGCGTACCGGTTGTGGCTCTTACTCTGCGAGAGGATCGCCTGGACAATTTCTGGTACACGCTCATTCACGAGCTTGTCCACGTTTGGAAGCATCTCGACGACAACAAGCACCGCGCAATCGTCGATGAAAACATCGAAACGACCTCCGAAACAGGAGCAATCGAGCGCGAAGCCAGCGAGATCGCGGCGGAAGTACTCATTCCACATTCGGTTTGGCGCCGCAGCGACGCCTTTGCGAATCCGTCCACGAAAGCGATCCATGCACTTGCGGCAGAGTTGCAAATCAGTCCGGCAATCGTGGCGGGGCGGATTCGTTTCGAAAGGCGGAACTACGCCATGTTCTCGGGATTAGTCGGGCGGCGTCAGGTCCATGTGCAATTTCCGGAAGTGCGCTGGAGCTGATAACTATGCAATCGCCGACCTGGCCAAGTGGGCCAAGGTCGTCAAGGCTAGCGGGGCGAAGCTCGACTGAGCTGCGACGCGTGCCGGAGTCAGGTGCCGGTCTGGCTCTTGGCCCTTCTTTCCGCAGGACGCTGCGATTGACGCGGCGCGTGCACGTGCGTCACCTGGCGAACCTTGTCGCGCCCTTCGGTCGCCTCTGCCTGCGCATGTGACGGGAATTGCCTGGGATCGAGGGACTTGCGCGTCGGGGGAGCGGTTCCCGCAGAGCTTTTGGACTGTTTGGCAGTGGCGCCTTTGGGCTTTTGCATTTGAGTCTCCTTGCGGTGCGGGGCTTGAATGCCAAAGCATCTTCCCCCCGGCTTTCCACATCTGTGCGTTGGCGTACTTCCGCCCGGGAGCCGGCTTCAGGCCGGCACCGCCATGCCGCGCACCACCGCCGGGCGGCGGTTGATCGTGTCGTACCAGCGCTTCACGTTTGGGAACTCGGCCAGGTCGACCTTGTGCCACTCGTGCCGCGCTATCCACGGGAAGGTGGCGATGTCGGCGATCGAATACTCGTCGGCGAGGTAGGCCACTTCGGCCAGCCGCCGGTCCAGGACTCCATATAAGCGGCGCGCCTCGTCCGTATACCGCTTGATGCCGTAGGGCACCTGCTCGGGCGCGGCGCGCAGGAAATGATGCGCCTGCCCGAACATCGGCCCGACGCCGCCCATCTGGAACATGAGCCACTGCAGGGCGATGTATTTCCCCCGGTCCGAGGCGGGCAGGAACTTGCCCGTCTTGCCCGACAGGTACACGAGGATCGCGCCGGACTCGAAGAGCTTGAGCGGCTTGCCGTCCGGACCGTCGGGATCGACGATGCCCGGGATCCGGTTGTTCGGGCTGATTGAAAGGAATTCGGGCTTGAACTGCTCGTTCTGGCCGATGTTCACCTTGTGGACCGAATAGGGCAGCCCGCATTCCTCGAGCATGACCGAGACCTTGCGTCCGTTCGGCGTGCTCCATGTGTGCAGTTCGATCATGTTCTTCGCGCATCCGGTTTGCTATGGGAGGGAGCGGCAGTTTATCCTGAACCGATGCTCAAATGGCTCCTCACCACGCTGCTGGCACTCATCGTTTTCACTGCGGCGATGCCGTGGCTGGCGCGCCGCTTCGGCGTCGGCGCTATCCCCGGCGACTTGCGCTTGCGCGTGCGCGGCCGGGATTATTTCCTGCCCCTGGCGAGCACCCTGCTGCTCACCTTTCTCGCATGGGTGATCTCCCGGCTGTTCTAGGCGCCCGGGTTACGAAAGTCAGATTGCCGCAAGCAACTCCGCCGGCGTAAGGAACAGCCGGGGACGACCGACTATTCCAGCACGAAGCGGAAATTCTGCGCATCCATGCGCACGACCGGTTCGTATAATTGGAACGAAACCAGAGACGCACTGCATCCGAAGCGGCCCATGAAAAAGATTCTCGTCCTGTTCGCCAAAGACTGGGACCGGCTCGAATTCAGCCGGCCGGAGTACCGTGGCCGCTACGAATTCGTCCACGAAGGCTTCGACCTTTTCCGCTTTCCGGACAACGCGCGCCTGCTCACTTTCGACGTCTTCGCCTACATCAACTCGCTCGCGAAGCGGTTCAGGCGCGAGCGCATCGACGGCATCGTCAGCAACAACGAGCAGTTCGGCGCGGTCATTGCCGCGGTGCTGGCCGAAAAGCTCGGCTTGCCGGGCAACGATCCCCGAGCGGTCATTACTGCGCAGCACAAGTTCTACGCCCGCACGCACTATGCGCGCATCGCGCCGGAAGCCACGCCGCGGTTTGCAGCGTTTCCCTACACGCTCAAGTCCCGCGACGACTTGCCGTTCGAGCTGCCCTGCTTCGTCAAGCCGGTCAAGGCGACCTACTCCGTGCTCGCCCGGCGCGTGGACAGCTTCGAGGAGCTCAAGCGCCACCTGTCGTTCTGGCCGTTCGAGAAATTCATCATCAAGCGGCTGGTCAAGCCGTTCAACGACCTGATGTCCTGGTACACCGACTGCCGCGTGGACACGCATCACATGATCGCGGAGGAGCTGCTCGAAGGCGTGCAACTCAACCTCGACGGCTATGTGTACGACGGGCGCGTGACAACGCTCGGGGTCATCGACGCGAACATGTACCCGGGCACGCAGGCCTTCGCCAGCTTCGAATACCCCTCGCGCGTGCCGCCCGAAGTGCGCGACCGCGTGGCGCAGCTCGCCGAACGCATCGTGTCCGGCATCGGCTACCGGCATGGGTTCTTCAACGCCGAGTTCATCTGGGATCCGCACACGGGGCGCATCCACCTGATCGAGGTCAACCCGCGCATGGCCTCGCAACTGGCCTACCTGTACGAGTGCGTCGACGGGATCAACCTGTACCGCATGAACCTCGAGCTTGCGCTGGGCGAAGCGCCGCGCCTCGAGCGCGAGGCGCCGCGGTACGGCCATGCCGCCAGCTTCGCGATGCGCAAGTTCGACGGCAAGCCGCTGGCCGCGGAGCCTTCGCGCGAGACGCTTTCGCAGGTGTCGAGCCGATATCCGGATGCGCGCCTCATGCTGTACCTGAAGCACGGCGCAGCGCTCGCGCGCGAGATGAAGTGGCTCGGCAGTTATCGCTACGCGGTGGTCAACATGGGGGCGCAAAGCACCGCGGACCTGCACCAGCGCTACGCGGACATGCGCGCGGCGCTCTTCAGGGAGTAGCCGGGCGACTAAGGCGTCGCCTGGAGGCCCCGCAGCCTCTCGGCGATCGCGCGGCCTACGAACATCTGCGGGCTCGAAGGCGGCGAGAGTTTTTCCGCGATCTCGCGCTTGGCGACCGCGTCCGCCGCGATCTGAAATGCCTCGGTAAACGACTTCGTCTTCGACAGCGCCAGGCTGAAGTACGCCTCGCCGAAGTAGGTCCATGCGTTGCCGGTCTCGCAGCCGAAGGACTGCCGGTCGGCCGCCGAGGAAGTGATGATCAGCGTGTTGTCGTCCTTGAGGGGCTCGATGAAGCCGCCGGAGTAGCAGGCGGAGATCACCAGCACCCGCCAGCGGATGCCCGCGTCGTTCAGTGCGCGCGCCAGCACGGTCGGGTTCAGCGGCGCGAGTTCCAGCGGCGGCGCATGCGCCGACAGGCCGAACCCCTGGTCGCCGTGCGCCGTCACGTAGAGCAGCAGCACGTCCTCGTCGGCGTTCATCTGGGTGCCGAACCAGGCGAGCGTGCGGCGCAAGTTGGTCGCCGTGGCGATCGGATACTGGTCCAGCGTGGCCGCATTGCTCACCAGCGCAACCGAGCGCTGCGCCGCCTTGAAGTCGCGCTCGACGATCTCCTTGACCGAGCGCATCTCGCGCAGGAAGACGTCCTGGCTGCCGTCCGGCGCAAAGCCCACGAAGTAGAGCTCGGAGGTCCCGACCCGGCCGCCTTCGACGGCTGCGAGCTGCCGCTCGAGGAGCTCTCCCTGCGCATGGAAGACCGCCTCGGTCGTGAGCGGCAAAGTCGCCGTGGCCTGCGCGGGCGCGGTCCACAACTCGGCGCGCGGGATGATGAAGAGCGAAAACGCCATGAGCCCCGCGATCACACCGCCCGAGGAAAGCAGCTTGCGGCCGGTTGCGCCGGTGCAGACCGCCACGGCGCGCACCGCGACGCCCCATCCCCAGAGCATCAGGCCGATCCAGCCGATGAACTGCGTTCCGGGGCTGATTTGCGCGCCGACGATGGCGAGGGACACCAGCTCGAACGCGAGGTCGCTCGCCGACAGAGCGACCGCAAGCAGCACGATCAGCGAAGGGTTGCCGACAATCGAAGCGATGGCAATGCACCCCAGCAGCAGCATCGGGATGTGCGCGAGGTACAACGCGATGGCCGTCGGGTTCAGCGTCCCGCCTTCGGCGCGCAGCGAATGCGAAAGCATCCAGACCGAGAGGTTGAAAGCCATCAGCAGCGCAAGCTGCGCTGGCGTGGCTTGAAAATGCAGCCAGCGCACCGGCAGGCACAAGGCCAGGCGCGTGCCGGCTGAAATGTTGCGCACGAGCCCGCCGAGAAAGTTTTGGCGCATCTAGCGAAAGTCCTGGCGGTTGAGGGCGCCGCGCACGGCGGCCAGCCGGGCGGCGTCGATGGCCCCCGGGATCTCCGCAGGCGAGCTTACGCTGCCCGCGATCGCGCCCGCGTCGATGGCGGAGGCGGCATGCAGGCCCGCGCGCAGCCTCTGCGCACCCACAGCCGTCTCCGGTGCGGACAGGGATGCGGCAAGCAGCAATCCCTCGAAGCGCTCCTTGCGTCGAAAGGCGTCCGCGTTCTTCAGCACCGCGAGCAGTCCGGCAGCCTCGGCATGCGCGCCCTCGACAATCCCGGCCCGGCAGCGACACGCCAGCTGCGCGAGCTCGCGTTCTTCCATGGGCGCTCGCAGGCGCGCCCCGAGCGCGTTGAACGCCGCCTCGCACTCGCCGCCCGCGAACCAGGCGAGCATTGCAAAGCGCACCGGCAGCGGCGCGCCCTCCGCGGCAGCCCGTTCGAGCGCAGCGAACAGCACATCGCGCGAGGGGCCGGCCAGGATCGCCTGCAACTCCGGCGCGAGCCGCGCAAGCGCCCCGCAAGCCTCCAGCACCCTGAACATCTCTTGCGGATGCGCTTCGAGCAGACCCCGCGCGAACTCCTGCCAGACACGCTCGGCCACGAGGAAATCCGCCTCGCCACCCGACACCATGCCGCGCATCAGCTCCAGCGTCTGCGGGGCCACCTTGAACCGGAAGCGTGCAGCGAACCGCGCCACGCGCAGGATGCGCACCGGGTCTTCGCTAAACGCCTCGCCTACATGGCGCAGCAGGCCCGCACGCGCGTCGGCCTCGCCGCCGAAAGGATCGATGAGGCGACCTTCTTCGTCGCGCGCCATCGCGTTGATCGTGAGGTCTCGCCGCGCGAGGTCGTCCTCGAGCTTCACGTCCGGCGCACTGTAGAGCGTGAATCCCTTGTAGCCGCGACCGCTCTTTCGCTCGGTGCGGGCCAGCGCGTATTCCTCGTGCGTCGCAGGATGCAGGAAGACCGGAAAATCGCGGCCCACGGGCTTGTAGCCGGCGGCGGCCATTTCCTCAGGCGTGGCGCCGACCACGACCCAGTCGCGGTCGACCACCGGCAAGCCGAGCAATTCGTCGCGCACCGCGCCGCCAACGACATAGGCCTGCATCACCGCTGCTATCAGCCGTACGGCTCGAACTGCGGCAGGGATTCGGTTTCCGCCCTGGCGGCTTCCATCCACTCCTGCATTGCGGGCAGTGCGACGACTGCATCGGCATACGCTTTGCACACTTCAGGCAGTTCGACTGCATAGGTCCGGAACCGCAGCACGACCGGCGCATACATCGCGTCGGCGATCGAGAACCGCCCGAACAGGAAGGGGCCGCCTTCCTTGCCGAAGCGCGCGCGGCAGTCCGACCACATCGCCACGATTCGTGCGATTTCAGCGAGCACCTCGGGCGTGCGGCCCTTGTCCGGGTAGTGCTTGCGAATGTTCATGCTCATGTGCGAGCGCAGGCTCTGGAAACCGGAGTGCATCTCGGCCGAGATGGAGCGGGCCACGGCGCGCGCAGCGGAGTCACTTGGCCAGAGCGACGGCGTCTTCTCCGCGAGGTATTCGCAGATCGCGAGCGAATCCCAGACCGCGAGGCGGCCGTTGGCGGTCTCGTCGACCAGGCACGGGACTTTGCCCGCGGGGGAGAACGCGAGGATCTGCTCCTTGGCGCCCGGGCCATAGAGCGGGATGCGCACCTCGCTGAACCCGATGCCCGCGACTTTCATCGCGAGCCAGGGACGCAGCGACCAGGAGGAATAGTTCTTGTTGCCGACGATCAGTTTCATTTGGCTCAATCTTCGAGGCGGGTAGCTCTTAGGGAGGGGGTGCGGGGGAACCGCCAGGTTTCCCCGCTACCGATTCGCTTTGTGGCGCAACACCCCGTATCGGTCTCTCGGCGCAGCGTGCGCGAGGTAGAGCGGCGCCACGGCTTCCATCGAAGTCGGCGCGATGCCAAACGGCAGCGGGTCGCCGGACACCGAAGGCACGCTCATCGAGAGCACGTTGTCGCGCGTGAGCAGCTTGCCGGGCAGCCTTTCCATTACCGAGGCCTGCAGGCCGGAGAGCCCTTTGCCGAGCCCGACCACCAGCCTTCTGCGGCCGCCAAGGCGGCACGCGTACTTGACGATCTCACGCAGCGTGTACTCGCGCGGGCCAACGAGGTCGTAACTGCGCCCGCAGGCGTCCCGCTCGTCGAGGGCGAGCGCAAATGCATTCGCCACGTCGCCGACATACACCGGCTGGAAGCGCGCATCCGCGCAGGCCAGCGGAAGCACGGGGCTGAGCGCGGCGAGTTGCGCGAAGCGGTTGAGGAATTTGTCTTCGGGCCCGAACACCACCGAAGGCCGGAACACGGTGACTGCAAGATCGTCCGCAGCCAGCATGGCCTGCTCGCCCGTGCCTTTGGAGCGCAGGTATTCGCTGGGCCCATCGACCGACGCGCCGAGTGCGCTCATGTGCAGCACCCGTTTGATGCCTGCAGCGCGGCTCGCGTTGATGATGTGCTGCGGCAGCTCGACGTGCGCATGGCGAAAGTCCTCGCCGTAAGGTGCCCCGCCGGCGGCCTTGCGGCTGTGGAGAATGCCCACGAGGTTGATCACCGCTTCGTGCTGGCGCACGAGGGCCTCCAGCACGCCCGGCGCATTCACGTCGGTTTCGACCACGTCGACGGTGGGCAGCAGGATGAGGTGCTTTGCGTGGTCGCGGCGGCGCGTCGGCACCGTGGCGTGGAGGCCTTTGGAGGCGAGTACGTTGAGGACGTGCCGCCCGATGAAGCCGGACCCGCCGACGACGAGCACATTCTGGATGGTCATGCCGAAATCATGGCAGTTCTTCGTTGAACTTGTCGCTCACCGACTTGGCCGAAACGACGCCCAGGCGGCTCTTGAGGGAGGCCGTGCGCCCCTCGAGAAGCGCGGCGTACCACACCGTGTTGGCCATGACTTTCTTGACATAGTCGCGCGTCTCGCTGAACGGGATGCTCTCGGCGTAGATCGCGCCTTCTAGCGGCCGCACGTCGCGCCAGCGGCGCGCGCGCCCGGGCCCGGCGTTGTAGGCCGCCGAAGCCATGACGGGGTGGCCCAGGTCGTCGAACACGAGCTTCAGGTAGCGCGCGCCCAGCGTCACGTTGGTGTCGATTTCGGTCACGCGCCCGGGGTTGTAGGCCATGCCGATCTTCTGCGCGACCCAGCGCGCGGTCGCCGGCATCAGCTGCATGAGCCCCTGCGCGCCCGCGGAGGACTTGGCGTAGGCGACGAAGCGGCTTTCCTGCCGAGTGACGCCGTACAGCCACGCCTCCTCGATGTTGAAGGCCTGCGACTGGGCGCGATACGTCTCGCGGTAAGGCGCAAGGAACCGCACCTTGAAATCGTGCATGCTCGTGGTGCGGTCGGCGGTGTTGATCGCGCGGTCGTAGAGTTCGCCGCGCCGGGCGATCTCGGCCGCGGCCAGCAGTTGCGCGTCGTCCATCGAGCGGATCGTGAAGCCCCACTCGCGCACGCCCTCGGTGCGCAAGCCGAGGCGGAAAAGCTCGAGCGCCCGCGAGATGCCCGGATTTGCCCGTACGCGCGCGATGTCGCTGTCGGTCAGCGCATGCGCGGCCTGGGGCAGCTGCAGCGGCTGGCCGAGTTCCTCGGAGGCCAGCATGCTGTAGAACTCCGGCTGTCCGGAGATGCGCAGATAGTACGCGCGCGCGCCATCGGCCTTGCCTTGCGCGGCGAGGCTGCGCCCGTACCAGTACGACCATGCGGCATCGGCGTGCGCGGCGACCGACATCGAGTCGATCGCGCTGGCCACCGTCTTCCAGTCGCCCGCCCGCAGCGCGGCGCGGGCTTTCCACGCGAGGTGCTCGTCGGAGAAATCGGCGTCGCCGGCGCGCGCATACCACTCGGTCGCTTCGGGGATCAGGCGCTTGGACGCCTCATACGCGACGCGGCCCCACAGGTACGCCCGGTCGGCCGGCTGCAGTTTCTGGCCGAGGCCGGTGCTCACATACTCCGCGGCGGTGCGCGGATCCGTTTTCGCGAGCTTCACGATGGCGAACATCACCATCTCGCGCACCGGGCGCACGGTGAGGTTCTCCGGCGGGCGCGCGAGCAGCCTGGCCGGCTCGGTCGCGGCGCTGTTGAGCAGCTTCTCGTCCGGACGCTCGGTCGCGGGCAGGTAGTCGAACGCGCGGCGCACGGCCGTCATCTGGCCGGCTTCGAGCAGCACGCGGATGCGCTGCCAGACATTCTTCGCCGTCACCCGGCCGCGTGTGATCGCCTCGTTGACCACGATCTGGCAGCCTTCGGGCAGCTCCCGCGGCTGGAGCCAGTACTGGTTGTTCTCGTCGAAAACGCTTTCGTCCTTGCGCGAAAGGCGTGAGGCGAGCGTGTAGCAGCGGATGTCCGCATCGTCGACCACGAGCGGGGCGAGTTCCAGGTCGAAGGTCGGCCAGTCGCGGCGCTTGCCGAGTTCCTTGAGCCAGTCCGACCGCAAGCGGTCGGCCAGGTAGCTGCCCGGATACTTCGAAAGGTAAGCGCGCACTTCGGTCGACGGCATCTCGTCCAGCCGCTGCTTGAGCAGCCAGTACTCCACGTACGGCAGCAGCGGATAGCCCTCGAGCGCGACCGCGTGGCGCGCGAGGCGCAAGGGATCGCCGGCGCGAAAAGCGTTCTGGGCCGCGAAGAACGTGTCGTCCTGGCTCAGGAGGCGCGCGACCGGGGGTGGCGTGCGAGTCGGCGCCTGTGCCCAAACCGGGGCCGCCGCGAACACGCCGAGCGCTGCCAGCGAGCCAGCTGCTATATTGCAAAAATGCTTCGTAATCATAGGGAAAGAATCATACCCCGGGAGTTGTCTTCAGGTGCGCGGGAATGGATCCGGACAGCCTGAAAGCGTGGCGCAAAGCCGAGCGTGAAAGACTGGTGACCGACCGGCTGGCCGTCGATGAAAAGACGCTGGCAGGATTCCGGACCGTTATCGACACGCATCTGGAGCAAGCGTTCCCGGGATTGTCCAAGGGCACGTTGGCTTTCTGCTGGCCCTTCAAGAACGAGTACGACCCGCGCTTCCTCGCCCATCGCCTGCGCGAGCGCGGCGCGAAGACCGCCCTGCCGGTGGTGGTCGCTCCCCGGCAACCGTTGATCTTTCGATTGTGGAAACCCGGCGACGAACTGGCCAAGGGCGTCTATGACATCCCCTACCCTGCGACGGGTGACCCTGTGCTGCCCGATGTTGCGCTGGTGCCGATGAACGGTTTCGACGAGGGCGGCTACCGGCTGGGCTATGGCGGCGGCTTCTTCGACCGCACGCTCGCGCACCTGCGCTCAGACGCGTCCGGGAAACCATTGGCGATCGGCGTGACTTACGAGCTTGCGCGCATGCAGACCATCCATCCGCAGTCCCACGACATCCCGATGGACTACGTGGTGACCGAGCGGGGGGTGTATCAGCGCATCGAAGGACGCCTCGCCTTGCTCGAGGCGCCCGAAGGCGCGTCGCCGGGCTACAGCTCGCCCGCGTGCCTCGCGCATGAAATCGCGCCGGGGTACTTCGGCGAGGCCAGCGCCAGGCCACTCAAGCCGTAGCGGAAAAAGGATTCGCCTTTGGCAGCATTTCGCCCGGATCACCGCGCCCAGCAAGGGGTTTAGGTAAAAAATGGCAGTATTTCGCCTGCGCTGCCACGCGGCCTGACGAGCGTTAGTCAGCCCTGGTAGCGGCGCTCTCCTGCGTTGCGCAACCAGACGCGCACGATGTTGCGCCTCTGCGCAGGGTCCTCGTAGTCCTCGAATCCCGTGCGGCGGTGGCAGAGCTCGCGATTGTTGGCGTACTGGAGCTGGCCGCGCTCGAGCGTGAAGTCGAAGGTGAGCTCGGATTTCGCGAACACCTCCTTGAGCGCGGCGAAGGCGGCCCTGGCTTCTTCGTCCATCGGCTGGTTCTGCAGCGTGTAGCCGCTCTGGATCTGGAACAGGCCGAGGCGCGCGCGAAGGCGCCCATCGTAGGAGAACATCGGCTCGCAGATGACCTGCGGCTCCTCGGGCAGGTATTCCTTCTGTCGGTCGAACCAGAACGGCTGGTACAAGCGCGACAACACCTCGGGATGCGTGCGCAACAACTCGTTGTTCACGGTGTAGAAACTGATCACGTGGCTGATGCCGCCCGAGCGGGCCGGCCGCTCGCACAGCAGGCCGACGTACTCCGGCGGCGTGGTGTTGTACGAATTGTCGTTGTGGAAGTACTGCTCCATGTTCGTCTGGTCAGGGCGCACGCCCGAACCGGCCGCGGCCTTCTTGCCGGTGTCGCGCACGTCGTAGATCATCGTGCCGGTGAGCTTCTGCTCGACCGGGCGGGCCAGCATCGACGAGAGGATCCAGTAAACCGACCGCCCCGCTTCGTCGCCGATTTCATCCAGCGGCAGGCGGTCGACGATCGCGAAGCGCACGCCATCGTCGAGCACCGTGCGCACGCTGTCCATGAGCTTGCGGCAGGCTGGCATGTCGAACGTCGAAGGATCGATCTGTTCGACCGTCCGCGGGTTCGCGCGCAACTGTGCAGCGGCCGCGCGCACTTCGGCCAGGCACTCGGGTGTCAGGCGGAACAGCCAATCCTCTTCGTTGAGGTCGGCTCTCACCCAGGCCTTCTTGCCGTCGACCGTACGATCGAGGATTTTTACGTTGGCGTCGTCTCGTTTCATTTTGGCCTTCCTTTTTGGGTTCCTAATCCACGCGGGCGCCGGATGCCTTGACCACCGGTCCCCACTTTGCGGTTTCGGCGCGGATGTAAGCGCCGAGTTCTTCGGGCGTGTTGCCGATCGGCTCGGCGCCCTGGCTTGAATACAGGTCGCGCACATCCAACATGCGCAGCACCTTGGCAATTTCCGTTTGCAGGCGTTGGACCACGTCTTTCGGAGTCCCTGCGGGAACCATGACCGCGTTCCATGACGTCGCCTCGAAACCGCGCACGCCGCTTTCGGCGATGGTCGGGATTGCAGGCTCCGCCGGAGAGCGCGCCGCAGTGGTGACCGCGATCGCGCGCAGGCGTCCGGCGCGATAGTGCGGCTGGGCGGTGGGAATGGGCGCGAACATCAGCGACACCTGTCCGCCGACGAGATCGGTCATTGCCGGCGCGACGCCTTTGTAAGGCACATGCACCATGTCGACCTTGGTCAAGTGCTTGAACAGCTCGGCCGACATGTGTTGCGAGCTGCCGTTTCCCGAGGACGCGTAATTGAATTTTCCCGGCTGCGCACGCGCAGCGGCGACCAGCTCGGGCACGCTCTTGATCGTGACCGACGGATGCACGACGAGGATGTTCGGCACTACCGCCAGCATGGTCACGGGCGCGATGTCCTTCGCTGGGTCGTAGGGCATGGCGCCGTACAGGGCGGGATTGATCGAGATCGCGGGGGAGGCGACGACGAGGGTGTACCCGTCTGGCGCGGACTTCGCGACGTAATCCATCCCGATGTTCGTGCCGCCGCCGGCGCGGTTCTCCACCAGCACAGGCTGCCCCCACGCTTCATTCAACTTCTTCGCGAGCACCCGCGTGAGCATGTCGGTGGTGCCGCCGGCCGGGAACGGCACGATGAAGCGAACGGTCTTGTTCGGGTAATCCTGCGCGCTCGCCACGCCGCTGAAGGCGAGCAAGCCGCAAAATGCGACTCGAAGGAGGACAGGCAGGACCAATGATTTCACGCGGGATTCTCCATTCGAAACACCGCGCGGGGGCGGGGCTATCCGAGGAACAAACGGTACGCCGGGTTGCGGCTCTCGTCCACGTAAGGATAGCCAAGCGCGGAGAGAAACCTGCGAAACGCCGGCATCTCCTTCTTCGGCACCTGCATGCCCACGAGCACGCGCCCGTAGTCTGCGCCATGGTTGCGATAGTGAAACAGGCTGATGTTCCAGTCGGTGCGCATGTTGTCGAGGAACTTCATCAGCGCGCCGGGCCGCTCCGGGAACTCGAAGCGATAGAGCAGCTCGTCCTTTGCGGCCGCGGCGTGGCCGCCGACGAGGTGGCGCACGTGCAGCTTGGCCATCTCGTTGTCCGAGAGGTCGAGCGCCTTCAAGCCGTGGCGCCCCAGCGTGCGCACGAGCTTCGCGGTCTCGTCGGTGCCATGCACCTGCACGCCGACGAAGACATGCGCTTGCCTCGGGTCGGCGATGCGGTAGTTGAATTCGGTGATGTTGCGCGCGCCGAGCGTCGCGCAGAAGCGCTTGAAGCTGCCCGGCTTCTCCGGGATGCTGACCGCGAGGATCGCTTCGCGGTGCTCGCCGACCTCGGCGCGCTCGGCCACGAAGCGCAGGCGGTCGAAATTGGTGTTCGCGCCGCAGGCGATCGCCACGAATGTCTCGTTCTTGAGCCCGGTCTTCTCCGCGTAGGCCTTGGCGCCCGCAATCGAAAGCGCGCCGGCCGGCTCGAGGATCGAACGATTGTCCTCGAACACGTCCTTGATCGCGGCGCAGGTCTCGTCGGTGTCGACCAGGATCATGTCGTCCACATACTGGCGCGCAAGCCGGAAGGTTTCCTCGCCGACGCGCTTGACCGCCACGCCGTCCGCGAAGAGGCCGACATGGGGCAGCGTCACGCGCCTGCCTTCCTTGAGCGAGCGCGTCATCGCGTCCGAGTCGACCGGCTCGACGCCGATCACCTTGATGTCCGGCCGCAGGCTCTTTACGTAGGCCGCGATGCCCGAGATCAGCCCGCCGCCGCCGACGGCGACGAAGATCGCGTGGATAGGCTGGGGATGCTGGCGCAGGATCTCCATGCCGATCGTGCCCTGCCCCGCGATGACTTCCGGGTCGTCGTACGGATGCACGAAGGTGAGGCCGCGCTTTTTCTCGAGCTTCTTGGCGTGCTCGTAGGCTTCGTCGTAAGAGTCGCCGATGAGCACGACTTCGGCGCCGCGCGCCGCGACCGCGTCGATCTTGATGCGCGGCGTGGTAACCGGCATCACGATTACCGCGCGGCTATTGAGCTTCTGGGCCGCCAGCGCGACGCCCTGCGCATGGTTGCCGGCCGAGGCCGCGATCACGCCGCGCCTCAACTTGTCCTTCGAAAGCCCCGACATCTTGTTGTAGGCGCCGCGCAGCTTGAACGAGAATACCGGCTGCATGTCCTCGCGCTTGAGCAATACGCGATTGCCGATGCGCGCCGACAGGTTCGGCGCGAGTTCGAGCGGCGACTCGATCGCGACGTCGTAGACACGGGCGGTGAGGATCTTCTGCAGGTAATCGCGGGCCATGGTGCTGCTGGGGCGCATGAGCGCTTCTTGAAAGGGCGTCAAGGTTAACAAGACCACCGCGGCGCAACAAGGAAACCGATGCTGGATTCGATTTCAGGCTGGGTCTCGGAGTGGCTCTCCGAAGAGCGCGGCCTTGCGGGCGTTTTCGTCGCGAGCTTCCTCGCCGCGACGATCGTGCCGCTCGCCTCGGAGGCCGTGCTGTTCGCCTACCTGAAGCTCTATCCGGACCAGCTGCCGTGGGCGCTCGCGCTTGCCACGCTTGGCAATACGCTGGGCGGGCTCACTTCTTATGCCATCGGCCGGGTGATGCCCGTGCAGGCGCAAAAGAAGCTCGATCCGCGCGTGCTCGAAAAATTCAGGCGCTACGGCAGCCCGCTCGCGTTCTTTGCATGGTTGCCGGTGGTCGGCGACGCGTTCTGCGTCGCCGCCGGCTGGCTGCGCCTCAACTGGCTTGCGGTGACCGCCTTCATGGCGGCCGGGCGGGGCCTGCGCTACTGGGTCGTGGCGCAAGGCGCGTTGCTCTAGCGAGGGGGTAACGGGGGAGCCGCGGGTTCCCCTGTTCGTCGATCCAGCGAGGGGGTAACGGGGGAGCCGCAGGTTCCCCTGTTCGTCTAGTCAGCGCGAATCTTCGACGACTGGATCACCTCGCTCCATTTCCTCCGGTCGGCGACGATCGTCGCCTTGAACTCCTCGGGCGAGCCGGCGAGGATTTCCATGCCGTTGTCGGTCATGAGCTGGATGAATTTCGGCTGTTTCGCCACGGCCTGGATCGAGCGGTTCCAGAACGCGGTCCACTCCGGTGACAGTCCCGCGGGCCCGACGACTCCGAACCAGTTGCTGATCCTGAAATCCGGAAGCGTGCTGTTGATGACCGGGAGGTCGGGAAAGAGCGGCGAAGGCCGTGCCGCGCCGAAGGCCACGGCCCTCAATCCCCCGCCCCTGATCTGGCCGAGGAACTCCGGCATGTTGCCGAACATCATCGTGGTGCGTCCGCCAACGAGGTCGAGGATTGCCGGTGCGCCGCCGCGATACGGCACATGCAGGATGTCCACGGCGGCGAGCCTCTTGAAGAACTCCCCCGACAAATGCTGCGAGGTGCCGTTGCCGGCCGAGGCGTACGTCAGCTTGCCGGGATTCTTCTTCGCGAAATCGATCACCTCTCCCACGGTCTTGAACGGCGTGCTGCTGCCGACCACGAGGATGTTGTAGACGCCGGCGAGGTTGGAGATCGGCGTGAGGTCGCGGTCGACGTCGATAGTGAGCTTTTGCCCGGGCATCACCGGCGCCACGGCCATCACGGCCATCGGCGAGAGGAAAATCGTATGGCCGTCGGGCGGCGATTTCGCGCAGGCCTCGGCGGCGATGAAGCCGCTGGCGCCGGTGCGCTGCTCGACGATGACTTTCTGGCCGACCACGGGGCCGATCGCTTCGGCGAGCAGGCGCCCGAGCAGGTCGGACGTCCCGCCCGGAGGGAAGCCGTTGAGGAAGCGGACGTCGCCTTTCAACTGCTGTGCGGCGGCGGGCAGAGAGAATACGAGTGCAGCGGCAACTGCGGCGATGCGGACGAAAGCGCTGGGAACGGAAACGCGGTTCATGCGTGGATCTCCTTTGGCGGCTTTGCTTGGTTTTCGTTATGGCGCCGGCTCTTCGGCCGGATGCGCTGGTCGACCGCGAAGATTCTACAGGGTCGGGCCGGAACCTAGGCCGCCTCGAGCTTGGCGACCGCCACGGCCAGCCACTTGACGCCCTGGCGCCCGAAGTTGACCTGCACGCGCGCATCGTTGCCCTGGCCCTCGGCATCGACGATCACGCCGTTGCCGAATTTGGGGTGCAGCACGTTCTGGCCGACGCGGAATCCCGGACCGCCCGTGCCTGCCTGGCCGAACGCTTTTTCTTTCGCCATTGCGGGGGAGGAGCGCGTGTTGTTCCATGAGCCGAATCCGCCGCCCGTACCGCCTGCCGCGCGCTGCGCGCGCCGCTCGGAGAACCGCGGCGTCAGCCATTTGAGCAGGCCTTCGGGCAGCTCGTCGAAGAACCGCGACGGCAGGTTGTAGCGCGTCTGCCCATGCAGCATGCGCGTCTGCGCGAACGACAGGTAGAGCCTCTCCCGCGCACGCGTGATGGCGACATAAGCCAGGCGCCGCTCCTCCTCCAGCCCGTCGCGCACCGAGAGGCTCTGCTCGTGCGGGAAGAGCCCCTCTTCCACTCCAGTGATGAACACCGCGGAGAATTCGAGGCCCTTGGCCGAGTGCACGGTCATCATCTGCAATGCGTCCTGGCCCTCGCCGGCCTGGTGCTCGCCGGCCTCGAGCGCCGCATGCGCAAGGAACGCGGTCAACGGATCGACCACGGTGGGGTCGGTGGTTTCGCCGGTAGTGATGTCGACGATGGACTCGTCCACGTTGAAAGCCGCGGCCGCGTTGACGAGTTCGGCAAGGTTGGCGATGCGCTCGGCGCCTTCGCGCTCGGACTGGTAGTGCTCCACGAGCCCGCTTTTGGCGATCACGTGGTCGACGACCTCGGGGAGCGGCAGGCCGCGCGTTTCGCTGCGGATCGTCTCGATCTTTGCGCGAAAGGAAGCAAGCGAATTGCCCGCCTTGCCGGCAAGCCCGCCGATCGAGGCATGGAGGCTCGCGTTGGCTGCGCGCGCCGCATCCTGCAATGCCTCAATCGATCGAGCGCCGATGCCGCGCGGCGGGAAGTTGGAAATCCGCAGGAACGCATTGTCGTCATCCGTGTTCTCGACCAAGCGCAGGTACGCCAAGGCATGCTTGACCTCCGCCCGCTCGAAAAAGCGCAGGCCGCCATAGACGCGGTAGGAAACCCCGGCGCTGAAGAGCGCGTGCTCGATGATGCGCGACTGCGCATTCGACCGGTAGAGGATCGCCATGTCCTGCAGGCGCATGCCATCGCGCGAGAGCGCCTGCGCCTCCTCGACCAGCCAGCGCGACTCCTCGCCGTCGGACTCGCCCTCGAACACGCGGATCTGCTCTCCCGAGCCGGCCGCGGTCCACAGGTTCTTGCCAAGCCGGTTCGTGTTGTTAGAGATGAGCGCGTTTGCCGCATCGAGGATGTTGCCGTGCGAGCGGTAGTTCTGCTCCAGGCGGATCACGCGCTCGACCTTGTAGTCACGCTCGAAGTCGGCCATGTTGCCAACGTTCGCGCCGCGGAAAGCGTAGATCGACTGGTCGTCGTCGCCCACTGCGAAGATCGAGGTCTCCGCGCCGGCCAGCAGTTTCAGCCAGCGGTACTGCAGCCGGTTGGTGTCCTGGAACTCGTCGACGAGGATGTGGCGGAAGCGCTGCGCGTAGTGGTTGCGCAGCAGTTCATTCCTCGACAACAGCTCGTAGCTGCGAAGGAGCAGCTCCGGGAAATCCACCACGCCTTCGCGCTGGCACTGTGCGTCATAGGCCGCGTAAAGCTCGACATACCGGCGCTGGAGGTCGTCGGTGGGCTGCACCGCGCCCGCGCGCTCACCCTCCTCCTTGCGGCCGTTGATGAACCACTGCACTTCGCGCGGCGGGAACTTGTCGTCATCCACGTCCAGCGCCTTGAGCAGGCGCTTGACCACCGCGAGCTGGTCGGCGGTATCGAGGATCTGGAACGCCTGCGGCAGGCCGGCATCGCGGTGATGCAGGCGCAGCATGCGGTTGCACAGCCCATGGAAGGTGCCGATCCACATGCCGCGAGGGTTCACCGGCAGCATCGCGGTGAGGCGCGTAAGCATCTCGCGCGCGGCCTTGTTCGTGAACGTCACCGCGAGCAGTCCGCCGGGCGAAACGAAGCCGTTCTTGATCAGCCAGGCGATGCGCGTGGTGAGCACGCGCGTCTTTCCCGAGCCGGCGCCGGCGAGGATGAGCGCATGCTGCCGGTCGGCAAGCGTGACCGCCGCAAGCTGCTCGGGATTCAGGTGTTCGAGATGGAGGGACAAAGCCCGCAGATTATAGCCGCGCGACTTGCTCACGCAGGCTGCGACTAGCTCACGCAGGCTGCGACTTGCTCACGCAGGCTGCGACTTGCTCACGCAGGCTGCGACTAGCTCACGCAGGCCGCGACTAGCTCACGCAGGCTGCGCCTATGTCGACACACGCGGTTCGCCGACGCCCATCCTGCCGCGCAACTGGCCCGCGAGCGCCTCGGCCTCTTCCCTGGAAGGCAGGCTGGTGATACGCACGTGGTAAACGCGCTTGCCGTCGACCATGGCGGGAAGGATCACGGCGGGGTAGCCGTTGGCGCGCAGCTGGTCATACACCAAGAGCGCAACGTCCTGCGTCTCCGCCGAGGCCAGCGTCACTTTCCATTTCCCGCCGGAACGCGCCGCGCCGCGGCCCGCGGCGATCTCGGTCTCGGTTGCCCACTGGCCAAGCTGCTGCGGCTCGACGAACCCCACCGGCAGGGTCTTGCCCTGCACGCGCTGGTAGAACTGGCGCGACTGGTCCATGACGACCGGCGTCTCGCCGGGCGCGCCGACTTCGATGCTGCCTTCGATGAGGCAGATGATCTGGCGGTCGGCCGCGTCGGACTTGCCCCACAGGTCGGTGCCGCGAATGCCCGCGGTGACGGTCGCAACGGAAATGCTCACGTTGCGGCGCCGGTTCTTCGTCAGCGCGTTTGTGGTGAAGCGGAAGGCGCCTTCGGCAACACGCAAGGCGGCCTTGAACACGCCGCCGTCATCGGGCCTGAGTTCTTCCACGCGCAGCAGCCCGTTCTCGCCGAGCTTCACTAGGCTGCCTTCGGACATCTTGATGAGCACGCGCGAGTTCGCACCGGTGCGCACCTGCTCGCCGGAGCGCAGCTCCATGCCGGGCGCGAGCGGCGCCCTGCGGCCGTCGCCCCGCTCGACCCATGCGGGCATCTGCACGCCTTCGACGATGGCGGCGGGCTGGGAGAACGCAGCCTGGGCGCATGCAAACAGGGCACCGGCAACGAGCAGGCGGAAAACGGTTTTCATGGTGGGTTTCCCTCGGATCGGGTGATGTGATTGACGCATATACGCGCCGGGAGACGCAGTGGATTCAGCTATAATTTTCAGTTCGCCCCTGATTTTGCGAACAATTTTCCCCGCACCGATTCCCCGCAGATCCAACGAATGTCCGACATGCAAGAACGCTACGCCCCGCAATCGGTTGAACAGGAAGCCCAAGGCTACTGGGATGCTTCGGGCGCTTTCCGCGTCACCGAGGATGCCACCAAGCCGAAGTATTACTGCCTGTCGATGTTCCCCTACCCTTCCGGGAAGCTGCATATGGGGCACGTCAGAAACTATACCATCGGCGATGTGATCACCCGGTACTACCGGATGCGCGGCTACAACGTGCTGCAGCCGATGGGATGGGATGCGTTCGGCCTGCCGGCCGAGAACGCCGCGATGGCCAACAAGGTGCCGCCGGCGAAGTGGACGTACGACAACATCGCGTACATGCGCTCGCAGCTCAAGAGCCTGGGTTTCGCGATCGACTGGACAAGGGAACTGGCCACCTGCTCGCCCGAGTACTACAAGTGGAACCAGTGGCTGTTCGTGCGCCTGTTCAGGAAGGGCCTCGCTTACAAGAAAACCGGCGTGGTGAACTGGGATCCGGTCGACCAGACGGTGCTTGCCAACGAGCAGGTGATCGACGGCAAGGGCTGGCGTACCGGCGCGGTCGTGGAAAAGCGCGAGATCCCGATGTATTTCCTGCGCATCTCGGCCTACGCGGAAGAGCTCCTCTCGGCGCTCGAGGGCATGACCGGCTGGCCCGAGCAGGTCAAGCTCATGCAGAAGAACTGGATCGGCAAATCCGAGGGCGTGCGCTTCGGGTTTCCCTATGCGCTGAATGGCGAGAAGAAGCTCCTTAACGTTTTCACCACGCGCGCTGACACAATCATGGGCGTGACGTTCTGCGCAGTCGCGGCCGAGCACCCGCTTGCGCTGCACGCCGCGCAGAACAATCCGGAACTCGCAAAGTTCATCGAGGAATGCCGCCAGGGCGCGGTGATCGAGGCCGAGCTCGCGCAGCAGGAAAAGAAAGGCCTGCCCACCGGACTCACCGTCACGCACCCGCTGTCCGGTGAGCAGGTGCCCGTGTGGGTCGGCAACTACGTGCTCATGAGCTACGGCGATGGCGCCGTCATGGGCGTGCCGGCGCATGACGAGCGCGACTTCGAGTTCGCGACCAGGTACGGCCTGCCCATCCAGCCGGTCATCCGGCATTTGGTGAATGGCAAAGCGGGCGACACGGTGCCCGCGCCATGGAAACCGGAATACGCCGACTACGGCACCAACATCAATTCGGGCAAGTACGACGGGCTGGGTTTCAGCGCGTCGGTCGATGCTGTCGCAGCCGACCTCAAGGCCAAGGGTTTGGGCGACAAGCACGTGCAGTGGCGGCTGCGCGATTGGGGCATCTCGCGCCAGCGCTACTGGGGCTGCCCGGTGCCGATCATCCACTGCAAGGACTGCGGCGACGTCCCGGTGCCGGAGAAGGACCTGCCGGTCGTGCTGCCCGAGAACCTGGTGCCGGACGGCACCGGCAACCCGCTGAACAAACTGCCCTCGTTCTACGAGTGCATGTGCCCTTCGTGCGGCAAGCCCGCGCGGCGCGAGACCGACACCATGGACACCTTCGTGGATTCGTCCTGGTATTTCGCGCGCTACGCCTGCCCCGACAACGACCAGGCGATGGTCGACGGGCGGGCCCAGTACTGGATGGCGGTCGACCAGTACATCGGCGGCATCGAGCACGCGATCCTGCACCTGCTCTATTCGCGCTTTTTCATGCGCGTGATGCGCGACGAAGGCCTGCTCGATGTCACCGAGCCTTTCACCAACCTGCTCACGCAAGGCATGGTGCTGGCCGAGCTCTATTACCACGACAACCCCGAAGGCCGGCGCGAGTGGATCAACCCGGCCGATGTGACGGTGGAACGGGACAACAAGGGCCGCGCAGTCGCGGCCAAGCGGACATCGGATGGCGTGCCGGTTGTCATCGCGGGCATCGGCACGATGTCGAAGTCGAAGAACAACGGCGTGGACCCGCAGGCGCTGATCGAACGCTACGGCGCCGACACCGCGCGCTTCTTCATCATCTTCACCTCGCCGCCGACGCAGTCGCTCGAATGGTCGGACGAAGGCGTCGAGGGCTCGTTCCGCTTCCTCAAGCGCGTGTGGCACTACGGCGCACAGTTTGGAAAACCCGTCGGCGCGCCGGGGGCGAAGCCGCCCACGCCCGAGCTGCGCAAGGCGACGCGCTTCGAGATCCACTCGGTGCTCAAGCAGGCCAACTACGACCTCGGCAAGCACCAGTTCAACACGGTCGCCTCGGCCGCGATGAAGATCCTGAACGCACTGGAGAAGTTGCGGGATTCCTCCAGTGAAGAAGCGAAAGAGGGCCTGTCGATCCTGCTGCGCCTCATTTCGCCGATCACGCCGCACCTGGGCCACCACATTTGGAAGGCGCTCGGCTTTGGCGAGGACATCCTCGAGGCGCCCTGGCCCGAGCCCGATCCCAAGGCCCTGGAGCAGGACGAGATCGAGTACGTCGTGCAGGTCGGGGGCAAGACCCGCGGCAGCCTCAAGGCGTCCAAGGCCGCCGACCGCCCGGCTCTCGAAGCGCTTGTCACCGCGAGCGCGCTCGTGCAAAAGTACGTGACCGGCCAGGCGATCCGCAAGATCGTCATCGTGCCCGGCAGGCTTATCAACGTCGTGGTCTGAAGCCGGGAGTTTCGCTTGAAGGTCGTCCTCGCAATCCTTGTCCTGACGCTTTCAGCCTGCGGCTTCCAGCTGCGCGGGACGGCCGCGCTGCCGTTCGAGACGATCTACATCCCCAACACCACAGGCGGCATCGCGCTCGACCTCAAGCGCAACATCCAGAGCGGCACGCGCACTCGCGTGGTCGAGACCGACAAGGGCGCGCAGGCGCTGCTCGACTTGAGCGGCGAGACCAGGTTCAGGAACATCCTCTCGCTCTCCGGAGCCGGCCGCGTGCGCGAGCTGCAGCTCGTCCTGCGCGTGAACATGCGCGTGCATGACGGCAAGGGCGGCGAGTTCGTGCCGCTGACCACGCTGTCGATTCAGCGTGACCTCACCTACAACGACACCGACGTGCTCGCCAAGGAGGCGGAAGAAGCCGCCATCTACCGCGAGATGCAGACCGACCTCGTGCAGCAGATCCTGCGCCGCCTTTCGGCCGCGCAGGCGGCACGGCCGGTCGTGCAATAACCCCTCAGGCCATGCAGCTTCGCGCCGACAACCTCGAGGCGCACCTCAAGAAGACGCTTGCGCCGCTGTATGTGGTCCATGGCGACGAGCCGCTGCTCGCGCTCGAAGCCGCCGATGCCATTCGCGCCGCAGGCCGGGCCAAGGGGTTCTCCGAGCGCGACCTGCTGATCGCCGAGCGCGGCTTCGACTGGGGCGAGCTCCTCAATGCGGGCGCGAGCCTGTCGCTCTTTGGCGCCCGCAAGATCGTCGAGCTGCGCCTGCCGACCGGCAAGCCCGGCACCGAAGGCGGCAAATCGATCGAGCGTTACTGCGGCAACCTGAATCCGGAGTGCCTCACGCTCGTCTCGCTGCCGCGCCTGGACAAGACGGGACAGAACTCCGCGTGGTTCAGCGCGCTCGTGCGCTCCGGCGTGGTGATCGACCTCTACAAGCTCGAGCGCTCGCGCCTGCCCGAGTGGATCGGCGCCCGCCTCGCGCGCGGCGGCCAGCGCGCCAGCCGCGAGGTGCTCGAATTCCTTTGCGACCGCGTCGAGGGCAACCTGCTCGCCGCGCACCAGGAAGTGCAGAAGCTCGCGCTGCTGCTGCCGCCGGGCGAGGTCTCGCTCGAAGAAGCCGAAGCCGCGGTCTCGAACGTTGCGCGCTATGACGTGCAGGGCCTGGTCGAATCGATGCTCGGCGGCGACATGGTTCGCTACGCGCGGGTTCTCGATGGCTTGAAGGGCGAGGGCGAAGCGCCCACCTTCATCCTCTGGGCGATCTCTGAAGACCTGCGGGCGTTGTCGAGGATCCTTGCGGGAATCTCCGCGGGACGCCAGACCGAGCAGCTCTTTCGCGAGAATCGCATCTGGCGAAACAAGGAAGCCCCGATGAGGGCGGCATTGCGCCGCTTCAGCCAGCAGACTGTCGATGCGGCCCTGTCACATGCGGCGCTGATCGACCGCGTCATCAAGGGCATCGCCAAGGGCAGCGCCTGGGATGAGTTCCTGAAACTGGGTCTAGAATTGAAGTATGGACGCTAAGGTCGAGAGGAAGGACGACACGAAGGACGAGATTCGGGTCTACATGCAGGAACTCGGACGCGCCGCGCGGATTGCGGCGCGCGCTGTTGCACGCGCCGACACCGCGACCAAGAACCGCGCCCTGAATGCGATCGCGGCCCGCCTGCGCGCCCAATCGGCCAGGCTGGTCGCCGAGAACCGCCACGACCTCGACAAAGCGAAGTCCGATGGCCGCGACAGCGCTTTCGTCGATCGCCTCACGCTCAGCGCGAAAAGCGTCGAGCAAATGGCCGCCGGCGTCGAGCAGGTCGCGGCGCTGCCCGATCCGATCGGCCAGATCACCGATCTCGAGAAGCGCCCCACGGGCATCGAAGTCGGCCGCATGCGCGTGCCGCTCGGCGTGATCGGCATCATCTACGAATCGCGCCCCAACGTGACGGTCGATGCGGCGGCGCTCTGCCTCAAGGCCGGCAACGCCTGCATTCTGCGCGGCGGTTCGGAGGCGATCCATTCCAACCGCGCCATTGCCGGGTGCATCCGCGACGGCCTGATGGAGGCCGGATTGCCGCTCGCGGCCGTGCAGATCGTCGAGACCACCGACCGCGCCGCGGTCGGCGAGCTCATCACGATGCCGGAGTTCGTCGACATCATCGTGCCGCGCGGCGGCAAGGACCTGATCTCGCGCCTCATGCGCGAATCGAAGATCCCGATGATCAAGCACCTCGACGGCGTGTGCCATGTGTACATCGACGACAAGGCCGATCCGGCGATGGCCGTGAAGATCGCCGACAACGCCAAGACGCAGCGCTACGGCACCTGCAACACGCTCGAGACCCTGCTCGTTGCCGAAGGCATTGCCGGCAAGGTGCTTCCGCAGATCGCGGACGTGTACCGCGCCAAGGGCGTCGAGATGCGCGGCGACGAGGCGACGCGCAAGCTGGTCGCCGATGCCAGGCCCGCAACGGAAGAGGACTGGTACGCGGAATACCTCGCGCCGATCGTGGCGATCCGCGTGGTGAAGGACCTCGACGAGGCGATCGACCACATCGCCAAGTACGGCTCCCGGCACACCGACGCGATCGTCACCGAAGACCGCGCGCGCGCCGAGCGTTTCCTGCGCGAAGTCGATTCGGCCTCGGTGATGGTGAATGCATCGACGCGCTTTGCAGACGGGTTCGAGTTCGGCCTCGGCGCGGAGATCGGCATCTCGACCGACAAGCTGCATGCGCGCGGCCCGGTCGGGCTCGAAGGCCTCACGTCGCAGAAGTTCGTGGTCCTCGGCCACGGCGAAGTGCGCACTTGACGGGAGCTCCCGGCGCGGCGCAGCACAACGCCATCGGCATCCTGGGTGGCTCGTTCGACCCGGTCCACAACGCCCACCTGTCCATGGCCCGCGCCGCGCTGGGCGCGCTCGGCCTGGCCAAGGTGCTCTGGATCCCGGGCGGCACGCCTCCGCACCGGGGCGCGCCGGCCGCTGCCGCAGTGCACCGTGCGGCCATGGTGCGATTGGCGATCGCGGACGAGCCGCGCTTCGAACTCGACGAGCGCGAGATCCGCAAGAGTTCCCCGGGCTACACGGTGGAAACGCTGGAAGACCTTCGCAGGAGCCTCGGCGCGCAGGTCAACCCGCAGGTCAACCCGCAGGTCAACCCGCAGGTCAACCTCGTGCTGCTGATTGGCGCCGACCAGTACGAAAAGCTCGACACGTGGCACCGGTGGCGAGAACTGTTCGCTTTCGCACGGATCGCGGTGTTCGCCCGGCCGGATCATGTGATCGACGCCGCAAGGCATGGCACGGGCGAGGTCACGGTTGTGCCGATGACGCTGCTCGACCTCTCTTCGAGCGCGATCCGCCGGCGCATCGCGGCCGGCGAGTCGGCGCGCGGATTGGTGCCGGATGCGGTTCTCGACTATATTGAAACCCGCCATTTGTATTCGAACCAGGAGCGCAAAAGCGATTGATGGACATCCGTAAAAAGCAGCGCGCGGTGGTCGACGCGCTCGAAGACATCAAGGGCCGCGACATCGTCGTGTTCAACACCGAGCGCCTGTCGGCGTACTTCGAGCGCGTCGTGATCGCAAGCGGCGACTCCACCCGGCAGGTCAAGGCGCTTGCGGACAACGTGCAGCGCAAGCTCAAGGAGCTTGGCGAGCGCGTCAACGGCACCGAGGGCGGCGACACCGCCGAATGGGTGCTGGTGGACCTCGGCGACATCGTCGTCCACGTCATGCATCCCACTGCGCGGGCCACCTACAACCTCGAGGAGCTCTGGGGCGGCAAGAACGTGAAGATGAAGAGCGAGCCCGTGTCCGCCTTCGCGAAATCCGGCAAGAAGCCCGCGGCAAAGAAGAAAGCGCCGCCCGCCAGGAAGAAGACCGCCGCGAGGAAAGCCGTGCCCGCGAAGCCGCGCAAGGCCCCCGCGAAGCCGCGCAAGGTCGCCTCGAAGAAAGCGCCGGCGCGCAGGTCCGCTTGACCCGCGGGACCTAGGACCTTGCCGCGGCTCTTCATCGTCGCGGTGGGTGACAAACTGCCCGCCTGGGCGGGCGCGGCGTGCGATGAATACCTCAAGCGCCTGCCGCGCGGGTTCGAAGCGTCGCTGTTCGAGATCCGCGCCGAGCGGCGCACCTCCGGCAAGACGGTCGAGCAGATGATGGCCGCGGAGGCGACGCGCCTGCGATCGGCGCTGCCACGTGGCGGGCGCCTGGTCGGTCTCGACGAGCGCGGCAAGGACCTCACCACCACCCAGTTTTCCGCCAGGCTCAGAGGCTGGCTGGATTCCGGCGTGCCCACTGCCTTCCTGATCGGCGGGCCGGACGGCCTTGACGCAGCGCTCAAGCGCGAATGCGAGCTGCTGGTGAGGCTTTCGAGCTTCACGCTGCCGCATGCGCTGGCGCGCGCGGTGTTCGCCGAGCAGCTCTATCGCGCCGCCTCGGTCCTGACCGGGCATCCGTATCACCGGGAGTGATGGAAAGGGGGCTCGCCCCGCCCCCTTCAAATCCCCCGGGGCGATCCCCCTGCTACACTCGACGCGCTGTCCTCCATCACTAAAGAATGATCACCTCCCAAGACCGCAGCATCTACCTTGCCTCGCGCAGCCCCCGCCGGCGCGAACTCCTTACGCAGATCGGCGTGCGCTTCCACCTGCTGTTCTTTCGCGAGCGTTCCGAGGGCGAGTCCGAGGTGCGCGAGGACACGCATCCGGGCGAATCGGCGCATGACTACGTCGTCCGGGTGTGTTGTGCCAAGGCCGAAGGCGGCTGGCTGCGCATGCAGCAGCGCAGCCTGCCGCGCGCGCCGGTGCTGGCGGCCGATACCACGGTTGCGATCGACGGGCGCATCCTCGCCAAGCCGGCCGACCGGGTCGAGGCGGCCGAAATGCTGGCCGGGCTCTCGGGGCGCCGGCACGAGGTGCTGACGGCGCTGGTGCTCAAGTACGACGAGCGCATCGAGCTTGCGGTGTCGCGCACCGAAGTGGAGTTCCGCGCGCTGTCGGGGGCTGAGATCCAGCAGTACGTCGCGACCGGCGAAGCCGACGACAAGGCCGGCGGCTACGCGATCCAGGGCCGCGCGGGCCAGTTCATCGTCGAGATCCACGGCAGCTATTCCGGCGTCGTGGGCCTGCCGCTCTACGAAACCGCGCAGCTCATCACGCGCATGGGCATGCCCCAGGAACGCAGGCTCCCGGGGGGTACGGGGGGGGCGTAGCCCCCCCCCGTCGGAATCGCGTGGACGAAGAGATCCTCATCAACGTCACGCCGCAGGAAACGCGCGTCGCGGTGATGCAGAACGGGGTCGCGCAGGAACTGCTCGTCGAGCGCTCCGCCAGCCGCGGGAGGGTCGGCAACATCTACAAGGGCCGGGTAGCGCGGGTGCTGCCGGGCATGCAGTCGGCGTTCATCGAGATCGGCCTGGAGCGCGCGGCTTTCCTGCACGTGGCCGACATCTGGGAGCATCGCCCCAAGGAGGGCTGCGGCACGCAGGCCAAGCCGATCGAGAAAATTCTCGCGGAAGGCCAGCCGATCGTGGTGCAGGTGGTCAAGGACCCCATCGGCAGCAAGGGCGCGCGCCTCTCGACGCAGATCTCGATCGCCGGCCGGCTGCTCGTCTACCTGCCGCAGGATCCGCACATCGGCATCTCGCAACGCATCGGCGACGAAGCCGGCCGCGTGGCGCTTCGCGAGCGCCTGCAGCAGGTGATGCCGCCTGACGAGAAGGGCGGCTTCATCGTGCGCACCATCGCCGAGACCGCAACCGCGGAGGACCTCGCCGCCGACATCGGCTACCTTCGCCACCTGTGGCGGGACGTGCGCGAGCGCTCGATCTCGGCGAAGCCCGCCGAGCTCATCTACGAAGACCTCTCGCTGGCGCAACGCGTGATGCGCGACATGGTTTCGGCCCAGACCGGCCGCGTGATGATCGACTCGCGCGAGAATTTCCAGAAGCTGTCGGGCTTTGCCCAGACGTATACCCCGCAGGTGCGCACCAAGCTCGACCACTACACCGGCGAGCGGCCCCTGTTCGATCTCTACAACGTCGAGCACGAGATCGAGAAGGCGCTGGGGCGGCGCGTCGAGCTCAAGTCCGGCGGGTATCTCATCATCGACCAGACCGAGGCGATGACGACCATCGACGTCAACACGGGCGGCTTCGTCGGCACGCGCAACTTCGACGACACGATCTTCAAGACCAACCTCGAGGCGGCGCAGACCATCGCGCGGCAGTTGCGGCTGAGGAATCTGGGCGGCATCATCGTGCTCGACTTCATCGACATGGATTCCGAAGAGCATCGCGCCGCGGTGCTGGAGGAGCTGCGCAAGGCGCTCGCGCGCGACCGCACGCGCATGACGGTGAACGGCTTTACGCAGCTCGGCCTCGTGGAGATGACGCGCAAGCGCACGCGCGAGTCGCTCGCCCACGTGCTCTGCGAAGCCTGCCCCACCTGCGGCGGGCGCGGCGAGGTCAAGACCGCGCGCACCGTGTGCTACGAGATCCTGCGCGAGATCCTGCGCGAGGCGCGAGCCTTCAATGCCCGCGAGTACCGCGTGCTCGCCGCCCGGCCGGTGATCGACCTTTTCGAGGAGGAAGAGTCGCAGTCGCTCGCGATGCTCTCGGACTTCATCTGCAAGCCGATCTCGATGCAGGTCGAGGCGAGCTACTCGCAGGAACAATTCGATATCGTCCTGATGTAAACGAGGGAGCAGGGGGCGCGGGCCCCTTCCAAGGAGCCTTCCCGCACCCCCGCATCCCCCCGTCTCTTTGTTTGGAGCCTGACCATGGCCAGTAAGGATTTGGTTTTCCAGTCGGCCAAGAAGCTTGCCCGGCTGATCCGCACCCGCAAGCTTTCGGCCCTCGAAGTGATGAAGGCGCATATCGCGCAGGTCGAGCGCGTCAATCCCACGATGAACGCGATCGTCACTTTCCTTCCCGAGCAGGCGCTCAAGGAAGCCAGGAAGCTCGACGCGAAAATTGCCCGCGGGGCCGAAGTGGGCCCGCTGGCCGGCCTGCCGATCGCCTACAAGGACATGATCGTCACCAAGGGCATCCGCACCACCTTCGGCTCGCCGATCTACAAGGACAACGTGCCCGAGAACGATCACCTGCTGGTCGAAAGGCTCAAGGCCGCGGGCGCGATCACGCTGGGCAAGACCAACACGCCGGAGTTCGCCGCCGGCAGCCAGACCTTCAACAAGGTCTTCGGCGCCACGCCGAACCCGTACGACCTCACCAAGACCTGCGGCGGATCCTCGGGCGGCGCGGCCGCCGCCGTGGCCTGCGGCATGCTGCCGTTCGCGGACGGCTCGGACCTCGGGGCGAGCCTGCGCAACCCGGGCAACTTCTGCAACGTGGTGGGCTTCCGCCCTACCCCGGGCCGCACGCCCTATTACCCCACTGGCGATGCGTGGGCAACCCTCTCCGTTATCGGGCCGATTGCGCGGTCGGTCGAGGACACAGCTTTCCTGTTTTCGGCGATGGCGGGCCCGGACCTGCGCTCGCCGATCAGCATCACCGAGCCCGGCTCCATTTTCGCCAAGCCGCTCAAGCGCAATTTCAGGAAGGTCCGGGTCGCGTGGTCGAAGAATCTCGGGGGCCTGCCGGTCGACAAGCGCGTGACTGCGGTGCTGGAGAAGCAGCGCAAGGTGTTCGAGTCGCTCGGCTGCATCGTCGAGGAGGCCGAGCCCGACCTTTCGGGTGCCGATGAGGCTTTCCACGTCCTGCGCGCGGTGGGCTTTGTGCAGAAGTACGCGCCGCTGCTTTCAAGCCACCGCGACCAGCTCAAGGACACGGTGATCTGGAACATCGAGGAAGGCATGAAGCTCGACGGCCCGCGCATTGCGCGCGCGCAGGCGATCCGCTCGGATGTCTACCGGCGCATGCGCGAGTTCATGGAGCGCTACGAGTTCCTGCTGCTGCCGGTCAACCAGGTCGTGCCCTTCCCGGTCACGCAGGCCTACATCGACGAGATCGACGGCGTGAAGCTCGGCAACTACATCGACTGGATGAAGTCCTGCTACTACATCACGGTCACCAGCAATCCTGCGATCTCGGTGCCTGCCGGCTTCACAGACGACAACCCCGCGCTCCCCGTCGGCCTGCAGATCGTCGGGCGGTTTCGCGACGATTTCGGCGTGCTGCAGCTAGCGCATGCCTTCGAGCAGGAAACGCAGGTCGCCCTGCGGCGGCCGCAGGTTGCGTTCGAAGCCTAGGCCCGGCCGCCAGGCCGAATCTCCAACATTCACTGGATGAACTCCGCGCCCAGAGCGGCGCTCCTGCCAGTCAGTGTATCGGTTCCGGTACATTTCGACGCAGCCCTGCAGCAGTGACCGAAGCATCGTCCACAAGCTGCATCGGCGCCCAGTTGGTCGAGCGCACGTAATCCGGCCGCGGCTTCTCGACCTCCACCGGGCGGTTCGCGCAGGTGTTGAAGCAAAAATAGGCCTGCCAGCGGTCGTTGCTCGAGAGGTTGTGGCCGCTCGCATGCATGAGGTTGCAATGGAAGATCGCGCAGGTGCCGGCCTTGCCGGAGAGCGCGACCGGCGCCGGCGATTCGCCCATCCGGCGCTTCATGTCCTCCGGCGTGACCGACCACAGCCGGTAGGCCGTGCTCGTGTCGAGGTATGCGTCCGTGCGCCCCCACCGGTGGCTGCCGGGGAGCAGGTACAGGCAGCCTGACAGTTCGGTCGCGTCATCCAGCAGCACTGCGAAAGTCGCGAGTTCGGGACGCTGGATGCCGTCGAGCTTCCACGAGCCGTAATCCTGGTGCCACGGCCAGACGGAGCCTTCGATCGCGGCTTTGACGTTGACCTTCGAGTGATGCAGGTAGAGGTCGCGCGCACCGAGCAGCTGCTGCGCGGCGCCGAGCACGCGCGGCGTGCGCGACAAAGCGCGAAACACGGGCGAGGCGCCGGGGCCGTTGTCCTCGTGCAGCCGGAACATCGACTTGGGCGCGCCGCTGGAGCCTTCGCGCACCACGCCGGGCGCATCCACGTCGCGCAGGCGCACGACTTCGCTCCGCAGCAACTGGACTTCCGCGGGTGACACCAGGTCGGGAAAAACCAGGAACCCGTCGCGCTCGTAAGCGGACTTCTGTGCGGCGCTCAGTTGCATGTCTGTCTCCTGAAGTCGTACTGAGTTTGCAGCGGTCTCTAGCTGCTCCTGCGTCGGAAAGTCTAGCACCGGCCTGCGTCCTCGCTTATCTTCGCTGCTCCCCAATTTCGCTGCGGTGCCGACGATGAAAGCCATTGGATTCAGGAAAAGCCTCCCGATTGCCGAAAACGAGTCACTCATCGATTACGAGCTGCCTGCGCCGGAGCCGCGCGAGCGCGATCTGATCGTCGAAATCAGGGCTGTATCGGTCAATCCGGTCGACACCAAGATGCGCATGCGCGGTGTCCCGGCAGGCGAAACAAAGATCCTCGGCTTCGATGCCGCCGGGGTCGTCAAGTCCGTCGGCAAGGCCGCCACCCTGTTCAAGCCCGGGGATGAGGTGTTCTACGCGGGATCGAACATCCGCCCCGGCACCAACGCCGAGCTGCATGCAGTCGACGAGCGCATCGTCGGCCGCAAGCCGAAGAAGCTCTCGTTCGCGGAGGCCGCCGCCCTGCCGCTGACTTCGATCACCGCATGGGAGCTGCTCTTCGACCGGTTCCGCATTCCCCGCTCCGGGGCCAAGGGCAGCATTCTGGTCATCGGCGGCGCGGGCGGCGTCGGCTCGATCATGATCCAGCTCGCCCGCAAGCTCACCGGCCTCACGGTCATCGCAACCGCGTCACGGCCGGAAACGATCAAGTGGTGCACCGAGCTTGGTGCGCACCACACCGTGGACCATTCCAAGCCCTTGCCAGCGGAACTGAAGCGCATCGGCATCCCCGAGGTGAACTACGTTGCCAGCCTGACGCAGACCGCGAAACATTACCCCTCGATCCCCGACCTGATTGCGCCGCAGGGCGCGTTCGGGCTGATCGACGACCCGGGGTCGCTGGACATCATGCCGCTCCGGCGAAAATGCGTTTCCGCCCACTGGGAGGGCATGTTCACGCGCTCCACTTTCACCACGCCGGACATCCAGGCGCAGCACGACCTGTTGAACGAGGTTTCCGGAATGGTCGATGCCGGCACGCTGCGCACGACGATGACGCGCAACCTTGGCAGGATCGACGCGGCAAACCTGAAAAAAGCGCATGCGCTGATCGAAAGCGGAACGACGATAGGGAAGATCGTCCTGGAGGGATTCTGAGATGAACGTCAAAACCATCGAAACGCTTGCCTGCGACGCGGGCTGGCGCAACTACCACTTCGTCAAGCTCACGACCGACGACGGGATCGTCGGCTGGAGCGAGTTCGACGAGGGCTTTGGCGCGCCCGGCGTCGGTGCGGTCATCGACCGGCTCGCGGCGCGTGTGATCGGCAAGCCGGTCGACGAGCACGAGCGCATCTATGCCGACCTCAACTGCGCAACGCGTCCGGCCTCCGGCGGTATCGTGGCGCTCGCCATGGGCGCGATCGAGAACGCGCTGCTCGATGCCAAGGCCAAGCACCTCGGCGTGCCGGTCTACAGCCTGCTCGGCGGCAAGGTGCGCGACCGCATCCGCGTGTACTGGTCGCACTGCGCCACATGGCGCATCAACCACCCGACGCACTACAAGCCGGCGATCTCCGACCTCGAGGGCGTGCGCGCCATCGGCCGCGAGGTGCGCGAGAAAGGCTTCACCGCCTGCAAGACGAACATCTTCCTCTACGACAAGGACCGGAAGAATCCGCGTGGTTACCGTCCGGGATTCGGGTCGCCCTTCACGCCGGAACTCAATATAGACCGCGACGTGCTGCGCAACGTGGTGATGCACCTCGAGGCGCTGCGCGAGGGCGCGGGCCCCAATGTCGACCTGCTGATCGACCTGAATTTCAACGCCAAGACCGAGGGCTACCTCAAGATCCTGCGTGCAATCGCGCACCTGGACCTGTTCTGGGTCGAGATCGACACGTTCAACCCGCAGGCGCTGGGCTACATCCGCCGCCAGAGCCCGCACCCGGTCAGCTCATGCGAGACGCTGCTGGGACTCGGCGAGTTCCTGCCCTACTTCCGCGAGCAGGCGATGGACGTGGCCATCGTCGACACGCCCTGGAACGGCGTGTGGCAGTCGATGAAGATCGCCGCGGCGGCGGCAGCGCACGAGGTCAACGTCGCCCCGCACAACTTCTACGGGCACCTGTGCACGATGATGAACGCGCATTTCTCGGCCGCGGTGCCGAATCTGCGCATCATGGAAACCGACATCGACCGCATTGCCTGGGACCACGAGCTCTTCACGCACGTGCCGGAGTTCGTCGACGGCCACCTGGTGATGCCGGACCGCCCGGGCTGGGGGACCGAGCCCAACGAGGAGGCGATGAAAGCCCATCCCGCCAAGGGCCCGACCGGGCAACTACTCAGCTACGGCAATCGCAAGGTCTGAGTAGTCGGCGGTGGAGAGCGCGTCGTTCGAGGTCAGCGGCGCGAGATAGCCCTCACCCTCCACGGCCTCGATGCCGATGACCGGCCGCGCCGGGACCACGGTGCCGAAGATCGTCGCGAAGGACACGTCCGCCGCGTCGCGGCCGGTTCCGAGCCGGATCAGGCCCATGGGCACCGTCATGCCGGTCGGGTCGAACAGGTACCAGCGATCGCCGAGAAAAGCTTCCACGTAGGCATGGAAGTCCGGCGGCCCGAAGGAGGGGTCGGACCCGTAGTCGATGCCCGTTACGAACCGCGTGGGGATGTTGAGCGCGCGGCAAAGGGCGATCATGAGGTGCGCGAAGTCGCGGCAGACGCCCGCTTGCTCGACCAGCGTGTCCACGGCCGAGGTCGTGGTGTTCGAGCTGCCGGACTGGAAGCGCGTGCGCTGCCGCACCCAGTCGCGGATCGCGCGCACTCGCCCGTAGCCCGGCATCATCGTGCCGAACTCAGTGCGCGCGAACTGCTGCAGCCGGTCGGACTGGCAGTAGCGGCTCGGGAAGATGTACGGCAGCGCCTCGGGCGGCAACTGCGCGATCGGAACCTCGTTGATGCCCTCCGGCGAGGCCACGTGGTGCGCAATGTCCACGGTCGCGTCATAGCGCACATGGAGCTCGCCGGGTTGGGCGGTGAGCCGCGCGTAGCGGTTCCCGTGGGCCGGGTCATTGAACAGCGACACCCAGACGTCCTGGCTCAGCTGCAGGTCCTCGCTCACGAGCTTCTGGCACTGAGTTCGCGTCGCGTGGATGTTGAAAATGAAATCGGCCGGGGCGCCGATGATTCCGTAATTCAGTTCGACGAAAAAATTCAGGCGGACCATGCTGCTGTCGGCTCTCTGGCGGGTAAAGCGGGGCGCGCTGGGCTAGAGCGGGGCTCGACCGTTGATCACGCGCAGCAGGATCGCGATGATCGCGACGACCAGCAGAATGTGGATGAAGCCGCCCAGCGTGTACGACGTGACCAGTCCGAGCAGCCAGAGAATGACGAGGATTACGGCGATCGTGTAAAGCATGATGGGATCCCTTTTCCTAGCGGGCCGGTACCGCCGGCCGCGTGGCATGTCCGTGGAAGCATGATCGCCCGCGACCCCGTTTTTCTCTGTGCGTTCGCGTACATACTCCCCATTGCGTATGCCGTAGCTTGAGGCTGCAACCTGCTGCTTCCTGTTTTTCATCCTGTTTTTCAAAGTGATTCGACTATTCGCCCTTCACGCGAAGGCTCTTCGCCCGCGACATCGGAACTGAACTTGGCTTCTTCTTCGATTGCCGTTACGAGGGATCAACCCAGGACGAGGTCGCACCGCGACAACCTCATGGCGCTCAGCGCCATTGAGCGCGCGCCGATCGCGAACCGTATTCTGGCCGCGCTGCCGCGCGGCGACTACCATCGACTGTCCGCCAAGCTCGAGCCCGTCAACCTCGCGTTCGGCGAAGTGCTCTACGAGCCCGGCGACCAGGTGCGCTACGTGTACTTTCCCGGCGATTCGCTAGTGTCGCTGCTCACCGTCATCGACGGGCGCCTCGCGCTCGAAGTCGGGCTCATCGGACGCGAAGGCATGATGGGGATGGCATTCTCCGTGGGCACCGGCGTGAGCCCGGTGCGCGCGCAGGTGCAAGGCGGCGGCAGCGCAATGCGCATGGAAGCCGCAGCCTTCAAGAAGGAGTTGCGGCTGAGCCCCTCTTTGCAGCGCGAGCTGCACCTCCACAGCCACGCACTAATGGTGCAATTCGCGCAGACTGCGGCCTGCAACCGGTTCCACGTAGTCGCCGCGCGGCTGGCACGCCGGCTGATGATGACCCGGGACAGGCTGTGCTCAGACCAGTTCCACCTCACGCATGAGTTCCTCGGCCATGTGCTCGGCGTGCGCCGGGTGGGCGTCACCAAAGCCGCGCATGCGCTCAAGAAGCGCAAGCTCATCGACTACAGCCGGGGAAATATCGCCATCCTCAACGGGCGCGGGCTCGAGGCTGCCGCGTGCTCGTGCTACGAGATCTTCAAGGATCGTCTCAGCCGCACCTGAAAGGGCGCGCCCATAAAAAAGGCCCGGCAGCGGCCTTGCCGCTACCAGGCCCGGTCTAACGAGCGGTGGTCAGGGAGGTAACCAGCACCCGAGTCTATCGGGCTCCGCCCGTCCGGCCAGAACTGTTCGGCAACACACTTAACGCGCGCATCCTGCGCGCGCCAATCGCTATTGCTTGATGCTCATCTTGCTTTCGACGCCGGCCACGCCCTCGATGCCCCGGGCGACGAGGATTGCCTGGTCGATCTGGGCCTGGTTGTCCACAAAGCCGCTGAGCTGGACCGCGCCCTTGCTGGTCGCCACCGAGATGTCGAACGCCTTGACGCTGGGGTCGGCCATTAGCGCCGACTTCACCTTGGTGGTCACGATCCCGTCGTCGACCTTGTTGCCGACAGTGACTTTCCCGTCCTTGAGTGTCACGCCGTTCTCGACGCTGGTGACACCTTCGGTCGAGCGGGCGACGTTGATTGCGCGATCGATCTGGGCCTGGTTGTCGGCAAAGCCGCTCAACTGGACGACGCCCTTGCGGGTCTCGACCTGGAACTGCAGGCCCTTGATTTCCTGGTCGGCGACCAGCGCGGACTTGACCTTGGTGGTCACCACGGTGTCGTCGATCCTGGTGCCGACGGTAGTGGCGGGCGCCGGCGCGACGGCCGCGCCGGGCGGGACGGCCTCCTGGCGGCTGCAGCCTGGAAGTAGCGTAACGGTGGCGATGGCCAGCGCGACAGCGGATGCCAGCGGGTGAGCGAAGAGTTTCATTTGGTTTTTCCTCCGAATCTCGCGCCGGGGACAGCACAGCATGAGGCTCATGCCGCGTGCGGGCGCATTGCGAGAATGGGTGAACTATCCCCTTCCGGTGGCGCAGGCTCTGTGCGCTCTCGCACATACCCTCGGGGGGCTTCGCGCTTACTATCGACCGCTTTGCATCCCCCACGCAGCCGAATCCAAAAATCTTGAAGGCGAATATCGAAGCCGTGCGCGAGGCCCTGCGCGCGCTGCGGCGCCGGCTGGGCGCACGCATCCGGGGCGAGGGCCTGGCGCAGAAATACGCCGCCGCCGAGCCACCGTTGCGCTCGGAGCTGTTCAGCGCCGACCAGATGGACCGGCACGGGCGCACGCTGGCGGAATCGCACCGGCTTTCGCGCGAGAAGGGCAGCGACCGGCTGCTCGAGCGCCTGGTGGAGAACGAGGGCGTGCTGATCGGCGCCTCCAGCCTGCAGATGACGGCGGTGAAGGAGAGCCGCCGCATCACCCCGGCCGGCGAATGGCTGCTCGATAACTTCTACCTGATCGAAGAGCAGATCCGCACCGCGCGGCGGCATTTCCCCAAGCGCTACAGCCGCGAACTCCCGATCCTCGCCAGCGGCCCTTCGCGCGGCTTGCCGCGCGTCTACGACATCGCGCTCGAAGCGATCGCTCACGGCGACGGGCGCGTCGACCCCGAAAGCCTCAACCGTTTCGTCGCGGCCTACCAGAAGACCGGCGACCTGCGCCTCGGCGAGCTGTGGGCGATCCCGATCATGCTGCGCCTTGCGCTGATCGAGAACCTGCGCAGGGTGGGCGCGCGCGTCGCAGCCGCGATGCTCGAGCGCAGCCAGGCCGAGTCCTGGGCCGACCAGATGATGGTCGTGGCAGAGAAAGACCCCAAAAGCCTGATCCTGGTCGTGGCCGACATGGCGCGCTCGAACCCGCCGATGGGCAGCTCGTTCGTGGCCGAGCTCGCGCGCCGCCTGCAGGGTCAGAGCGCCGCGCTTGCGCTGCCGCTCACGTGGATCGAACAGCGCCTCTCCGAAGCCGGCGCGACCATCGAGCAGCTCGTCCATTCGGAAACGCAGAGCCAGGCGGCCAACCAGGTGTCGATCAGCAACAGCATCGGCAGCCTGCGGTTCCTCGGCGCGATGGACTGGCGCGAGTTCGTCGAAAGCATGAGCTCGGTGGAGCAAAAGCTGCGCGAGGATCCCGATGCGGTCTATTCGACGATGGATTTCGCCACGCGCGACCGGTACCGGCACGTGGTGGAGCGCTTCGCGCGCTTCAGCGGCCTGTCCGAGATCGAGGTTGCGCGCAAGGCGATCCAGCTTGCGCACCAGGCCAAGGCCCGGTCGGACACCGGCACCCGGACTGCGCACGTGGGCTTCTACCTGATCGACAAAGGTCTTCCGCACCTTGTCCGCGCCACCCAGGCGCGCCTGCCGCCCATCGACATCCTGCGCGACCTTTGCAGCCGCGTGCCGCTGACGGCCTATCTGGGCAGCATCACGCTGCTGACGGCGATCTTCACCGCGCTCTTCGCGGTCCACGGGCGAGGAGCCGGGCTGCCTGAATGGCTGTTGGTGCCGGCCTGCGCAGCCGCGGCGCTGGCCGCGTCGCATCTTGCGGTCGCACTCGTCAACTGGGTCGTCACGCTGGTGGCCAACCCCGCCTTCCTGCCGCGCCTGGATTTCAAGCGCGGCATCCCGGCCGACCGGCGCACGCTGGTGGTGGTGCCGACGATGCTGAGCAGTGTCGCCGCCGTCGATGAGCTGGTCGAGGCGCTCGAAGTCCGCTTCCTCGCCAATCGCGACCCGCACCTGCAGTTCGCCCTGCTCACCGATTACCGCGACGCGGCCGAGGAAACGCAACCGGAAGACGAGACGCTGCTCGGCCTGGCGCGCGCGCGCATCGAGATCCTCAACAAGAAATATGGCTCGAGCTCTGCCGCCGGCGGCCAGGACCCCGGTGGCGCCGAGCCTTTCCTCCTCCTGCATCGCCCGCGGTGCTGGAATCCGCAGGAGCGCCTCTGGATGGGCTATGAGCGCAAGCGCGGCAAGCTCGGCGACCTCAATGAGCTGCTGCGCGGCGGCTCGGGCGAGGCTTTCTCGCTGATCGTCGGCGCGACCGCGATGCTGCAGCAGGTGAAGTACGTGATCACGCTGGATACCGACACGCAGCTGCCGCGCGACTCGGCCCGCGAGTTCGTCGGCACGCTGGCGCATCCCCTGAACCGCGCGCACTACGACGAGGGCAAGCAGGTCGTGACCGACGGCTACAGCATCCTGCAGCCGCGCATGGCCGTAAACCTGCCGAGCACCAACCGCTCGCGCTATGCCCAGCTCTGCGCGAACGACGCCGGCATCGACCCGTACACGCGCGCCGTCTCCGACGTCTACCAGGACCTCTTCCACGAGGGCTCTTTCATCGGCAAGGGCATCTACGACGTGGATGCGTTCGAGCGCGCGCTGAGGAGCCGGTTTCCGGAGAACCGCATCCTCAGCCATGACCTGCTCGAGGGGTGCTATGCGCGCGCCGGGCTGCTAAGCGACGCGCAGCTCTTCGAGGATTACCCGTCGCGCTACAGCGCCGACGTGAGCCGCCGCCATCGCTGGATCCGCGGCGACTGGCAGATCGCCGCCTGGCTCTCGGCCCGCGTGCCGGGAATGGACCGCTCGCGCGTGAAAAACCCGCTCTCCATGCTTTCGCAGTGGAAGATCTTCGACAACCTGCGGCGCAGCCTCGTGCCGGCAGCGATGGTCGGCCTGTTCCTGCTCGGGTGGACGCAGGTGCCGGCCTTCCTGCACTGGACGCTTGCGGTGGCGGGCATCCTGTTCCTGCCGGTGATCGTCACTTCCAGCCTCGGGTTCCTGCGCAAGCCGAAGGAGGTGCTCTTCGACCAGCACGTCGCAAGCGCATCGCGTTCCGCCGCGCGCCAGTTCGGCCAGACTGCGCTAACGCTCGCCTGCCTGCCCTACGAGGCCTACTACAGCCTCGATGCGATCGTGCGCACCGCGTTTCGCATCAACTTCACCCGCCGGCAGTTGCTCGAGTGGAATCCATCGAGCGAGCTGGAGCGCCAGCAGCGTCGCCAGCCCGATCCGGGCGGCCTCGGGGACTTCGTGCGGACCTGGGGCGAGATGTGGTTCTCGCCGGCTTTGGCCGCAGGCGCGGCCATGGTCCTTGCGTGGGACCGGCCGGTCGCGCTTGCGGTGGCCCTGCCGGTGCTGGCGCTCTGGTTCTTCGCGCCGGCGCTCGTGTGGTGGCTCGGCCGGCCAGTGCCGCGCGAGCAAGCGCGGCTCAATGTCACGCAGCGTCTCTTCCTGCACCGGCTCGCGCGGCGCACGTGGAGCTTCTTCGAATCCTTCGTGACCGCCGAGGACCACTGGCTGCCGCCGGACAACTTCCAGGAGCACCCGGTTGCGGTGGTCGCGCACCGCACTTCGCCGACCAACATCGGCCTCGCCCTGCTGGCCAATCTGACCGCCTACGACTTCGGCTACATCCACGCCGGACGCCTCATCGAGCGCACTGGCAACACGCTCGGGACGATGCAGGCGCTCGAGCGCTACCAAGGCCATTTCTACAACTGGTACGACACGGTCCTGCTCACGCCGCTGCCGCCGCGTTATGTGTCCTCAGTCGACAGCGGCAACCTCGCGGGCCACCTGCTGACATTGCGCCCGGGCCTGCTGGCGCTCGCCGACCAGCCGATCCTCGGACCCCGCACTTTCGAAGGCCTCGGCGACACCGCGGGCGTACTCATGGAAATGGCGGCGGATTCGGCTTCGACGGCCTTCAACCAGAAGGTCACCGAAGTGCGGCGCGAGATCGATTCGGCGGAGGATTCGCGCCCGGCCAGTGCCCAAGCCGTGCGCCAGTGGCTCGTGCGGCTGGTGGATTCCATCGAGACACTGACCGACCTGCACCCGGTCAGCGAACCCCCGGCGGATGAAACGCAGCGCTGGACACTGTCCTTGCTTAACCAATGCCAGGAGGCGCTGGACGAACTGGACCTGATGGTGCCGTGGGCGGCGGCCTCGCACGAGAGCGATGCTCAAGGCGCGCGCGGGACAGACCTCCCGTCCTTTGCGGCAATGCCGACGCTGCGGCAGTTGTCGGCGCTCGAATCCGGGTCCGGGGTCAACGAGCCCACGGAGCCCGCGTCCGACAAGCTCACCGCGCCGATCGGGCTGATCGCTCTGGCGAGCCGTCGCGCAAGGCAGAGGCTCGAGCGGATCGACGCGCTCGCGCGCCTGGCCATGGAGTTCGCCACCGTCGACTACGGGTTTCTCTACGACGAGTCGCGCCACCTGTTCACGGTCGGCTACAACGTCGACCACCTGCGGCGCGATGCCGGGCACTACGACCTGCTCGCATCCGAAGCGCGCCTTTCGAGTTTCGTGGCCATCGCGCAGGGCGAGGTGCCGCAGGAGAACTGGTTCGCGCTCGGCCGCTCGCTCACCGCGGCCGGCGGCGACCCGGTGCTGCTGTCGTGGAGCGGCTCGATGTTCGAGTACCTTATGCCGCTCCTCGTCATGCCGACCTACGAGAACACGCTGCTGGACCAGACCGGCATCGCCGCGGTCACGCGCCAGATCGCGTACGGCCACCAGCGCGGCGTGCCCTGGGGCATGTCCGAATCGGGCTACAACACCGTCGACGCGGCGCTCAACTACCAGTACCGCGCGTTCGGCGTGCCGGGCCTCGGCCTCAAGCGCGGACTCTCCGAAGACCTGGTGATCGCGCCCTATGCCTCGGCGCTTGCGCTCATGGTGATGCCCGAGGAATCCTGCGAGAACCTGCAGGAGCTCGCGAGCCAAGGCCTGCTGGGACGCTACGGCATGTACGAGGCGGTGGACTACACCCCCAGCCGCGTGCCACGCGGACAACCGAGCGCGATCGTGCGCTCGTTCATGGCGCACCATCAAGGCATGAGCCTGCTCGCGCTTTCGTACCTGCTGCTCGGCCAGCCGATGCAGAAGCGGTTCGAATCGGACCCGCAGTTCCAGGCCACCATGCTGCTGCTGCAGGAGCGCATTCCCGCGGCCACTGCGTTCCACTTCCACACGGCCGAGCTGTCGGACATCCGCACTGCGTCGATCGGGCCCGAGATGCCGATGCGCGTCGTGCGCCTCTCGGAGACGCCCTCGCCGGAAGTGCAGTTGCTCTCCAATGGCCGCTACCACGTCATGGTCACCAACGCCGGCGGCGGCTACAGCCGGTGGAGGGATCTCGCGGTGACCCGCTGGCGCGAGGACACGACCTGCGACCCGTGGGGCTCTTTCGTTTACATCCGCGACCTCGGCAGCAAGGAGTTCTGGTCGAGCGCCCACCAGCCGACGCTCAAGCGCGCCGACACTTACGAAGCGATCTTCTCCGAAGCCCGCGCGGAGTTCCGCCGCCTGGACGCCGATTTCGAAACGCACACGGAGATCGTCGTATCGCCCGAAGACGACATCGAGCTGCGTCGCATCCGCATCACCAACCGCTCCCGCTCACGCCGCACGATCGACGTCACGAGCTACGCGGAGGTCGTGCTGGCCTCGCCCGCGGCGGACGCGCTGCATCCCGCGTTCAGCAACCTCTTCGTGCAGACCGAGATCGTTCCGGAGCGGCAGGCGATCCTTTGCACGCGCCGTCCGCGCTCGGTCGATGAGCAGCAACCGTGGATGTTCCACGTGATGGCGGTGCATGGCGCCCCTTCGCGCGAGGTGTCGTACGAAACGGACAGGATGCGGTTCATCGGGCGCACGCGCGCGGCCGACTCGCCGCAGGCGATGATCGACCCGGGTCCGCTGTCCGGCAGCCAGGGCTCGGTGCTCGATCCGATCGTCGCCATCCGGCATCGCGTGAGGCTCAACGCGGAGCAGACGGTGACCATCGACGTGGTGACCGGCGTGAGCGAAACGCGCGACGCGGCGCTCGCCCTCGCCGGCAAGTATCGCGACCGCAACCTCGCCGACCGCGTGTTCGACCTCGCGTGGACGCACAGCTGGGTGATCCTGCGCCAGATCAACTCCAACGAGTCCGATGCGCAACTCTACGGACGCCTCGCAGGCTCGATCCTGTATGCCAATCCCGCGCTCAGGTCGGATGCCGCGGTGCTGGCGCGCAACCGCCGCGGGCAGTCCGGCCTCTGGGGCTACTCGATCTCGGGCGACCTGCCGATCGTGCTGCTGCAGATCGGCGATATCGCCAACATCGACCTCGTGCGCCAGCTCGTGCAGGCGCACGCCTACTGGCGGCTCAAGGGCCTTGCGGTGGACCTCGTGATCTGGAACGAGGACCACGCCGGCTACCGTCAGCTGCTGCAGGAGCAGATCCTCGGGTTGATCGCCGCGGGGTTGGAGGCCAACCAGACCGACCGGCCGGGCGGCATCTTCGTGCGCCCGACCGAGAACATGTCATTGGAGGACCGCACGCTCTTCCAGACGGTGGCGCGCGTCATCCTCAGCGATACGCGCGGGCCGCTCGCCGAGCAGGTCAGCCGCCGAATGCCCAAGGAAACGCGCGAATCCCGCGTCGAGCGCCTCGTGCCGACGCGCCCGCGCCGTACCGAAGCTGAGGCCGAGGCGGTGCCCGTGCTGGCGCGCAGCGACCTGCAGTTCTTCAACGGCTTCGGCGGATTCTCGGCAGACGCGCGCGAGTACGTGATCACCACCACTCGCGAGCAGGTGACGCCGGCGCCATGGGTCAACGTGATCGCCAACTCGAAATTCGGCACCGTCATTTCGGAATCGGGCGCCGCCTACACCTGGAGCGAGAACGCGCACGAGTTCCGCTTCACGCCGTGGGGCGACGACCCGGTCAGCGACTCGAGCGGCGAGGCGACCTACCTGCGGGACGAAGAGAGCGGCTATTTCTGGTCGCCCGCGCCCCTGCCCTGCGCGGGAGCGACGCCTTACATCACGCGCCACGGGTTCGGCTACTCCGTGTTCCAGCATGACGAGGAAGGCATCCATTCGGAACTGACGGTGCATGTCGATACCGAGGAGTCGATCAAGTTCTCGGTCATCCGGATCCGCAACGACTCCGGGCGGCCGCGCCGGCTTTCGGTGACCGGCTATGTCGAGTGGGTGCTCGGAGACCTGCGGCAGAAGTCCGCGATGCACGTGGTGACCGAGATGGAGCCCGCCACCGGCGCCCTCTGCGCACGCAACGACTACAGCGCCGAATATGGCGATCGCATCGCCTTCTTCGACGCCGACGATGCGACGCGCTCGCTAAGCGTCACGGTGACCGGCGACCGCGGCGAGTTCATCGGCCGCAACGGCACGCTGAGGAACCCGGCGGCCATGCGCCGCGCCAAGCTCTCCAACAAGCTCGGGGCCGGCATGGACCCCTGCGGGGCGATCCATGTGCCGATCGATCTGGCCGAGGACGAGGAGCGCGAGATCGTTTTTCGCCTCGGGGCAGGTGGCCGGCGCGGCATCGATGACTGGTCCGAGATGGTCCAGCGCCTGCGCGGCCCCGAGGGCGCGCGCGCTTCGCTGGAGAAATCCCGCCACTATTGGGAGCGGACGCTGGGCGCGGTGCAGGTCGAAACGCCGGACGCCTCGCTCAACGTGCTGGCCAACGGCTGGCTCCTCTACCAGACGCTCGCCTGCCGCCTGTGGGCGCGCAGTGGCTACTACCAGTCGGGCGGCGCCTACGGGTTCCGTGACCAGTTGCAGGACACGATGGCCCTCCTGCATGCCGAGCCGCGCCTCGCGCGCGAGCACTTGCTGCGCTGCGCGGAGCGGCAGTTCTCCGAAGGCGACGTGCAGCATTGGTGGCATCCGCCTTCGGGCCGCGGCGTGCGCACGCGGTGCTCGGACGATTTCCTGTGGCTGCCGCAGGCCGTCTGCCGCTATGTGCTGAGCACCGGCGACGCCGCGGTGCTGAACGAGTCGGCGCATTTCCTCGAGGGCCGCCAGGTCAACCCCGAAGACGATTCGTACTTCGACCTGCCTTCGCGCTCGGATGCCAGGGCCACGCTCTACCAGCACTGCGTGCGCGCGATCAACCGCGGCCTCGTGTTCGGCGAGCGCGGGCTGCCGCTCATGGGCTCGGGCGACTGGAACGACGGCATGAACCTCGTCGGGCTGCATGGAAAGGGCGAAAGCGTCTGGCTGGGATTCTTCCTCTACGACACGCTGATCCGCTTCGCGGGGCTCGCCGGCATGCATGGCGATGCGCAGTTCGCCGAGCGCTGCCGCTCGCAGGCCGAGGAACTGCGGCGCAACCTCGAGCAGAACGCGTGGGACGGCGGATGGTACCGGCGCGCCTACTTCGACGACGGCACGCCGCTGGGCGCATCGACCAACGTCGAATGCCAGATCGATTCGATCGCGCAGAGCTGGTCGGTGCTTTCGGGCGCGGGCGACCCTGTGCGTTCGCGCACGGCGATGGCCGCGCTCGATCAACGCCTGGTGCGCCGTGAGCATTCGCTGATCCAGCTCCTCGACCCGCCGTTCGACAAGTCGGACCTGAACCCGGGCTACATCAAGGGCTACGTGCCGGGCGTGCGCGAAAACGGCGGGCAATACACGCACGCCGCAATCTGGGCGGCCATGGCGTTCGCCGGTCTCGGAGACCGGGAGCGGGCGTACGAGCTTTTCACCATGATCAACCCGGTCAACCATGGCGACTCGGCCGACGCGATCGCCACTTACAAGGTTGAGCCATACGTGGTGGCCGCCGACGTCTACACGGTCTCGCCGCACACCGGCCGCGGCGGCTGGACCTGGTACACCGGCTCGGCCGGCTGGCTCTACCGGCTGATCCTCGAATCGTTGCTCGGCATGCGCGTCGAAGCCGGCAAGCTCCACTTCACGCCTTGCGTGCCGCGCGAATGGCAAAGCTTCAAGGTGCGCTACCGCTATCGCGAAACGACTTACGCCATCACCGTCCGACCGTCCGCGGAAGCGGGCACGCACGCAGCCGTCACCGTGAACGGCATCGAGCAACCGGGCGGCGTCATCCTGCTCGTGGACGACCACGCCGAGCATATTGTCGAGGTCCTCGTACCGGGATGCGTTTCTTGAGAACGCCTGCGCCCCGCACCCATCCGCTTGCGGGGACGTCCGCGCGAAACCTCCCTCGGGTCGATGTCGCCGCGCTGATCGAGGCGTACTTCCGCGACCGTCCGGATCCCGCAATAGCCGTGCAGCGGGTGGCGTTCGGCACCTCCGGCCATCGGGGCTCCCCGCTGTCCACGTCATTCAACGAAGCTCATGTCGCCGCCATCAGCCAGGCGATCTGCGTGTATCGGCAAAGCAAAGGCATCACCGGGCCGCTTTTTCTCGGCATCGACACGCACGCGCTCTCCGGCCCGGCCTTCGACACCGCGCTCGAAGTCCTCGCGGCCAACGGCGTGCACACCCTGGTTGCGGCAGATGGCGAGTTCACCCCGACACCCGCGGTTTCGCACGCGATCCTTGCGTACAACCGCGACCGCAAAAGCGGCTTCGCGGACGGCATCATCGTGACGCCCTCGCACAACCCGCCCGAGGATGGCGGCTTCAAGTACAACCCGCCGAACGGCGGGCCGGCGGATTCGGCCGTGACGCGGGAGATCGAGACGCTGGCGAACGACTATCTCGCCAGGGGCCTCGAGGGCGTCAGGCGCATGCCGGCGGATCGCGCGCGTGCGGCCCCGACCACGCACCAGCATGACTACATGGGCGCGTACATCTCGGATCTGGACAACGTGATCGACTTCGAGGCGATCCGCTCAGGCGGCGTGCGCATGGGCGCGGACCCGCTTGGCGGCGCGGGCGTGCACTACTGGCGCCGCATCGCCGACCGGTACCGCATCGACCTGACCGTCACCAGCGAGGAAATCGACCCGGCGTTCCGGTTCATGAGCCTGGACTGGGACGGGCGCATCCGCATGGATCCCTCATCCGCGTTTGCAATGCGCCCGCTGATTGACCAGAAGGACCGCTTCGATGTCTCTTTCGGTTGCGACACCGACCACGACCGCCATGGCATCGTCACGCCCGGCGCCGGGCTGCTGCCTTCGAACCACTACCTTTGCGTCGCGATCGACTACCTGTTCCGCAATCGTCCCAGGTGGCCCGCGCAGGCCGCGGTCGGCAAGACCATCGTGAGCACCGGCATGATCGACCGCGTTGCCGCGGGCCTTGGCCGGCCGCTGAACGAGGTGCCGGTGGGGTTCAAGTGGTTTGTCGACGGCCTGATGGCGGGCACGCTCGGGTTCGCCGGGGAAGAAAGCGCCGGCGCGACGTTCCTGCGCCGCAACGGGACAGTGTGGACCACCGAGAAGGACGGGATGGTGCCGTGCCTGCTGGCCGCCGAGATGACCGCGCGCACCGGCCGCGATCCGGGCGCGGCCTACCGGGAACTCGAGGCGAAGTACGGCGTGCTTGCAAGCGATCGCGTCGATGCCGCAGCCTCGCCGGAGGAGAAAGCGCGGCTCTCTAAAATCGCGCCGGAGCAGATCCGGTCGGAGGACCTCGCCGGAGAAAAAATCACCGCCAAACTGAGCGCCGCCCCGGGCAATGGCGCCGCGATCGGGGGCATCAAGGTCTCGTCGGCGGGCGGCTGGTTCGCCGCGCGCCCGTCCGGCACGGAGAACATTTACAAGATCTACGCCGAGAGTTCGCGCGGCCCGGAACACCTGGGCCGTATCCTCGAAGAGGCGCAGGCCATCGTCGACGAAGCGATTGCCGCTTAGCCTTTCGGCCGCGTTACTTCCTGCGCGTAGCCTCGTAGAGCGGCGTGACTTTGGGCAGCAGCGCCTGCAGCGCCTGCGTCCTCGACGCATCGGTCGGGTGCGTGCTCAGGAACTCCGGGGAACCCGAACCCGTGTTCGCGGCCGCCATCTTCTGCCAGACGGCCACGCTCGCACTGGGGTTGTATCCGCCGCGCGCGGCCAGCTCGATGCCAATCCGGTCGGCTTCGGTTTCGTCCGAGCGGCTGAAGCGTGTAGCTACAAACGCCTCGTACCCCACGTTTGCGAGGCTCGCGGCACCCTGCCCCAAGCCTAGCAGCGCCGCGCCCAGGCCGATGGCCGTCTGCGCAGCCACGGCTTGTGACACCTGCTCGCGCGAATGCTCGCGCAGCGCGTGGGCCATCTCGTGCCCGATCACGAACGCGAGCTCGTCCTCAGAAAGATTGAGCTTGTTGACGATGCCGCTGTACACCATGATTTTGCCGCCCGGCATGCAGAACGCGTTCACCTGCGGGCTGTTGATGACGTTGACTTCCCAGTTCCAGCCGGGCGCATCCTCGCGAAAAGTGCGCGTCTGCGGCGTCAGCCGGTTGGTGATGGCGGTGACCCGCGCGAGCAGCGCGCGGTCCGTGTTCAGGATGCCTTTGGCCGCCGCCTCCGCCTTCAACTTGGCATAGCTCTGCGCTGCGGCCTGGTTCAATTGCTCCGACGAGATCAGCAGCAGCTGCTTGCGCTCCCCGCCGACCGCTCCGGCCTGGGTTGTGGTCTCGCAGCCGCCCAGCATCGCACCCGATGCCAGGATCGCGCCAACGAGAATCGCCCGCCTGCAGTACATGCCGGATCGCTCCCGCATTTTTAGAGCCGTCCCATCAACAGCAGGATGATCAGCACGGCGACGATGAGGCCGATGCCGCCCGTTGGGCCGTAGCCCCAGGCTTTGCTGTGCGGCCACGTCGGCACCACGCCGATGAGCACGAGGACGAGGAGGATGAGGATGATTGTGCCGATGGACATGATTGTCTCCAGGAATTCGGTAAGTTGCGGCCATGGTGCTGCAATCGGGTGCAAATCCTCTGTGCGCTCACGTACATACCGTCCAGATAAATTCCCCTAACGTGCGCCCACCTATGAAGAAAGTGTCGGTAGCCCCCGCTGCACTCGCCCAGCCGACCCCTAGCGAACTGGCGCTATCCGGCTACTGGACCGCATTGGGCACCGGCGCACTCGACCGGAAAACGCTCGAAGCGCTCCGCCTGCCCGCCCGGGCCGGCCTCGTCGTCGATGGCTCGGGCGTCGCGGCTCTCGATACGGTCGGCGCCCGCGTTCTGCAGAACCTCGTCGCGCGCCTGCGCGGCGAGGGCCATTCCGTGGAGATGCGCGGCTGGAGCGAGCGCAACGTGAAGCTGCTGGCGCTCGCCGAGAAGCACGCAGTCCCGGCACCGCCGCGTGTGCCCGAGCAGGGCTTGTTCGAGCGCGTGGGCCGCAAGACGCTGGAGATCGGCGGGCATTCGATCGAGCTGCTGGGCTTCGTCGGCGAGGCCGCCGCGGCGCTTGCTGCCGGCATCGCGCGGCCTTCGCGAATCCGTTGGAAGCCGATCCTGTTCAACATCCGCACCGCCGGGTTCGATGCGCTGCCCATCGTGGGCCTGCTGTCCTTCCTCCTCGGCTTCGTCGTTGCCTACCAGGCCGGCACGCAGCTGCGCAAGTACGGCGCCGATATTTTCGTCGCGGACCTCGTGGGCCTGTCGATGCTGCGCGAGTTCGCGCCGCTCATGACCGCGATCATCGTCGCGGGCCGTTCGGGCTCGGCCTACGCCGCGCAGATCGGTACGATGTCGGTGACCGAGGAGATCGACGCGATGCGCACCATCGGCATCGTGCCGATGGAACTCCTCGTGCTGCCGAAGATCATCGCGCTGGTGATCGCGCTGCCGCTCTTGACGTTCTTCGCCGACGTCATGGGCGTCTACGGCGGAATGATCATGGCGAGCGCGCAGAGCGGCATGAGCCACGGGGCCTTCCTCGAGCGCGTGACCGCCTCGGTCAGCGCAACCTCCTTCATGCTCGGCATCGGCAAAGCGCCGGTGTTCGCGGGGATCATCGCGGTGGTCGGCTGCTTCCAGGGGTTGCGCACGCGCGGCGGGGCCGACGCGGTCGGGCGGCAGACCACGCGCAGCGTGGTGCAGTCGATCTTCCTGGTCATCGTGGCCGACTCGCTGTTCTCGGTCCTTTTCAGCCTCCTGGACCTTTGACATGGCGATCGAAGCTGCCGTTCGTAAAGACAAAGAAGCGCGCGAGCCCGTCATCGAAGTGAACAACGTCGCCACGCGTTTCGGCGAGCACATCGTGCACGAGGACGTCGACCTGACGGTGCTGCGCGGCGAAATCTTCGCTCTGGTCGGAGGCAGCGGGTCGGGCAAGTCGACGCTCCTGCGCGAGATGATCCTGCTGCACACGCCCGACGCGGGCTCCATCCGCATCTTCGGCGTGGACGTGGCCGGCCTCGAAGAGCGCGAGGCCGGGGAGCTGCGGCCGCGCTTCGGCGTGATGTTCCAGCAGGGCGGCCTGTTCGGCTCGCTGACGGTATGCGAGAACGTGGGACTTCCCTTGCGCGAGCACACGTCGCTGGACGACGAAACGATCGACGAAATCGCGGCCATGAAGATCGCGTTGACCGGCCTCGGACCCGAGGCCGCGGCGCTCTTCCCCTCCGAGCTCTCCGGCGGCATGCTCAAGCGCGCCGCGCTCGCGCGTGCGCTGTCCCTGGACCCCGAGCTGCTTTTCCTCGACGAGCCGACCGCGGGGCTCGACCCCGTCAGCGCCGCCGGGGTCGACGAGCTGGTGCTCAACCTGCGCGAGACCTACGGGCTCACGGTGGTGATGATCACGCACGACCTCGACCTGCTCTGGCAGGTGGCCGACCGGGTCGCGGTGCTGGGCGAAGGCCGCGTGCAGGCTGTCGGGTCGATGAAGGAACTCTCGCGCGACACGCATCCCGCCGTGCGCCAGTTCTTCGAAGGCCCGCGCGGCCAGGGCGCCGCGGCCCGCGCCGGCGAACCCGACTAGGAGCCGACGTGGAAAACAAAGTGAACTACCCGATCGTCGGGGCGTTTGTGCTGGTCCTCAGCCTGCTGCTGATCGCGGCGCTGCTTTGGTTCGCAAGCGGCGGCGACTTCCGCAAGAAGACCGACCTGTACCTGGCGCTGGTCGACGAATCGGTGGCCGGGCTCAGCCTGAACGCACCGGTGAAATATCGCGGCGTCGATGTGGGCAAAGTGCAGGAGATCGGCCTGAACCCGCGGAACACCGAGCAGGTGCGCCTCGTTTTTGCGATCGACCGGGGCACGCCGGTCAAGGAGGACACCGTGGCGGTGCTCAAGACGCAAGGGCTCACGGGCGTCGCCTACGTGGAGCTGAGCGGCGGCAGCCCCAGCTCGCCGCCGCTGCAGGCCAGGAAGCCCGGCGAGTATCCCGAGATCCGCACCAAGCCCTCGCTCAGCGCCCGGCTGGAGAACGTGCTCACCACGCTCATGTCGAAGCTCGACTCCACCTCCGACAGCGTCAACAAGATCCTGAGCGACGAAAACGTGGCGGCCTTCAAGACCACGATGGCGAACCTCGCCGTGCTTACGAAAACACTCTCCGCGCGCGCGCAAACCATCGACGCCGGCATTGCGAGCGCGGCGCGCACTTTCGACAACAGCGCGAAGTTGACCGCCCAGATTGCCAAGGACCTCGGACCGACCATGGAGCGCATCGGCAAAAGCGCCGATGCGGTGCGCAAGATGGGCGACGAGGCGGCGTTGGCCAGCTCGAGCGCGGGGCGCGCGGTCGATTCGATCGGCGGCGACGTCAAGCGATTCACCGCCGACGCATTGCCGGAGATGCAGCGCCTCATGACCGAGCTCAACACCCTGACCGGATCGCTGCGCCGGCTGATCGAGGAAACGGAGCGCAACCCGCGCGGCTTCCTGTTCGGGCGCAAGCCCGTGCCGGCAGGTCCCGGGGAAGTTCCAGACGAAAGGCAACGCCGATGAAACCGACCGCAAGACCCCAGCTGGCTGGCTCCAACCACGCACGCGTGGCTCTCGTTGCGGCGATCTGTGCGACTCTGGCCGCAGGCTGTGCGGCCCTGAAGCCGGAAGCTTCGCCGACCCCGCCGTCCTACTACTCGCTCGATGCGTCGGGCGGTGCACCGGCGCCTGCGCAACGCACGCAGCGCCCGCAGTACACCTCCGCCGGCGCCACGATCCTGGTCACGGCGCCGCAATCGACCGCCGGATTCGACAGCCAGCGGATCATCTACCTGCGGCAGGCCCACAAGCTGGAATATTTCGCGCACAGCGAATGGGTCGATCCGCCCGCGCGCATGATCGCGCCCCTGATCGTCACCGCCCTCGATGCCACTGGCGCGTTTCGCGCAGTGGTGTCATCGCCTGGCTCATCGAGCGGCGACTTGCGGCTGGATACCGAGGTGCTCCTGCTGCAGCAGGAATTCACCACCAACCCGAGCCAGGTTCGTTTCGCCCTGCGTGCTTCCCTGTCCGAAGAGGGCACGCGCCGCGTAGTGGCGACACGCGATATCGAGGTCCTGCGCCCATCCCCGAGCGAGGATCCGTATGGCGGCGTGCAGGCCGCCAATGCGGCCGTACGCACGGTGCTCGAGCGCCTCGCGGCCTTCTGCGCCGAGTCTGCGGTGCAGTGGCAGTCCTCGCGCAGGACGCCGCCGGCGCGCTGATCCCTAGAGCAACCGCCCCCAGATCCGCGAGGTCGTCTCGCGCAAGCGGTTGATCAGCGGCCGCCTCTGCCAGGTGTCGAGGTCGATCGCCTGCGAGGCCTTGAGGTCCGACTCGTACACCGAGAGCATCTGCTGGGCGAACTCCCGCCCCAGGATCACTGCGTTGATCTCGTCGTTGTCCAGCGCGCTTCGCCAGTCGAGGTTGCTGGAGCCGACGACGGACCATACGCCATCTACGATCGCGGTCTTGGCGTGGAGCAACGCACCTTTGCGCTCGTAGATCTTCACGCCGCCTTCCAGCAGGTTGGCGTAGTACGAGCGGCCGGCGTGGAACACGGTGGCGGAATCGGATTGGCTCGGCAGGATCAGCCGGACGTCCACGCCGCGCGCAGCGGCCTCCATCAGCGCCTTGAGCAACTGCGGATCCGGCACGAAGTAGGCGTTCGTGATGTACACCTGCTTTTCCGCATGCGTGATCGCCGAGATCAGCGTGAGATAGATCAGGCTGAATTCGTCATCCGGCGTGCTCCCGATTGCGCGCACGATCTCCTTGCCCGCGGAAGCGATCACCGGGAAGAAATCCTTCTGCACGAGCGGCGCCCCGCGCTGCTTTTCCCAGGTGCGCAGGAACAGTTTCTGGAATTCCGCCACCACGGGTCCGTCCACCTGCACGTGGGTATCGCGCCAGCCGCTCGTGGGGTCCACCGGCCCGTCGCTGCCGCGGCCGAACGAGCCGGTCGAGTAAACGCTGCTGATATTGATCCCGCCGAGGAGCGCAGTGCGGCCGTCGACGATCAGCAGCTTGCGATGGTCGCGGTTGTTGGGCAGCCATTCCTTCTTCGCCTCCAGCGGGTTCAGCGGATTGAACTCGAGGACCTGGATGCCGCCCGCCTCGAGGCGGTCGAAGTAGGCCTTTGGCGTGCTGAACGCGCCCACGCTGTCGTAGATGAGGCTGACCTGCACGCCCGCCGCCTGCCGCTCGAGCAGCAGGTCGGCGAACTTGTTGCCGATCTCGCCGCCCTCGATGATGTACGACTCGACGTTGATATGGTCCTTCGCCGCGCCAATCGCCGCGAACATCGCGCGGTAGGTGGCCGGGCCATCCTGGAGCAGGGTGACCTTGTTGCCGACGACCAGCGGGCTGCCGGCGATCTCCTGTTCGAGGGCCAGGTGCTTGTCGAGGATGTCGAGGTCCCCGACCTTGCGCTTGAGCTCCGCCACGATGGCTGCGCTTCGTGCGGCCGAGAGTGGACCGCGCGCGCTTTCGATCCTCGCGGCCTGGGTTACGTAACGCTCGGAGATGAAGCGCGTGTCCGGGAGCGTAGCGCACCCTCCTGCGAGCAGGAGGAGGCAAGCGCTTACCACGCCAAGTGCGCGAAGCATTGTGTTTTCTCCTGCGGCCGCGCGGCAAAACTCTAAGTGGCGCGATAGTGGGCCGAAGGCGGGTCCTGTTCTGTGCGTTGACCGACACTGGCTGCCCGTTCGACCAGAAACAACCGCACTAAGCGCGGCACCGAACGGATTGCGGCGGCCAATGCGCCTATGTTGAGCGTTGCACCTTTCGTGTAACCGCATCCAGGTGCGGCCTCCCGTAGTAAGAAAAAGGAGTTTCCATGAAGTACTCGATCCTGCTGTCGGCCGCCCTCCTGGCGGTGACGTTGAGCGCCTGCGAGAAGGCGACTGTAGTCACGCCGCCCGCGGCGGTAATCGCCGTACCCGGCCCCGCCGGCGCCACAGGGGCGACCGGTTCCTCCGGCTCGACCGGCTCGACCGGCTCCTCCGGTTCCACAGGCGCCACCGGCGCAACTGGCGACAAGGGCAGCACCGGCTATAGCGGCACGACTGGTGCGACTGGCGCCACCGGCGACAAGGGCAGCACTGGCTATAGCGGTGCGACTGGCGCCACCGGCGCGACGGGCGATACCGGCGCAACCGGACAACGCGGCCGCACCGGGGATACGATCGTCGTCGTCCCCGCCCCGCAGAAGTGACCGGCAAACGCTAGCTGGTACCCGCGCCGCACGGCCGTAGTTGCTGTGCGGCGTACTTTTTTGTGTGCGTTATCGAACAAACACGCGGCACACGCCCATGTACGCTAAGGCACATCAAAAGTCACTCTAGGAGATGCACCATGAAATTCCAGATCAAAGCAGCTGCGCTGGCCTGTGCGCTCGCGCTGGCTTATACGGGCGGCGCCTCGGCCGCCATGGATTCCTCGGTCGTCAAGTCCGAGAAGGACAAGATCGAAGCGCAGTACAAGGCGGCGAAGGATGGCTGCAAGGATATGAAGGCAAACGCCAAGGACATCTGCATGGCCGAAGCCAAAGGCATGCAGAAAGTCGCCAAGGCCGACCTTGAAGCGCGCGACAAGGGCACGCCCAAGGCGCAATACGACCTGGTCAAGGCAAAGGCCGAAGCCGACTACAACCTCGCCAAAAAGAAGTGCGACGACCTCAAGGGCAATCCCAAGGACGTCTGCGTGAAGGATGCCAAGGCCGCCCGCACCAAGGTCGAAGCCGACGCGAAGGCCGACATGAAGACTGGCAAGGCCATCGACAAGGCCGGCGACAAGGTCGCCGAGGCCCGCAAGGACGCTGTCGAAGACAAGCGCGACGCCAACTATGCCGCAGCCAAGGAGCGCTGCGATGCGCTCAAGGGCGAAGCCAAGGACCGCTGCGTCGCGGACGCGAAGGTACGCTTCAAGGTGAAGTAACCCCGCCTTCCAAAAGGACTCCTCGTAGGGATTCACGGGCCGCAGGGCCCGTTTTTTTTGGCCGCCTCTAGCGCCGTGCGGGCGGAACTGCGGTGGCCGGGGCATGCGGCACTATGGTGCGCACGTCCCGGATCAGTTTGGCGCAATCCGCATCCACCCCGGGACCGGCTTCGATCAGAGGCAGCAGGGCGAGCAGCGGGTTGACCAGCCCCAGCAACAGCGCGCCCACGCCGCGCGCAGCGACCTTCGGGATATCCACCGATACCTGCGGCTTCGAGAAGGTGCCGCGGACGTGGATGGGCCCGCGCAGGGCGATCGGGCTGAATTGCCTGGTCTTCGGCGCAAGCGTGAGGTCGATCGTCTCGTGGCCCAGGTCGATGCGTCCGCTGCCGAACACGGTGGTCACATCGGTGTCGAGGATGAGCGCGTTGGCTTCCATGACGCCGTTCCTGACGCCGAAATCGGCCACGCCGCAGCGCAGGTTCACGCGCCGGTCGCCCGAAAGCTTGAGCTTGAGGATCTCCACCAGGTGGAGCCCCGCCTGCTGCATGAGCAGCTCGCTCACCTGGCCATTCGCGACCAGCAGGCCCGCCCGGCCATTCGAGGTCGCGAGCATCCGGCCGACCGAATTGCCGGTGCCTGCGAGGTCGAACTCGCCGTTGACCTCGCCAACGCTGGCCTTGCTCGTGTCGAGCGTCGGGAACATCTTGGCCAGCTGCAGCTTGCGCGCGGCGATCTTCGCGCGCGCATGGATCGGGTCCTTGCGCCCGTCCAGCGTGATGACACTACGCAGGTGTCCGCCGGCGAACCCGAAGTCGAGCGGGTCGAGCGCGAGCTGCGAGTCTTTCAGCTTGAGGTGCGTATTGAGGTTCTCGATCGGGATCTGCTTTGCGCGCACGATCGTTCCCGCGCGCAGCGTCACGTCGGCGTCGACCACGGACCAGCGATCGGTCTTGAACGCCACATCGGGCAGCAGATGCGGCCCCTTGGCCGCGGCCGGCGCGACCGCCGATTTCTTCGTTTCGGGCTCCGAAGGCGCCTTGGAGCCGATCAACGGGCCGAGGTCCTGGAGGTCGAGCACCTTCGAGTTCAGGCCCGCGCGCACGAAAGGCCGCGCGCCGCCCGTATCGACCTGCAAGTCGCCGCCGAGGTCACTCTTGCCGACCACGCCGCTGAAACGCTCGTACCGCCAGGTAGTGCCGCTGTGCACGAGGTGCCCGGAGGTCCGGTAGGGATTGGTCTCGGGGAAAGGGATGCCGAAGATCGGATAGAGCTGGGCGAGGCTCGGACCGCGCAGGGCAAGCTGCACGTCGAGCGCGACGAACTTGAGCAGGCTCGTGACCGAGCCGTCCGCCCGGATCGCCGTGGCCCCGACCGTGCCTTCGACGCGCAACGGGTAGGGAACACTCTCGTCATTGAGCTTGAGGACCGTCCCGCCGCTGCCCTTGGCGTTGAGGGCCAGGCCCTTGTACGTGCCTTTGACCCCGAAAACGACACCGGACGCGTCGTTCGCGTCCTTCGCTTTCGTGCCCGAAGGCCCGGGCGCCGGGCCTGGCTGCGCGTCCTGCGTGGAGATGTCCGCGCGCAGGCTGGTCTTCCCCTTCCCGTCGTCATAGCCAAGCTGCCCGCGGTCGAGCGTGAGACGGCCGATCGGGATGCGAGCGTTCTCGTCGGACTGCTGCAGGTCGAGCAGCCACGACTTGCGCCCGTCCGAGGCCTGCTCCAGGAACACCACGGGGTGCGTGAGCCGCACTTCCGGAAACACGAGGCGCCCGCGCAGGAGTTGCGAAAGGTCGACCGTGAACTCGACATCCTCGACGCTGAGCATGTTTCCTTCGCGCGCCCAAGCGGGATTGGCGAACGTGACAGCGTTAGCGCGCAGGCGCGGCGAGGGCCAGGCGAGTTTCGCCGTAAGGTCTCCACCGATCGAAAGCTGGCGGCCGGTTTTCTGCGTGACATGGCGCTCGAGCGGTCCGCGCGCCCAGTTCCATCCGAAGAGGAGGACGAACAGGATCGGCAGCAGCGGGATCGCGATCAGCAACGCGATAACCCATTTCAGCCAGCGGGGCGCTCTGGTGGCGATGATCGAATCTCGGAGTGGGGCGAGGCGCGCGGTGGGTCCGCGCGCGGTCTCGTAGAGCGGACAGTGTTCCGCAGCCAATGGTGACGGGCGCGACCGCGTTTCACCGTGTGGTAGCGCACAGAGGTTGCAGGCTGCGGCACCTAGGATCGGGGGTGTTGATCTGAACCCCTTGGCGCAATGACTGGCGCTCTCCTATCGTGGTTGTTGTTGCCCGCTGCCCTGCTTTTGGCGGCGCCCGCCCTTGCGGCCGAGAGCGCGTACGACACCGCTTCTGCCGCGGCCCGTGCCAGGTACACCGAAACCGCATCGAAGTGCCGCAGGCTCAGGCAGGAAGAGCGCCTGAGCTGCATCAGGGTCGCGAAGGCCGGCGCCTACGCGGCGCTGAACACGACCTACTCGGATGCATTGAATGCGGCGAATTCAACCTACGCGCGCACGTCCGCCCGCTGCAAGTCGATGCCCGGCGCCGAACGCCGGCGCTGCCTGAGGGTGGCCCGCAACGAGCGCGTCATGGCGCTCGGCAAGGCGGAGGAGATCCGCAGCGCGCCGCTCGCGATGGGTCCGATTCGATAAAGCACCTGGCCGGCACTCGCCGGCCGGATTTTTCATTCCACAGAGGAGAATGACCATGCCATCCAGCCCGACCAACAACCAATCCGCCACCGGTGGAAGCAACGCAAGCGAAGGCAAGCTCGGCCAGACCGCCAGCAGCGCGCACTCGGCCGTCGATTCCGCGGTCGGCAGCGTCAACGGCGCCCTCGATGACGTCGCGGGCAAGGTCAAGCCGATCATCGGCCGGGTCGCGGAATCCGCCCACCAGGCCGTAGACAAGGCGGTCAGCATGGCCGAAGCGCCGGCGGAGTGGCTGAGCAGGAAGGGCGAAGACCTCAAGGGCACGCAGGCGAAGATGCTGACGGATGCACGCGACTACGTGCTGGCCAGCCCCCTCAAGGCCGTCGGTATTGCGCTCGTCGCAGGCCTGCTGATCGGCCGCTTCATGCGCTGATGCAACCCGTAATACCGGCGCAGCCGCATGAACCCGCGCCGGAGCAGTCGATTGGACATGCATGTCCCGGCGCGAAAGCGCCTGTTTCCTAATTTGGAAAAATAAAAATGGCATTCGAGAAGTCCGTTTGCGCGATTCGAATCACGGTCGCGGTGGCGTGCCTGTTTGCGGCTCCGGTTGCAGGCGCGCAGGAGGCTTCGACCGAGAAGCGCCTCGACCGGGGGGCAAACGTCGAGACCACGGCTCGCCGACTGACCGCGGCCGATTTCAAGCAGGCGAATCCGGGCGCCCAGGCGCGCTCGCTTGCGGACTGGGTCGTCGAGTCCGGCGATGCAAACCGCACGCCCTTCCTGATCGTCGACAAAAAGGACGCCCGGGTCTTCGTGTTCGATGGCGAGGGCCACTTGCGGGGCGAAGCGCCAGCCTTGCTCGGCATTGCCATCGGGGACCACACTGCGCCAGGCGTAGGGGATCGCGAGCTCTCCACGATCCCGCTGAAGGACCGCACGACGCCCGCAGGGCGCTTCCAGGTCGAGATCGGCCGCAACGACAAGGGTAAGGAAATCCTCTGGGTGGACTACGAGGCGGCGATCTCGATGCATCCGGTCATCGACACCCCGAAGCAGCGCCGTCCCCAGCGGCTGGCATCGCCGACGGTTTCGGACAATCGCATTTCCTTCGGCTGCATCAACGTGCCCATCCCGTTCTTCAGCAACGTCGTGGCGCGGACATTCACTGGCACGAAAGGGGTTGCCTACGTGCTGCCCGAGGTGCGCACGATCGCTTCGGTGTTCAAGGCCTATGCAGCAGAGCGCCCCGCAGATGCGCGCCTCGACTCGAAACCTGCCGCGCAACCCGTACGCGCCAACCGTTAAGCGCGTTTTGGCTGTAGGAAAACGCCTACTCGTACGTTGCGATTGCGCGTACGCCAACATCAGACTGACTCCCATAGTGCACTGAGCCTCGAATAGCTACATTGGCACTGTCGTCGAAACCCAGCCAGGGGGCACGGGCTTCGAGCCGAAATACCTTTCGAACTCACATCACTTGGAGGCACTACATGAAATCTGAAATCCGCTTGGCCCTGCTTGCGCTGGCCACTGTCGCTTCGGCTCCGGCCTTTGCCCAGGACACGCCGCAATGCGCGGCTCTTTACGACAACGGCGCGCAGTTCTTCACGTCGCGCGGAGCGCCCGATGGCGCCCTGAACCGCCAGTGCTTCCTGACGGTCATGCCGAAGGACGGCGCCCAGTCGCTTTCCAACTTCCCGCGGCTGTCCTCGTATCCGGGGCCGGTGCTGACGGAAGGCACGTATGAAATCACGATCGCGGGTGGCGGCGGCGGCGGCGGCGGCGGCGGAATGCTCGCCTCCGGCGGCGGCGGAGCCGGCGCGGTGCCCTTCAAGACCACGCAGTACCTCGCTCCCGGCGTCTACAAGCTGACGATCGGCACGGGCGGACGTGGTGGGATGCCCGGGTTCGTGGTGGGTGGCAGCGGTGAGCCCGGCGCCCCGACCGCAATGACGCAGGCGTACACGAACCAGACGGTTGCCGGTTCGAGCGGCGCGGACACCTGGGCCGGTCGTGGTGACAGCAGCTACATGGTTGCCTCGTCGCGTGCACTTGCAGCCCCGCGTGCCGACGGCCTGATCGCCGACGGTCAAGGCGCGGCTGGCGCGGGTCCGAACATGGGTGGTGGCGGGGACGGCGGAATCCTGCCGGACCGCAATCGCCGTGCCGAGCGTCCCGCCGAAGACGGCGAGCGCATGATCGTTGCCGGTATCCCCACCGGCAATCCCGGCCGCGGCGGAATGCGTGACGGCGGTGGCGGTGGTGGCGCGAGCTTCGGCGACGGCGGCAGCGGCAAGTCGGTTGCTTCCGGCCAGGACTACCAGTCGGGCAACCGCGGTGGCGATGGCTTCGTGAAGCTGGTCCCGATCCAGCTCGCCCAGGCGACGCCGCGTCCGGCTCCGGTGATCGTTGCTCCGGCTGTCGTGCAGCCCGCCCCGTACGTGGCGCCGGCCGCAGCCAAGCGCGACCGTAACTAAGAACCGCAGGCCCCGCCTCACGCCACAGGAGTAAGCAAGCATGAAGTGGGGGAGAACCTGTAGTTCAAATGATGCCTGCCGGTCCGGCGCGGAAGCACTCCGCGCCGCGAGCGGCAGGCTCGCTGCATTTTGGGCCCGCTCGGCACTCGCCGGGTTGCTCGCTGCTGGCTTGACCTTTGGCATGGCGCCGCCGGCCAGCGCCGCCAAAGACATCGCCACCGCCGGCAAATCGGTCAAGCGCGCGGCCTTCGAGAGGGAAAGCGCCTCGAAAGAAGTCCGCTATGTCGCAGACTGGGTCGCGTATTCGGGCGACAACAATTCGGGCGACAAGCTCCTTCCCTTCGCCATCGTGGACAAGACCGCGGCGAAGCTCTATGTATTCCATCCGGATGGACGCCTGCGCGGCGCGGCACCTGTGCTGATCGGCATCGCGCGCGGCGACGATTCGGCTCCCGGCATCGGCGAGCGCGATCTCTCCGACATCCCCGTTGAACAACGCACGACCCCGGCCGGCCGCTTCGTGGCCGCGATGGGACGCAACGCCAGCGGCCAAGACGTCGTTTGGGTCGACTACGACGCGGCGGTCTCGATGCATCGCGTGATCGATACCAACCCCAAGGAGCGACGCCCGCATCGGCTGGCCACGCCTACGCCCTTGGACAACCGCATCTCCTACGGCTGCATCAACGTACCGATCAAGTTCTTCGACGAAGTCCTGCTGCCGTCCTTCGAGGGCAAGAACGGCATCATCTATGTCTTGCCCGAAGTCAAGCCGCTCCACAAAGTATTCGCGGCCTATAACGTGGATGCCGCGCCGACCTTTGCAGCAAGCGAATCTCCCGCACAGGTCGGATCGCGCCCCGGCGTCACTGCCGGCCAATAGTGACTTTTTACATACCGCGACTTTTTTCACACCGCGACTTTTTCCACACCCCCTGCCCGATCCGTTGTTTCCAGCGCCGACGGCCGTGGTATCGTCCTGCGAGCGTCCTGTGTGCGCCAGCGCACAGAACGCGCAATGACGCCGGAGCAATCATCGGACCGTGAGAGCGGCATGCCTGGGTTGTAGTTGGGAGGCAGCGTTCCATGTGCCGGGCGACCGGCAGATTTGCAAGACCCTTCCGCAACAACACAGGAGATAGTGAATATGAAATCCTCGCTCAAAAGGATCGTCTGCAACTTCCTTGTCATCGCAATGGCGATGCTGCCGTTCCAGTCCGGTCAGGCAGGCATGATCGGTTCGGACGCGGTGATCGCTTCCGCGGCTTCGCAAGCCGATCGCAACACGGTGGTCAACTTCCTCAACCGTACGGACACCGCTGCGCAACTCGTTTCCCTCGGCGTCGATGCAAATTCGGCCAAGTCGCGCGTTGCAAGCATGACGGATGCGGAAGTCTCCCAGCTCGCCGGCAAGATCAATTCGCTGCCGGTCGGCGCTTCGGGCCTCGGCACGCTGGTCGTCATTGGCCTGATCGTCTGGGCCGTGTGGTACTTCGCATTCCGCCGGTAAGAGTTCGAAGCGAAGTAAAGGCACGCCGGATCCGATTCCTTCAGCAGGGAAAATGATGCCGGCTGCCTTGTACCGCAGCGCCCGCCTCCTGGCGGGCGCTCTGTTTTCACTCCTCGTTTTGTCCGGTTGCGCCTCGATGGTCCCGCAGACCATGGCGCTTCGCGATGCCTGGCCCGAAGGGGTGCCGCAGCGATACGAGATGGCCGGGGTGCCGTTCTTCCCGCAGGAAGACTACCAATGCGGCCCCGCCGCCCTCGCCACCGCGATGGTCAGCGCAGGCGTCAAGGTCACACCCGAAGAACTCGTCAAGCACGTCTACATCCCCGACCGGCAAGGCAGCCTGCAGGCCGAGATGCTCGCGGCGCCGAGGCAATACGGGCTCGTCGGCTACCAGCTCGCCCCAAGCTACGACGACCTGTTGCGCGAAGTCGCGGCAGGCAATCCCGTGGTGATCCTGCAGGACATCGGCGTCGGTCCGCTCGTCAAGTGGCATTACGCCGTGGTCGTCGGCTTCGACTATCCGGCGGGCGAACTCTACCTGCGCTCCGGCCAGAAGCAGCGCGAGGCGATGCCGTTCACCTATCTCGAACACACCTGGAAGAAGAGCGCGCAGTGGGCGATAGTCGCGCTGCCGCCCGGCCGCATCCCGGTGACGGCGACCGAGCCCGCCTATACCGCTGCGGTTGCGGCGATGGAGCGGGTCGGCGACAAAGGCGCGGTGACCAAGGCCTATGCCGCCACGCTCGAGCGCTGGCCGGGAAACCTCGGGGCAAGCGTCGGCCTTGCAAACCAGTACTACGCGAAAGGCGACCTCGAGCAGGCAGAGGCCGTATTGCGCCGCGCCTCGGACAAGCATCCCAACTCCGTCGTCCTGCTCAACAACCTTGCGCAGACCGTGTCCGACCAGGGGCGGGATGCCGAAGCCCTGACGCTGATCGAGAAGGCCGGCACCCCGGAGCCCCCGTTCGCCGAGGCCGTCGCCGAGACCCGCGCGCTGATCCAGAAGCGCCTTGCCGGCGGCGCCAGAAAGTAGGGCTGTATTTTCACAAGGCCGCCTCTGCTAGTCATTTCGCGTTAGAACTTCCCGGAGCCGGCACCCGCTTTTCGTTACCTATTCCCTGTCATTCGCCTTCCACAAGCCGGCAAGGATTGCGTTTTTGCGCAAGTGCCACTTTTGGCTGATCCGAGCCATGGCCAGTTGGGTTAGCCTAGGCCCTCGCTCCGGAAAAGGCCCCAATCCTGAACAATCTCGTCCTCTTCGCATGCTGTGTTGCGATCTGGAGCACCACCTGGTACGCGATCACTTTCCAGCTCGGCCCGATCGCGGCCGAGGTCAGCGTCGCGTGGCGGTTCATGCTGGCCGGCGTGCTCATTGCCGCGTGGTGCGGCGCACGCGGCTTGCCGCTGCGCTTCAATACAGCGCAGCACACTTCGCTCGCGATCCTCGGCCTCACCATGTACAGCGTGGCGTACATCTGCGTGTACCTGGCCGAGGAGCACCTCGCCTCGGGCCTGGTTGCCGTGGGCTATTCCGCTGCGCCATTGCTTGCCATGTTCGGGATGCGCCTTTTCTTCGCTCAACCACTGACCATGCGCATGGCGGCCGGGTCGCTGTTCGGCATCGCGGGCATCGTGCTGGTGTTCTGGCCGGAGTTCGGGCGCCTCTCGCAGAATGAGAGCGCGGTCGAGGGCGCGGTCCTTACCGCGCTGGCGGTGCTGGTCTCGGTCGTTGGCGGGCTGCTGGCGCACCGCAACTACCAGCGCGGGTTGTTCGGCCCGGGCTCGATGGCATGGAGCATGGGTTACGGCGGGTTCTTTGCGCTGCTGATCGCGCTGGCGCTCGGCCGCAAGATAGCGATCGATCTTTCGCCCGTCTATCTTGGATCGCTCGCCTACCTCGCGCTGGTCGGATCGGTGGCCGCGTTTGCCGCATGGCTCACGCTCATCGGGCGCATCGGCCCGGCGCGCGCCTCCTATGTCGGCGTGATGGTGCCGGTCGTCGCGCTGATGATCTCGACCGTGTTCGAGAACCTCGCGTGGCATCCCCTCATGATCATGGGGATGCTCGTTTCGGTCGTCGGCAACGTGCTCGTGCTCGGCGACCCGCGCAAGGCGCCGGTCAGTGCGGTGCAAGCGCCAGGAATTTCCGCCGTGTCTTCGGACCGTACGTAAGGGAATTCGGCTCGGGCCGCTCGGCGTAGGCGAGCTTGCGCGTACGCAATCAGCTCCTTCACCGATTTCACCGGCAGCGAGGTCCGCGCCGATGTTGCCGGCGCCGGTGCGGTTCTCGACCGGCGGAAAAGCTTCATGCGGTTTCCTTGGGGCGTGCGTCGCGCCCACATTCTGTGTACTGTTGCGGCCTTCCAGAAAGTACCGTTTCGCTCAGGCCCCCGGTCAATGCATTCCCTGCTGGACCCGTTCATCCTCATCAAGATCGCCGCCGCGATCGTCATCGTCGTGTCCGCCTCGCGGGCGACCGAGCGGCTGGGGCCGTTCCTGGGCTCGATGATCGCCACGCTGCCGGTCTCGACCGGGCCGATCTACGTCTTCCTCGCGATCGACCATGGGCCGCAGTTCATCTCCGATTCTGCGCGCATGGGTGTGGTCGCAGTCGTGGCGACGGTGGCTTTTGTTGCCGTGCATGCGATGGTCGCCCAGAAACACGCGACCTTCGTTTCGTGGCTTTCGGCCACGGCCGCATGGTTCGTGGTGGCGTGGCTGCTGCAGATGCGCGAGTGGAGCTTTGCGGCGTCCTGCGCCCTGTTTGCGGTGTGCTTTGGCTTCGCGATTCTGGCGCTGCGGCGGTTCGTGGTCGAGATCAAGGCGCCCGCGATGCCGCGGGTGCGCTTCGACCTGGCGCTGCGTTCTGCGCTCGTGGCGTGCGTGGTGATTGCGACCACGGTGGCAAGCAACTCCGTCGGTTCAGCCGCGACCGGGACCCTCGCGACCTACCCCGTGGTCTTCACTTCGCTGGTGCTGATCCTGCAGCCGCGCTGCGGCGGGCCCTTCACCGCCTCGCTCCTCGTGAACTCGCTCAAGGGGCTCATCGGCTTCGGCGCCGCGCTGGCCGTCCTGAGCCTCGCCTCCGCGCGCTGGGGCTCCACCGCAGGACTGCTCCTCGGCCTCGCGGTGGCCGTCACCTGGAACCTCACCCTCTTCTGCCTCAGGAATCAATGGGGCCAGGGTCGAGTCAAGTAAATCGACTCCGCCCCCGATTAG
>ENA-ORBV01000421-ORBV01000421.1-microbial-mat-metagenome-genome-assembly--contig:-NODE-421-length-97825-cov-9.029443_pt1 | contig 97825 bp, 70 predicted proteins | sample MGYA00237777_ERZ505514 | MGnify/ENA primary metagenome ERZ505514 (study PRJEB26160, sample SAMN06269048) | microbial mat metagenome | isolation source: Oligotrophic lake microbial mat | place...
GCCTTAGTCTCGTGGGCTCGGAGATGTGTATAAGAGACAGGTACACGTCGGGCACGACGGGAAAACCAAAAGGAATCGTGCACACGACGGGCGGCTACATGACAGGCGTTTTTGCCACGACGAAGTGGGTCTTCGATCTCAAAGACCAGGATGTCTACTGGTGCACGGCGGATATCGGCTGGGTGACCGGACACAGTTATGTTATTTACGGGCCTCTCGCGAATGGCGCGACGGTCCTCATGTATGAAGGCTCTCCCGACTGGCCTGAGAAGGACCGCTTCTGGAAGATCATCGAGAAATACGGCGTCACTATTTTTTATACGGCGCCCACGGCGATCCGCACTTTCATGAAATGGGGCACCGAATGGCTGCAAAAAAACGACCTGTCTTCTCTGCGTCTTCTCGGAAGCGTCGGCGAACCGATCAATCCCGAGGCCTGGATGTGGTATCACAAACACATTGGCAATGAGCGCTGTCCCGTCGTGGATACCTGGTGGCAGACGGAAACGGGTGCGATCATGATTACGCCGCTTCCCGGCATCACGAAAACGAAGCCCGGCTCCGCGACTTTTGCCTTTCCCGGAATCTCCGCGGAAGTGCTCGACGAAGCGGGTAACCCGGTCAAGGAAGGCGGCGGCTATGTCGCGATCACCAAACCCTGGCCTTCCATGCTGCGCACGCTTTATGGAGACGACGAACGATACGTGAAAACCTACTGGTCCAAATGGAACAAAAACATTTATTTTCCTGGCGACGGCGTCAACAAAGACAAGGAAGGCTATTTCTGGTTCATGGGACGCGTCGACGACGTGATGAATATTTCGGGCCACCGGCTCGGCACAGCTGAAGTCGAAAGTGCTCTCGTCGATCACGAATCCGTCGCCGAATCCGCAGTAGTCAGCCGGAAGCACGACGTGAAGGGGGAAGCCATCGTCGCATTCGTAACCCTTAAGGAAAGCGCCAAGGCGTCCCAGGAACTTGCGAAGATGCTCAAGGAACATGTCGTGAAAAAGATCGGAGCACTCGCGCGGCCCGACGAAATTATTTTTTCTGCGGACCTTCCCAAAACGCGTTCCGGAAAAATCATGCGCCGCCTGCTTCGTGATATCGCCGAAGGCAAAGCTCTCGGTGATACCACGACACTCGCCGATCCCTCCGTTGTCGAAAGCCTCAAGCAAAAATACGAAGAAGTCGAAGGCGGCTAGACAACCGGGCACGTGCACACCACATTGGAGAGTTCTCAGGCGAACCGGATCGGGTCGACAAAGGTGGTAAGAACCATCCCCTGGCTGCCAACTTAATCTTGCCAACGCATTATCCCCGCCGTAAGATTGCCCTCATGAGAGATCTTTTCGAAACAGCCAAAGAATACATTCCGGGCGGCGTCAATTCGCCCGTGCGCGCTTTCGGCAGCGTGGGCGGTAATCCAGTCTTCATCAAAAAAGCACGCGGACCCTATCTCTGGGACGAAGCGGGGAAACGTTATATTGATTTCTGCGCTTCCTGGGGACCTATGGTTTTAGGGCATACGCCGCAGGGACTGATTTGGACGATCCGAAAAGAAATTTCGAAGGGTCTCAGCTTCGGCACCGCGACCGCAAAAGAAGTCCAGCTGGCGAAAGCGATCCATTCTCTTGTCCCTTCCATGGAAAAGCTCAGGCTGGTGTCGTCTGGCACCGAAGCCGTGATGAGCGTGATCCGTCTCGCGAGGGGTTTCACCGGACGTTCGAAAATCGTGAAAATTGACGGCGGCTACCACGGACACGTCGACAGCCTGCTCGTCAAAGCGGGGTCAGGCATCGCCACTTTCGGAATTCCAGGCTCAGCGGGCGTTCCCGAGGAACTGGCGCGTCTTACGCTGACGGTCCCTTTCAACGATATCCCCGCACTCGAGCGGGTCTTTGAACTCGAAGGGCCGAATATCGCAGCCTTGATCGTCGAGCCGGTTCCAGCGAATATGGGAGTCGTCCTGCCAGCCAAAAATTATTTAAAAACGGCGAGAACTGTCACGGAGAAATACGAGTCCCTTCTCATCTTTGACGAAGTCATCACAGGATTCCGCGTGAGCACGGGCGGCGCGCAGCAGCTTTTCCGGATCAAGCCCGACCTGACGTGCCTCGGGAAAGTCATCGGCGGCGGCCTGCCGATCGCGGCTTTCGGCGGCAAAGCCGCGATCATGAACAAGCTTTCGCCCCTCGGCCCGGTTTACCAGGCGGGAACGCTTTCGGGAAATCCCGTTGCGGTGACATCCGCTCTCTGGATGCTGGCCCAGCTAAAGAGCGGGGCGAAGCTAAAAGGGCTCGATCATAAGGCGGCAGGCTTTATCAAAGAATTAAAAGCACTGATTCAGGAAAAAAAATATCCGCTCACGGTGAACTCGATAGGATCCATGTTCACGATTTTTTTCACGCCGGACTCCGTGGACTCCTATGACGACGCGAAAAAATCGGACACGAAAAAATACGCGTGGTTTTTTCACGAATGCCTTTCCCTCGGCGTCTATTTACCCCCGTCTCAGTTCGAGGCATGTTTCATCTCGACCACCCATGCGGACGCTGTCCTCCGCAGGGCCATGCGCGTGATCAAGCTTTCGCTGAAACAGGTTTTCCAAAAATAGCGTCAATCTCAGGCGAAAGGTTTTATGTCTGAAGCCCTGCATTCCTGGGAGGTGACTCCGCGAGAGGCCGTCGCGCTGCAGAAAGAACTCAGCACGCGCGTTCTCCTCGCCGATCAGCCCGCTCCGCCGCGCCTGATTGCGGGCTGCGATATGTCGATCGACGCCGCGACCGAAAGCGGCATCGGCGGGATCATTATCTATTCCTTTCCCGATTTGAAAGAGATCGAAAGGCGCCGCGTCGTAAAGAAGCTGACGTTCCCGTATGTTCCCGGACTGCTCTCTTTTCGTGAGGCGCCGGTGCTGGTCGAACTCTTCGATTCACTCGAGCACGAACCGGATCTGGTCATCTTCGACGGACAGGGAATCGCGCACCCTCGCGGCGTCGGCATTGCAACTCATATGGGTTTGTGGTTGAATAAGCCCACGATCGGCTGCGGGAAGTCCCGTCTTTTCGGAATTTACGACGAACCTGCCGCAGGAAAAGGAAGCACTGCGGCGCTCCTTGCGCCTTCCGGCGCGAGAATGGGTACGGTCCTCAGAACTCGCGACGGCTGCCGGCCCGTCTTCATTTCGCCGGGCCACAAGGTCAGTATCGAAAGCGCCGAGAAAATCGTCATCCAGTGTCTGGACGGCTATCGAATCCCGAAACCAACGAGAGAAGCGGATCAATACGTGGGCGAAGCGAAAAGGAACATTTTCAAGTGAAGCACAAAACCTGTACCACCTGCTCGGCCGCCTTGCAGCGGGACGAAGTTTTCACGGGCGTCTGCATGACTTGCCGGCTCGGAAAAGACGAGAAGGAAAAAAAGGGAACCAAGGCCGGAAAACCCGCGTCGACGCCTTCCAGCGGCGGTCCTGCCGCAGGAGCGGTCAAAAAAGATATTCCCGCACAGCCTCCCGCAGGGCCCTCCTCCCAAAGGCCTGAAACCATCCTTTTGATTGATGACGACCCGTTCATTTTAAAAATGCTCGAAAGCCGTTTGAAGGCGTCCGGCTACACCGTCCTGACTTCCGAAGACGGCGAAGCCGGATACCACGTCATCAAGGAGCTTCGTCCCGATCTGATCGTTTCCGATGTCCTCATGCCGAAAATGACGGGTTACGACCTGCTTCAGAAATTGAAAAAAGAAACAGACGGGACCCAGAACATTCCCGTCCTGATCCTCACGGCTAAAGGCAGCATGAAAGATTTTTTCAGCGGATGGGAAATCCACGGTTTTATGGTCAAGCCGGTCAAAGCGGAAGAACTGCTCGCAAAAATTCAGGACCTGCTCCGCACCGCGCAGCTGCGAAAGCAAAAAGGGCTTCTCTGATCCCCCGCGCTTTAACCACGTCAGGAGGTTGATATGCCAAGGCGTTTTATGGCCTGCGTCCATTGCGGCTCGATGCTCGAGGAGGATGAAAAGACCTCCGGCGTCTGCGGGCGCTGCAAACTGGGCGGCAAGAAGCCGAAACCTGCCGTTGATATTTTTAAAACAAGGTCCGCGGCCCCGGTAGCGAAGGCCGCCGAAAAGCCCAAGCCGAAAGCCCGGCTGGTTATTCCGGCAGGACCCGCGAAGATCCTTCTCATCGATGACGAGCCGCTGCTGGTGAAACTTCTAAAAAAAAGACTCGAAGCTTCAGGATACCTCGTCGTGACGGCGGCGGACGGAAAGCAGGGTTACCAAATGATCAAAACAGAAAAACCGGAACTGATCCTCACGGATCTTATGATGCCGGAAATGACGGGTTACGATCTCGTCCAGAAACTGAAAAAGGCAGCTGACGGCACGCAGCACATTCCGGTCATCGTCATTACGGCGAAGGGCGGGATGGCCCGTTTTTTCAGCGACTGGGAAATCCATGGCTTTCTCACCAAGCCCATTGATCCGGTTGAACTCCTCAGCAAAGCGGAAGAACTCATCGAGCTCGGCCGCCGCCGCCGGGAAAGAGAATCCTGACCGTGTTTACAAAACTCCTTCTGCTGTTCATCGCGCTGCCGGTCTTGGAAATCACGCTTTTGATCAAGCTCGGGCAGGCCTTCGGCGTCTGGACCACTCTGGCGATCGTGTTTCTCACGGGGTTCGCAGGCGCTTACGCCGCGAAAGTCGTGGGGATGCGGACGGTTCTCGCGATTCAGGAAGAAATGAGACAGGGCCGGGTGCCAGGCGAAAAACTCGTTGATGCCCTGCTTCTCTTTATTGCGGGGGTTTTTCTGATCACGCCGGGCCTCCTCAGCGATATTGCGGGAATTCTGCTTCTTCTTCCGCCGGTGCGCAATCTTCTGAGAGGCTGGGTAATTGAAAAGATGCGTATGAGAATCCGTCCGGATGGCGCGCTGCCTGGGCGGGTCATTCTCATCGAACCTCCGGGGCCCGGCGCATGAAATTTTCCGGACGCACGGATTGGGACACAACCGAAAATAAACTTTTCCAGACGCTCGCCAGCTTGCGCGAACAGCGAAAAGAGATCCTCGACCTCACGCAGTCCAATCCTACCCTGGCCGCGTTTAAATATCTGACAGCGGACCTGCTGAAACCTCTTGCCGATGTCAGAAGTCTTGTCTATGAACCGGATCCGAAAGGCCTGCTGCGCGCGCGTGAAGCGGTCTGCGGCTACTATTCCCGCCGCGGAATCAAGGTGGAGCCGCCCCAGGTTTTTCTAACCTCGAGCACGAGCGAAGGGTATTTCTACCTTTTCCGCATGCTCGCCGATCCCGGAAATGCCGTGTTCGTCCCGACTCCGGGCTACCCCCTGTTTGATTATCTTTGCGGTTTGAGCGATGTGACGTCCGAGAAGTATCCGCTTCTTGAACAGGCCGGCGCCTGGCGCATGGATACGCAATTTCTGGAGGGGGCGGATGTGTCGAAAGGCCGCGCGCTGATCACGGTCAATCCCAATAATCCCACGGGAAATTACACGACGGCGGAAGAAGCGGCGTGGCTCAACCGGTTTTGCGGAAGCCGTCAGCTTGCCCTCATCAGCGACGAGGTATTCTGGGATTATCCGTTTTATCCCGGAGCCAAAAGATTTTCATTCGCCGGCAATCAGGAGTCTCTCTCTTTTACATTGAGCGGCATCTCGAAAATTCTCGGGCTGCCCCAGATGAAACTTTCCTGGATTGTGGTGAGCGGACCCGAGACTTTGAGAGAAGAAGCGATAAGGCGGCTGGAAATCGTTTTTGACACCGTCCTCCCGGCGAGCGCTCCCGTGCAGCACGCTCTTCCCTCCTGGCTCGCGGCTTCGCCATCACCGGGAGATGAAATTCTCGCGAGGATACGCAGTAATCTTCAGTTTGCGGAACGTTCGTTAAGCTACCGCCGGTTTTCTTTTCAATCGCCGGAAGGGGGCTGGTATCTTCTTCTGCGCCTGCCTCCGCCGCTCGTGGATGACGAATTCGCACTGGAACTTTTAAAAGAAGAAGGCGTTTACACGCACCCCGGCTTTCTTTTTGATTTTAGCGAGGGAGAAAAGCTGGTCTTGAGTCTGCTGCCTCAGGAAGGTGTCTTCAAGGAAGGGTTTTCCAGGATTTTAAAGAGGATGAGTTAAGGTCAGGCGTCCGGCTTAATCCTGGCGATTCCGCCGAGCCGCGTGATGGTGTGGTCCTCTCCGTCCGGCATCAAAACTTCCACTTTTACGACCTCGTCTCCGCGAAGGCGTGAATTCGGTACGATTTCGACCTGCACCGTATTCGGGGCGAGAGCGAGCGGCTGGCCGGGATAAACGACCCGGCGATTAACCAGGCCCTTGTCGTCTTTGATATCGATATCCACCACATTGTTTCCGTTGTTAAGGATTTTGCCGTACTGAAGCGTCAGCGCTTCCTCTTCAACCGCCGCGTCAGGGGATTTTTCCAGATCGAAGCTCTGGCCGAAGCCGTCGAGCGTAGCTTCTTCTCCGGTTACCGTCACGATAACGACCTTGATGTCTTCGTCGCCCCTGGTTCCGAAACCGCGCGGTTCGACGAGCACTTTCGTCGAGCCTTCCGGAATCGTGAGCGACTGGCCGGGATAGAGCGTATACGACTGAGAGAAACCAGTCTTGCGCGAGATCTTGATCTGGACGGCGTCATTACCCGAATTGGTAATATTGGCGAAGGCCGTAAAGGGAAGACCCGTCAACAGAAGCAGCAAAACAAGCGGTTTGAAGGCGGCCCAGGATTTTTTTCTTAGATACATACACGGCCTTTTATTTAGCAAGCTGGGACCCTCGAAGGGTATCCCCGTACTGAATGGGACGCGGCAGGTGCCTGTGTTATTCACCATCCCCTTAATTGGATAACGGCATAATAGAGCCATTATTAACTCTGTTTCACTCGAGGCCGCCATGGTTTTTTACTTCTTAGCACACGCTTTTTGTTATAATGCGCACTTGCTATGAGTCAAACCGCTTCCCTCGAAGAGATCTATCAGCCGATCGACGCCGACGTGAACGCCGTCGTCGATACCATGCTTTCCGTTCTTTCGACCCCGAACGGACTTACAGATTCCGTCGTCCGTTATTTTTTTTCTGCCAAAGGGAAGTTACTCCGTCCGGCCCTGACCTTTCTCGGCGCGAAGCTCAAGGGCGGCGTTAAAGCGGAACAAAGAGACAGCCTCCTGCGTCTCGGCGCTGCCTACGAGATCTTCCACAGCGCGACTCTCATCCACGACGACATTATTGATTCCGCCCACATCCGCCGCAATCTGGAAACGGTTCATTTGAAATGGTCGCCCCAGGTGGCCGTTCTCGTCGGGGATTACATGCACGACCAGTCGATCAAGAGCATTTTTGAAATCGGTAATCAGGAAATCATCGGTCTTTTCCTGAAGACCGCAGGCGAAGTCTGCGACGGCGAAATACACGAATTGAAGGAAAGAAATAATTTTGACCTGACGGAGTCCGAATACCTCGACATCATCCATAAAAAAACCGCCTCGCTTCTTGCGTGCGCTCTCTCGGGCGGCGCCCTACTCGCCGGCGCGACGGGCGAAGAGAAAGACGCTCTCCTGCGTTTCGGGCATTACTTCGGCATGGCTTTTCAGATCGTGGACGACTGCCTCGACCTCACGGGAAACCAGAACGAGTTTGGAAAGACGCTCGGCGCCGATCTTGCGGCGGGCGTACTCACTCTGCCTTTTATTTATCTGCTGTCGACGTCGGACGCAACGCGCAAAGCGATGATCCATAAAAGCCTCGCGTCGAACCGGCCCGATAAACTCCAGGAGCTGACCGAGATGGTCCGCGATGAAGGAGCGATTGAGTATTCTCTGAAAAGAGCCGCCGAGTTCAGTGATCTCGCGCGTAAGGAACTTCTCCGGTTCGAGGATTCGCCCGGAAAACGCAGCCTCGACCGGCTGCTCGACTACGTACTCGAACGCAGCCGTTAAAGAAACAGGTACCGGTTCTCAAGCACGGCGTCAGCATTATCAGACTCCGGCTAAGAGTTCTTTACCTTCTAAGCTGCAAACAAACGCCCGATGAAAACCGGTACCCATTTTCAGGTCTTCACCATGCTGACTTTCGTTCCCACACCCATCGGTAATCTGAAAGACATCACTCTGAGAGCGCTCGAAACGCTTAAAGCCGCCGATTACATCGTCTGCGAAGACACACGGCACACATCCAAACTCCTTATGCATTACGAAATCTCGAAGCCGCTTCTCAGCTTTCACGAACACAGCGGCGGAAAAGCAGCCGCGGATGTTCTCGCGAAGGCGGAAGCCGGAAAAAATATCGCGTTCGTAACGGACGCCGGCATGCCGCTGATTTCGGACCCGGGTTTTGAGATCGTGCGCGAGGCGATCCGGCGGAATATCCCGTTCGAAGTGCTTCCCGGGCCCCAGGCCGCCGTGACCGCGCTTGCGGTAAGCGGCCTCGCCCCTGATTCTTTTGTGTTTCTCGGCTTCCTGCCGCAGAAACCCGGCAAGCGGAAAAAAGAAATCGAGCGCGTGAAAGATTATCCCGAGACGCTTATTTTTTATGAGTCTCCTTTCAGGCTCTTAAAAAGCCTGAACGACCTTCTGGAAATTCTTGGGGACCGCGAAGCCGCCGTCGCCCGCGAACTGACGAAAAAATTCGAGGAGGTGGCGCGCGGGCGTCTGTCGGAACTTGCCGAAAAATTTGGCACAAAAGAGCCCCGCGGAGAAATCGTCCTGGTGGTAGCAGGGGCAAACCGTAAAGAGCTGTATTCGGTACCTGGTAACGGGCAAGATTGACCAAGCGGTGCCTGGTACCGATGCGAATAACGGAAATCAAATGCAAAAAAAACGTTTAATTTTCATGGTTTCGGGCAGCGGGACCAATATGGAAAATATCGTCAGGGCAGTTCAAAACGGAAAGCTCGAGGCCGAAGCATGCGGCGTGATCTGCGACAAACCCGGCGCCGGGGCGATCGAACGCGCGGCGAGGCTCTACGTCCCGATTCACGTCGTGGATAGAAAACTGTTTCCGGACAAGCCCTCTTTCGAGGCCGCTATGATGAATGTCATCGACGCGGTAAAAGCGGATTACATCGTTCTCGCCGGCTTCATGCGCCTGCTCTCCGATGAATTCGTTCTCAAGTACTGGGGCCGCGTCATCAATATCCACCCGTCGCTTCTGCCCGCGTTTCCGGGCGTCCACGGCATCCGGGACGCTTTTGACGCAAAAGCCGCAGAAACCGGCGTCACGGTCCATTTCGTCGATACGGGAGTGGACACGGGAGCCGTCATTCTTCAAAGGAAAGTTCTCGTTCTACCGGGGGACACCCTCGAAACTCTCGAAGCAAGGATCCATGCCGTGGAATATGAAATCTATCCGGCCGCCCTCAAAAAAGTGCTGGCGGGCGAGGTCAAAACTCCGGCTTAGGTACCCGTTGTCAAGAAAACGCTTTTTCCCTATAATCACCGCACTTCAAATTAATCAACGAAAGGAATTCATCATGGCTTCATCCAAAATTGTTCAGATTAAGGCACGCGAAATTCTCGACTCCCGCGGTAATCCCACTGTCGAAGCGGACGTCATGCTTAAAAACGGAATCACCGGACGCGCCGCAGTGCCGAGCGGCGCCTCGACCGGGGAATACGAGGCGGTCGAACTGCGTGACGGCGACAAAAGCCGTTACCTCGGCAAGGGCGTTTCCAAGGCGGTCAAGAATGTCAATTCTTTGATCGCGAAAGCGCTCAAAGGCAAGGACGCTTCGGACCAGAAAGCGATCGACGGACTCATGATCGAACTCGACGGCACGCCCAATAAAGCAAAACTCGGCGCGAACGGAATACTCGCGGTCTCGATGGCGGTTTGCCGGGCGGCGGCCGAGGCGGAGGAAATCCCTCTCTGGAAATACATCGGAAATCTTCACAAGAACAAGAAGTTCACGCTCCCCGTACCGATGGCCAATATCATCAACGGCGGCAAGCACGCGGACAACAAAATCGACTTTCAGGAATTCATGATCGCACCCACGGGCGCCGAGAGCTTTTCTCAGGGTCTCCAGTGGATCACGGAAATTTTTCACGCCCTGAAAGGCCTGCTCAAGAAAAAAGGCCACGTCACCGCGGTCGGCGACGAGGGCGGCTTTGCGCCGAACCTGGGCAACGAAGAAGCGCTCGACATGATCATGGAAGCGATTCAGCTGGCTGGGTACAAGGCGGGCCGGCAGATCGAGATCGCTCTCGACTGCGCTTCCTCGGAACTTTTCGACGAAGGCGGACGTAAGGGGTATAAATTCTGGAAGTCGAATCCCGAGAAGCTTTTTACCGCGGAAGAAATGGTCGACATCTATTCCAAGTGGGTGAAGAAATATCCCATCTATTCCATCGAAGACGGGCTGGACCAGAATGACTGGGATGGCTACGTGAAGTTCACCAAGACTCTGGGCGATAAAATCCAGATCGTCGGCGACGATTTTTTCGTGACCAACCCCGAGCGTCTTGAAAAGGGAATCGAAATGGGCGCGGCCAACGCCATTCTGATCAAGGTAAACCAGATCGGGACAGTGACCGAAACGCTTCAGGCGATCAAGGTCGCCCAGAAAGCCGGCTACGGCGTCATTTCATCTCACCGCTCGGGGGAGACTGAAGACTCGTTTATCGCGGACCTCGCCGTCGGCACCGCCGCCGGACAAATCAAAACCGGTTCTCTTTCCCGCACCGACCGCATCGCGAAGTACAACCAGCTTTTGCGTATCGAAGAGGCGCTCGGTTCCAAGGCGAAATACGCGGAGATGAGAAAGCTTGTGGCCGCGCGCTCGTGAGAAAATCTTACGTCGTCCTCTCGTCAACTCTTGGCCTTATTGTTCTCGCTGTGTGGGTCTATCTCCCGGTACTCACCAAGTACCGGGAGTTGAAGAGCCAGGAGGAACGCATGTCGCGCGAGATAGCGATGCTGGATAAAAAGATCACCGCGTACGAAGAAGAACGCGATCTTTTACGCAACGACATCACCTATCTCGAAAAAATTATCAGGGATGAACTCGGTTTTGTGCGTCCCGGAGAAACCGTCCTTAAATTCGTGGAAGAAAAACTTCCGCAGTCCCCGCGCGAAGCCGCGGCAGCGTCGTCAGCCAATCCTCAGTCATAAATTCCCACCGTTATATCATTCAGCTTTTAGCGTACGATCCTCGGCCAAGTGCCCTTAAAGGGTATTAGGTCTTTGTCCCGTCCTTAAAACCGCTTTCCCCTGATACCCCCGCCTAGCCGCTTTTCCCATAATGTTGTCACATAACAATTCACCAATTATGGAGGAAGCCATGACATACGTAAAAGATAGAACGCAGTTAAATAACCCCGCAATCAGCTGGGGAGCCGTCTTCGGAGGCTGGATTTTCGCCTCTGCATTTGCATTGCTCTTATATGTTCTTGGCGCCGCCGCCGGGTTGACCACCATGTCTGCTCTCAATGAGTTCAGCCTTGGCGTCACCATCGGTACCGGTATCTGGATGGGTGTGGCGTGGGTTCTGGCTACGTGGGCCGGAGCTTACTTCGCAGGAAGGCTTTGCGGCCGTACCGACAAGGGAACGGGTTCTCTTCACGGTATGATCGTATGGGCGCTTTCCAGCGTTCTCACCCTCGTTATGGCAAGCATGCAGATCGGTGCAGCGGCGACAGCCGGTGCCAATGTCGTAAAAGGTGCCGCCAATGCCGGAACTCAGGCAGTACAGGCAGCGGGAAATGCAGGACAGGAAGCCGGACAGCAGGCAGTCAACCAGGCACAGCAGTCTGATTCCATCAGACAGATCGCGGGAAGTCTCGCGGACCGTGCCAAGCAGACTGTCGGCCAGACCGTCGCGCAGAATTCGGGCGTGAACTCGCAGGAAATTCAGCAGGCCATGGATAAGCTCGACAGCCAGACAACGACTGATGTCGGTACGCGTCTCGTTCAGGGTGATACCCAGGGAGCGAAGCAGATCCTTACCGACCGCACGGACCTGTCGCCAGCGGATATCGACAGCGTTATCGCGGGAATCAGCCAGCAGGCACAGCAGACCGGTCAGGATATTAAAAATACTGCCGGAGCAGCCGCTGAGCAGGGCGCTGACTACGCAAGCGGTGCATTGTGGGCCGCGTTTCTCCTGAGCCTTCTCGGTCTTGGTGCCGGAGCTCTCGGAGGCGCAGCCGGTGCGCGCCGCGCAGCCAGAATTTATGGCGAAACGGTCGTCGCGGTGACGGATGTTCCTCTCCGTACGGATGCAACAACGACGGCATATGATCAGCGTCGTGCAGTTTAAGTAATTAAGCGGGAAAAGAAACCCTGGTCTTTACGAAGACAAGGGGAAATGGGGGCCGCAGGAAACTGCGGCCCTCTTTTATTTTGTGGATTGTTAAAAGCCGAAAAAAACGACTCGCGGCTCAGCGCCGGAATCCCATGCTTCCGGCACGCTCGGAAGGCTTTGACAGCCTCCTCTTCGCAGCAGTCCTCGGCCTTCGGAACCTGCGGCAGGATCGTACAGGGATATCCATAGTCCCTGACGCCACAGTACTTTTGCATTGGCAAAAGTGAACCCGCTCTGAAAGGCTTTTCCCGGCTTTTACCTAATCACCGGGTATGCCGCAGTTTTCTTCAGCGGGAGAAGGAGGATACAGAAGAGATTAAAGCGGACTTGCGCGGGCGGGGTTTTTTTAATATAGTAGCGGCTTATTGATTGAGTTTTCAGCTCTGATTTTTGATCTTCAGGCCCCGATACCCATGAAAAAACCGTTCGTACCCAATTTTAAGACAGGCAAAGAGTCCCTGAACAAGGTCGAGGTCAATAAACTGACCCACGGTCTCGGCGGGCCAGTCTCTGAAGAACTGCATAATTTTGAAAAAGGGGACGTGATCTGGGAAGCCGAGCAGATCGCCAAATCCTTCGGTATTTATCTGGAGTACAACCGGGCAAGGACCGGCCGCGAGAAAGACTGGATGTTCATGATCCGGCTCGCGAATCCCGGCGGCGGTCCGGTCGGTCCCAAACAGTATAAACTCCTCGACGACCTTTCCGACAAGTACACGACGAATCCCGAGGCGGAAGGGCGGCCTTCGATCCGCCTCACTACCCGCCAGACCTTTCAGTTTCACTGGCTTACTAAAAAGGGCGTCTTCGACATTGTAAAGACCATGGCCGAGAACGGCTTGAACAGCCTGAACGGGTGCGGCGACAATACCCGTAACGTCATGGCCTGCCCGCTTTCCCGCGGTTCGGACGTCTTCGACGCCAATAAATGGGCGCTGAAAGTCGGCGAGTATTTCCAGCTTCCTCTCGAACCTTTCATCAAAGTCTTCGCGATCGACCCTGCTTACCTGCGCAAACCCGAGCAGTCGTTCAAGTATCCGCCCAACCTGCTGAACCGGAAACTCAAGATCGCATTTCTCGGCGTTCACCGCGATCACGTGACCGGCGAGATCAAGCCTGAAAATTGCGTCGAACTCCGCGCCAACGATATTGGCGTCGCGCCTGTGATCGAGAATGGGAAAGTGAGGGCTTTTCAAATTTATATCGGCGGCGGACAGGGCGAGCGGAACGGCGAACTCAGCATGGCGTCGCTCGGTAAACCCATATGTATTACGACAGAGGACAAACTCCTCCAGACGCTCGACGCCGCCGTTCGCGTACACGCCGAATGGGGCGATCGTGAACACCGGCATTGGGCGCGCGTCAAATTTCTGGTTCACGCGAAAGGCCCGGACTGGTACCGCGAACGCATCGAAGAGAAGCTGGGTTTTAAGCTCGAGCTTCCTAAAGCTGATCTCGATATCGGCACGCGCGAGCTTCACACCGGCTGGCACAAGCAGGCGTCGAACGGCCTCTGGGCATTCGGCGCTTTCATCGAGAACGGCCGCCTCGTGGACGGCGGGCCAAACGGCAATCTGAAGAGTATGGTTCGTGACGTCATGCTGAAATATCCTGTCGAGCTTATGGTTACGACGAACCAGGACTTGGTCTTTACGAACATTCCCGAAAACAAGAAAGACGCTTTCGAGAAAGAACTCGAGTCCTACGGGTACGGTAAACGTTTCGGCAAACCGTTCTCGAAACTCCGCGTGCTCTCCGGCGCCTGCGTCGGCCGCGACACCTGCAAGCTCACGTATACGGATTCCGAAAAATTCGAGCCTTTTCTCATCGACGAACTCGAGCAGATGGGCTGGGGGGATTTAAGCGAGTCGATTGGAATGACGGGCTGCGAAGCCCAGTGCTACCGCCCGGCTACGAAAGCGATCGGAATTATCGGTACCGGGCTCAACCGTTACACTTTCAAACTCTTTGGCGACGTCGGAGCGAATTACCAGGGCAAACCCCTGATCTCGGCCGACGGCACCAGGATGTATCTGCGTTTCGTCCCGAGAGAGCGCGTGTCGCATCTCATCAATTCAATCTTCACGTATTACAAGCAAGGGGAGCAGAACGGGGAGGGGCTTGGCGCGTATCTCCGGCGCACGGGCGCGGAAGCCCTTATCAACCACCTCTTGAACGATCCCTCCGTGAAAGATCTCATGGAGAAACCTTTTCATGCCGACTGGTTCCTCGATCCCGACAATTTCCCGAAAGACTTTGCCGAGAGCCAGGGCGAGGCCAAACCCGCCGCACCTGACGCTACCGGCAACATGCGCCGCTTTAATTGACCCCTCATTGTTTTTAATCATCGATCGAAAGGTCATCCTGATCCGCAGAGGCGGAGAAGGATCTCTCAAATAATCCCGCCGCTGCCGTGTTTTTATTCTTCGATATCAAACACCCTTTTTTTCCGTCCATCGAGCGAGATACGGTTGTCTCCGAGCCTGTCGAGAAGGATGTAATAGAAGAGCATGTAGATCATCTGGAGGCTCACTGTCGTCCAGTCCTGCTGCAGGCATTTCCCAAAAATCAGAAGGATCATGACGGCGGCGCCTGCCGAAAGTGCGAAGCGTGTGTGAAAACCCAGCAGGATAAAAGTTCCGATGACTGTTTCGGCAGGCGGGAGAGAGGCCGCGAAAACTTTCACGACAAAGTCGGGAATAAAAGTGTCTTCAAAAGCCTTTCCGGTATTTCTCACGAACCTGCCGTAAGAGTCGATGAGCCGCACGAGGCCGTGTGCCAGCAGATTGACGCCGAGGGCCGCGCGCAGAAAGAGGTAGGATAATTCGTGCTGGTGGATGCTGCGTTTCATGAGAGGCCTAGTCGTAATCGATGCGGGCGGTATTGCGTCCGAACATGCGGACTTTCATCCAGTCGAACGCGACGGAAACCCGGTTGCGCATGCTGACGAGGCGGGTGAGATAAGCCGCTTTCCAGAACCACCACGCGAGCATTCCTTTGAAACGCACGTTCCCGCCGAGGTCCGCGATCGCGGTCTTGCTGCCGAGTGATGCCAGCATACCCATCGATTTGAAATAAAACGGCTTCTGCTTCTTGCCGGAAAAATACTTTCCGAGATACACGCCCTGTTTCATAGCGACCTGTGCCGTCGCCGGCAGCACCTGGCCCTTCTGGTCGAGCGCGGCAGAACAGTCGCCGATCGTAAAAATACTTTCCACAGGGCCGTCGACGAGCAGCGTTTCCTTTACGCTGATTCTTCCTCCGCGCGCGAGCTTGATCTGCATACGCTCCGCAGCTTTGAGGATGAAAGCACTCGGGCCGTTTCCCGTGGCCCAGATAATGGTCTCGGCGGCGAGCGTATCGCCCGTACCGAGCACGAGTTTGTTTTTCTCGATCGCTTTCACAGGTGTTTCCGTCCGCACTTCGATGCCTTTCTGTTTCATCTTGAGGCTCGCGTACGCGGCGAGCGTTCGGTCAAAAACCGTAAGGATTTCTTTTGCCGCTTCGATGATGACGATGCGGCTGCCGCGCGCGAGTTCCGGATAATATTTGACGAGATCCTCTTGCACGAGATCGTCGATCTCGCACGCCGTTTCCACGCCCGTCGCGCCCGCGCCGACGACGGCGAACGTCAGCGCCGCTTTTCTCTCTTCGCCCTGGAGGGAGTTCGCCCGGTCGAACTGATAGAGGATCTTTTCGCGCAGGCGCCGCGCGTCCCGCATTTCCTTGACGAAATAGGTGTGTTCGTAGACGCCCGGGATATTGAACGTGGCCGTGATGGAGCCGGAAGCGATGACGAGCTCTTTATAGGAAATCTCTTCCTTGCGCCCTTCGCTGTATTCAACGACGACTTTTTTTTCGGCGGGCAGGAGGTCTACGGCTTTGCCGATGATGACTTCGCCCTTTTTTTTCTCGAAGAGATGGACGGATTCGACGATGCTCCGGACTTCGACCGAGCCCACCGCGGCGAGCGGGAGAAGCGGAGTGAAAAGGAAATGGTTGCGGTCGGTGAGCAGCCGGACCTGGCGCTTCCTGCGGTCGATCTGGCGGAATAAACTGAAACCCGCGAAACCGCCGCCAATAATCAAGATGTCGGATTCTAAAGCCATCTGCGTGTGTCTCTTTCCCTGAGGAGCGGGCATTATACGCTATTTAGACGGGAAGAATAAGCCCGGGTTTCAAGAAAACCGCCCGGGGAAATCCTGATTACGGAACCTCCCGGCTTTCCTGCGTCTGCTCACGTTTGTGTTCGCGCAGGTGGCCGAAGAGATCGAGCACGGTTTTCACGAGCACCAGAGCGAGAAGAAATCCGGCTTCTTCGTCAAGCTGCGCCGTGAGGATTCCGCCGAGAATGATGCCTAGATGCATCGGCAGGATGCGTTCGTAGGGCCGCCGCATCATTTGCTGTTTCGTTGCCCGGCGGAATTCTCCGCGGAAAATAAAGTGATAGAAAAAGGAAAACGAGTGGCTCAGGAAAAGCGCTGCGATGGGGATGAGTTGATCCTGCAGGAGCCGGAGATCGACGGCGAGCGTCCCTGACAGAAACTGATAATAGCCGAACATGAAAATGCCAAAATGCAGGATGAAGAAAAGGACTTCAAAAAGCGAGGTTCTTCTCTTGCCGCCGCGCGCAAGCGCGATCCTCGGAATGAACCATAGTCCGATAATTACGCTCTCGGCCCAGTAGAGAGTGAAAAGGACGGCCCCCGCCCAGCCCCAGAAGAGCACTCCCGCCGCCGGGATGAGATTGACGAGTGCGAGCACGATTCCCGAAACGACACGGGCCTGAGCGGCATCAGCACTTAGGGGATGCTTTACGGGAGTCTCATCATGCATAAGGTATTTCCCGGAGTTGTCGGAACGGTGTCTGGATTATAAGGAGGGATTGCGGAGTCCGCAACCGGGAAGGCCGGATCTTTTCAGGACCGGGTCAGCATCCTATCAATCGAGAAATGCAGCTTGTAATGCCCGGGTCATATCCCTATAATGACTTTTTCACAGCCCCGGAAGTTCTCACCGGCTTTATCATTTTTAATACGGCGCGGGGTGGAGCAGCTCGGTAGCTCGTTGGGCTCAAGAAATTGGGCGTCCCTGCAGCAATGCAGGGGAAGATAACCTGTCAAACTCGGTGAAGCCTTTAATATGGTAATACCGAGCCAAGCCTGCAGAATACCGCAGGAAGGTGTAGAGACTAGACGGCAGGCATCCCTCAGGGATGAAGATATAGTCCAGACCACGAATCCGCGAAAGCGGAGCGGCGAAAGCCGAAGTGGGATGCATAACCCAAAGGTCCCAGGTTCAAATCCTGGCCCCGCTACCAAATATCAAGACCCGGCAGTTTATCTGCCGGGTCTTTTTATTTTCTCTTGTGCCGCATTTTTCAAATTCCTGTAAAATACCAAGCATTAATCGGGTTGCGGTTTCATTGCCGTTCCACACGGGGATGATTCGCCTAAAGATCGGATAAACCCCTCTTGGGGCTATTGCTCGGCGCCAGCCAGCGGAGACGATTTACCCTTCTTACTTATCTAAGGAGGGATTGCATGCAGGGAATTACCATTCATGTTACCGATAAAAAACTCAAAGCGGATATTGCAGAATATACGGTCTTAACTAAACTCCTCAAAAAAGGATTTGCCGTCCTAAAACCGGTGGGAGACAGACTTCCTTACGATCTCGTTATTGAAAGTGCGGGACGTTTCCTGAAAGTTCAAATAAAAAGCGCGTGGCTCAGAAAAGGTCTCTATTCAGTAGACAGCCGCAGGACAAAGACCAACCGGAGAAACATGCGGAAGGCTTTGTATTGTGAAGCCGACTTTGATTTCGCCATTGTCTATCTCGAAGACCTGGATGTCTGTTACGTTTTGCCTGTGCAGGTTTTCTGTTCTTATAAAAGCGGAATAGGTTTTATTGAAGCCGCCAAACGGCAAAGAAAACCGCGCTCTCATAGATACCGCGAGGCATGGCATCTATTAGCTTCCTGACAAGCGGACACCTTCGGCAGAGCCGAAGCAATAGGGACTGTCCCAAAGGGGACGGACCTGAGTAAACATAAATGGAACGTTTCAAATAGGGCCGGACTTTATTAAAGCGTACCGTGTCGGTACCGGTTCTGCCGTGTCGGTACCGGTTCTGCCGGAACCGGTACCCGATCTTACTGACGAAGCTGGTTAAGAAGAATTGTGTTAGCGGAACCGGTACCGAATCTTATAGCCTTTAAATTACCGCTAAGGCAGTATAAATCATCAGATTAACTCGCCAAAAGCTAATTTAGGATATAAATAGGCTTTAAATACTGTTGTAGCAGTAAAAAATGTCTATTTAATTAGATTATAGCTTGAGATAGTTAAGAAACTAATGTATTTTACTGCTAAGGCGGTATTTAACTATGAACAGTATAGATAAATTTAAAAAAGAGATTCCCGAATTAGTGCGCGTGCATCGGAAAAAAAGTGCACTCTCACAAGCAGCACTTGCGAACCTTGCAGGTGTGGGGAAGACCGTGATCTTTGATTTAGAACATGGGAAAATGACTATTCAATTAGATACACTCCTTCGCATTCTTGATGCTTTAAATATTGATATGCGTCTTTTTAGTCCTCTGCTCCAAGCGATGAAGGAAACTCAAGAATGAAAAAAGCAAAAATCTTATTTGATGGCCGTTTTGCAGGAATTCTTTCGGAAGATAATGGGCGTTATATCTTTGAATATAAAAAAGATTATAAGGGACCTTCTATTTCCCGAACTATGCCCCGCGAAAAAGAAAAGTTTGAATTTGAAGAGTTTCCATCTTTCTTTGATGGTCTGCTTCCTGAAGGTGTGAATCTCGAAGCTTTTTTAAGAAGAACAAAAATTGACCGTAAGGATTATTTTGGCCAGCTTTTGTCAGCGGGGCATGATCTTGTGGGCGCAGTGACGGTGGAGGCAATGAGTGAGTAATCACAATATTTGCGCCATTACTTACAGCGATATTTCTGCCAACGAGCAGTATTCTGCAAAAGGGTTAAAGCTTCTTTCGCCTCAGCTTAAGAAACTAAAACCTCTCAATCTGACCTTGGAAGAACAGCGTGAAGAAGCAGCAGCTCGAGCTGGGAAAATGTCCATCCAAGGTGTGCAGGTTAAGTTGAGTGCTAAATTGGCGGTTTCAGCCGGCGAATTCAAAATTGTGGATCGCGGTGGAACTTACATTTTAAAACCTGCCCCAGCTGGGTATCGTGAAGTGCCGGAAAATGAGGATCTAACCATGCGTCTTGCGGCGGCGGCGGGTATCCAAGTGCCTCTCCATGGTTTAGTTTATGCCAAAGATGGAACCCGAACCTATTTCATCAAGCGGTTTGATCGGAAAAAAGGAAAGAAGCTTTATCTGGAAGATTTCGGCCAGCTTTTGGGTTTAGCCAGGGAAGTTAAATACGAGACTTCTATGGAAAACTTTGCCAAAGTGATTCAAAAATTCACTACCTTCCCAGCTATCGAAAGCCGCGAATTTTATTTACGAACTATTTTTTGTTTTTTGACTGGCAATGAAGATATGCACGCCAAAAATTTCTCACTTTTTTCGGAAGACAATCAAGTTTTTAAATTGGCCCCCGCCTATGACTTTTTAAACAGCACAATTGTCACTTCGGGGAAATCTAAAGAAGAGCTTGCTGTTCCTCTGGCTGAAAAAAAATCAAAACTAACACGCAATGACTTAGTGAAATATTTTGCACATGAAAGATTAGGATTGGATCAAAAAGCCGTTGAGACTTGTTTTAAACAGTTAAAAGACGCTTTTCCTGAATGGGAGCGGTTGATACAGCGTAGCTTTTTAAGTGAAGAAATGAAAAAGGCATATAGAGAATTGCTTGGTGGACGGCAGGAGAGATTACAGTTGTGAAAAAAGGTTCGAGGGTAACAAAAATAGACTATGGCATTTAACGAAAACACTCGAGTAAAGATTCCAGCAATCCTACATTTGCGCCGCTTAGGGTATCAGTATCTTTCTCTCCGCGATTTTAAAAGAGACGAAGGCGCCAACATAGCCGTTGATACCTTCAAAGAAAGTCTTGCCCGGATTAACCCAGATATTGATGAAAGCGAAATAAAGAAGGCTTTTGAAGATGTTTGCCTCGTCCTCGATAATGAAGATTTAGGGCAGGTTTTTTATAATATATTATAATATATTTAATATATTAAAACGTACCGGGTACAAAAGGGACAGGTTAAAACTAACAATTAACGTGTCACCTCGGTACCCGGTACCATTCTTTCTCAGTTTATACCACCAGTAACGCCTCCTCGAATTTCGTGTCATCATCAAAAGAATGGAACCGCAGCCTGGCACCGGCAGTAACGCCTCCGCAAACTACGTTTGACCGCTACGGCCATCTTCTGCCCCTCAAAGGCGATGAAGTGGGCCTGCGTTTGGATGCTACTGTGTTTGGAGGAGTCAAGGAGGCTATTCAGCAAACCTGATAATAATGCCGAAATGTGATAATAAACACGATATTAATTAGGCTGGATTTTCCCCTCTGGAATGAAATGTGATAATAGCTTGCCAAACATGATAACAAACGTGATAATACCTATTATGAACTCCTTCAAAGCGGATACCCCAAAAATTCCTGTAAGTGCCGTTTGGCTGCTTTCTGATATTTCCGAATATAAGGGCAAGCAAGAGCTTTATACGAAGCAATCTCCGCAGGTTTTAAAATCATTAGGGGAGATGGCCTTGATAGAAAGCACCGAGTCATCTAACCGCATCGAAGGTGTAACCGTTGATCATGCCCGGTTAAAGCCTCTTGTGATCGGCCATAGCAAACCCCGTGACCGTTCAGAAGAGGAGATTGCCGGATACCGCCGGGCTTTAGACCTGATTCACAAGAACCACGCGAATTTAAAAATCAATGCGAAAACAATCCAAGAACTGCATCGTTTAAGCAGGGGAGAATCTTGGGATGCAGGAAAATGGAAAGAAAAAGATAACGATATCATCAAAAAATATCCTGACGGCCGCGTTGAAGTTATTTTTAAACCGGTGAGCGCCAAAGACACACCGGAATTTATCGAGCAAATGTGTTTGGCTCATCAGTATTCCGTTACACAATTAAAATATCCACCGCTTTATGCCACCGCCTGCCTTGTCCTGGATTTTCTTTCTATCCATCCTTTTCGGGATGGCAATGGCCGCGTGTCCCGCTTGCTTACATTACTTGCGCTCTATCAACATGGTTTCCAAGTTGGCAGATACATCAGTATCGAACGTATTATCGAACAATCCAAAGAAACTTATTATGAGGCGCTGAACCGGAGTTCACAAAAATGGCATGAGGCCAAACATGATATAACGCCGTGGCTCAATTATTTTCTCGGGGTTGTGTTTGCCGGTTATAAAGAGTTTGAAAATCGCGCTGGAAATGTCAAAGCTGTGCGTGGCGCTAAAACTGGCAATGTTGAAAATGCCGTTAAAGCTCAATTCGGAGATTTCGGCATTGCCGATATCGAAAAAGAATGTCCAGGGGTCAGTCGGCCGATGATTCGCGTCGTTCTGGAAAAGATGCGGGACCAAGGCTCAATCAAATCTATGGGAACTGGTCGCAGCGCCAAATGGAGAAGAATCCAAACGTAGTACATTGAAACTGCAGTAAATTGGAATATAACAACGAGAAAAGCGCAGGTTTGTTCCTACGATGGGTGCTTAGAGCCTTTAGCTAACCCCTCCCCGCGGGACGGCGTCCGGTTTCTCCAACTGTAGGATTTTTAGGGCGGAGCGCACCGCCTGGAAGATAACGAAGAGAGCGGTTTGAGGTTTGGCGCTTATATATTGCTAAAGATAAGCGGTTGAGGGTCGATTCTGGTAGAGAAGCCAATCCTAAAGGCCGGAGGCAAAATTGATATCTTTGTGGCACATTATTCATGTCTTATTTTGTTTCGCGGTTGTTTTTATTCTGCACTTGATCGACTCCCATTTTTATGCGCCCATCATTCCGCCCGAAGTACCGCCTTACGTTTTAGGTCTCAAATTCCTCATTTTATATTTTATGGGGCTGCCCGTCGTCTATTTCGCCCGCCAAAGCAGCGCGGTCAAGGAAGCTCAGGTGAAGGAGACGGCCCAGGACAAGGCCGACATTGTTGCGATCCTTTTCAAATTGCTGGAAGAGAAATCGCAGAAATTTGCGCACCACTCTAAGCGCGTGGCTGAGCTGACGCGCTCTCTCTGCGAGACCATGGAATTACCGGGGGAAGAGGTCGAGCCGATTGTTTTTGCGGCCCTCTATCATGATATCGGAAAATTGATCACCGCGGGCCCTGAGCCCCACAATCATGAAGCGCCCGGCAAGGAACAATGGGAAAATGACATCGACAAGCACGGCGAAATCGGTGAGCACATTCTGAAATACGTTCATCACTATCCGGGCGCGGATTTAATCGTGCGGCACCATCACGAAAGATGGGACGGGAAAGGGCTTCCCGAAGGTCTTCAAGGGGACGCCATCCCTCTCGGTTCGAGAATTATCTGCGTGGCCGACGCTATGGATACGCTGACGCACGGCTCCGGGCCGAAAGAACGCCTGTCGAATAGAGAAGCTTTTGACGTCATTAGACGCGAAAGTGAACGCGTTTTCGATCCGCGTATCATCGCGGTTCTCGATAAGCTTTTGTTCTATAAGAAATAACCCGAATATTAAAAAGGGGACGGGCACTCATCGCAACTGCCTGTCCCCTATTCATCAAAAAATAAGCCCCGCCTTTTATCCCCATTCGGAACTCCCTCTATTCAGGTCTGAGTTACCCCGATTTCACGGACACGTTTATTAAGATACAGCCAGCCTTTCCATCTCCTCGGGCGTTCGGTAGTTTAGAGATTGATGGATCCGCTGTCGATTGTAAAAGCTCTCGATGTACTCGAATATTTCAGAACGCGCCCGGTCCCGGGTTTCAAAGACTGAACCGGCTACGAGTTCGTTTTTTAAAGTGCTGAAGAAGCTTTCGGCGACCGCATTATCATAACAATCCGCTTTTCTGCTCATGCTCGATACCAGCCGGTGGCTTGCCATCTTCTCCCGATACTCATCGGACGCATAGATTGAACCGCGATCCGTATGATGTAACACTTCGGAATCGGGCCTGCGCCGGATAAGCGCCATTTCCAGAGCATCAAGCGCCAGGCGTCTGTCGTTTCGCTCCGACATTGACCAGCCGATTACTTTCCTCGAGTAAAGATCAAGCAGGACGGCAAGGTAAAGCCAGCCTGCACGCGTCGCAACGAACGTCACATCGCCGATCCAAACTCGATTGGGCCGTTCGGCACGGAAGCAGCGATTCAGCAGGTTGGGCGCAATGGCTCCCGTGCTTCTGGAGTTCGTCGTCACCTTGAACCTGCGCCGACGTCTCGCTTCGATTCCGTGAATGCGTCTGAGCCTCGCCACCCGGTGCTTACCGCAGACGAAGCCGAGAATGTTCAGCGTTTTCCATGTTTTCAACGAACCGTAGGCTTGCCGCGATTCCTGGTGGATCGAATGGATCTTGATCAACAGCCGTTGATTCGCCCGGGTTCGACAGCTCTCAGGTCTTGCCGCCCACGCGTAATAGCCGCTTCGACTGACTCTGAGCACGCGGCACAATATACGGACCTCGTGGTGCTTGCGCTCGTCCCGTATGAATGCGTACTTTACTTGAGGTCTCTGGCAAAGTACGCGGCCGCTTTTTTTAGGATGTCGCGCTCCTCTTTGACGGCCTGAAGCTCACGCTTCACCCGGGCAAGCTCGCTCATCTCCTCGACCGTGGGTCTTCCGGAACCTTCGAAAGCCGTATCACCCTTCTTGTTCATCTCGTCCCGCCACCGGTAAAGCAGGGTTCGCTTTACCCCAAGTTCTCTTGCTATCTCTGCGGCCGGCCTATCGCTTTCATTCAACAGCCGGACCGCTTCCACTTTAAACTCTTTCGGATATCTTCCTCGCCTTGACATCGCACACCTCCGCGTGGTTTATTGTCCACGTTTTTAGGTGTCCGTCAAATAGGGGTTAGCTCAGTGTGTCCCGCTCAGAACCGTCCCCATTCATAATATACTACTGCCCGGTCGGAGCAAGCATTGTTCGGGAAAGACGGGCTTGGGTCGCCCGTCTGTTTTTCCAGATGCTTACTCCTAGAGGGCAGTGACCTCGGCTTCTGGGTCGAGAGGACGGGAGTGATTTTTTGCCTCTTATGAGTGCCGACTTTTTGAAAAGCTTTGGATGGAAAATCTACCGGCACAAGGACAGGTCGTCGTGACGAGCTTTGCTCTACTAGCGTTCCACGCGCTAGGCTCGTCTGGCGACGAGCCACGACTTTACAATATTCAACTACAATCTACTCCGTAGTACGCGGCTCTTTGAAGATTCTTTTTTTAACTCAATGGCGCGAATGGCCGTTTTCTATGGAAATTTAATGAATTGTCGGCATCGATAATAAGTCGATATTTATCTCTTAGTCTTTCAAAAAATAATTCTCTTCTTTCGGTGTCCTTTTGATCATTTAAAGTTGCATAGCCTGCAAATATTCCTAATAAGTAATCTGGCACCGAAAAACATGGATAATCGGCCTTCTTGCCAACAATTACATCAATCTTCTTTGGATGTGGATTCTTTGAGGAATTTAGATTTTTATATATACCATCTACTGCTTCTCTGACCTGCACCGATTTAACTTGTGGATTCTCTTCAAAAATTATTTGAATGTCCGCATTATCACACGCCATGAATCGGTGTGGAAATATTGAGCGCACCATTGAAAGGTAAGTTTGTGAATAACTTTCGGTCGAGCTGAGTGCCTTATAAATTACATAAGCTTTGAACGGAAAAGTTGAAAGCCTATCCGTATAAAGTTTACGAAGATCTTCACTTGAATCAGAATAATGTAGTCCTTTTTTCTCCAAACTCTTTTTTCTACCACCCGAAAAAGGGTCTACTATAAAACCACGAAGAATCTTTTCTGTGCTCACTTCAATCTTATATAAGTCGTCAGCTCTAATTTTTGCTATTGAGAGGGCTAAAATATTCTTCTCATGATGCATGAACAAACATTCATCAACATAGAAAATAAATTTGTTTCCTTTTCGAATATGCGCTCCATATCCCACACATAGATCTTCTTTTTCCAGAAGTCGCCCCCATAAATCGCTAGCCTCAGAAAAACTTTTTGGTTCAATATAAGAAATATAGCGGATCATGCCATCAATGCGATTAACATTACCCCGTAAGTTATAAAACTGCCCAATACGCCGAATGTGGTCTTCAATGCCGTATTTTTTACAGTAATAAAGCTCCTGCCTTAGGCGTTTCTTTAAAAACCTCGGGGCATGCGGCACAGAATCCGTAACACTAAGCCCTGTTACATAATGCGCCTGCCCCTTCTTAGTTACTCGAAATTTATGGTCTGATAAAGAAAATTCATACTTTTTAAGTATCCCTTCAATCTCTGATTTTTTAGGCAACAGATTTTCACCGGAAATCGATATATCGTCGGCGTATCGTGTGTAATCGCAAGACAGACTTGATGCTAAGGCGCAAAAAGAGTCGTCCAAATCTAAACAAACAAGGTTCGCTATTAAGGGGCTGCAGGGTATGCCGAGAGGAAGACCATTATCGATTGTGACAAAATCCGAGAGAATGTCGGAGATTTTTGGTTTAATACCTAAATTCAAGAAGACATTCTTTATTTTGTCCCTCCTGATTGATGGAAAGAAATTTTGAATATCAGCATGTAAAATTTTGGAAGCTGCACAATGCCGACTAGCATTATCCAAGGTACTTCTACCTCTAACATATCCATATGCGCATCGATGAGGAAAATTTGGATTTACGCTTCTAGCAAACAGGTCAAATCTTCGCGCAAACGATTTGTATGCGTCTTCAATTTCAGGTTTCGCTTCCCAAACTACACGAACCTCGCCATCACGCCTCTTATTTTTCTTCGGAATTCGATGCTGAATAAATAACTCTTTTTTCTTCCCATCGATAGCACGTTTTAAAAGTTCCTCATCAATTCCGATAAATAGATTGGCCAACTCCTTCAAATTAGTTGGTTTTGAAAAGTCTATGACTTTGGGGGGCATGGGGGTCAAATTAGGTGTCATAAATGTTGGGACGTAGAAAGTTGGTGGGATGGCCAACTAGAGCGGAATAGCAGTAACTTTCGGTCGGATACGACTCGTACCCTTAACTCTTAGATGGCCATCCCATTAAAAATTATCTACGTAATTCTAACATATCCCTCTCACCCGCAGAAGTAAATTGAGGTTTCGTCCACATTGGGCGTCCACATTGCACGTTAAAGCTCTGGCGGTTTTGTGGGATCTTTAGATTTAGAGAGACTTTTCACCATATTAATCAAATACCCCGCGCTTCGCTTGGGATTGTCGGGATTCTTCTCGGCCAACTTGGCCGAAGCTTCTTTGACTATGGCTTCGCCGTAGTCTCTTTCAAGCTCTATGAGAGCTTTCACGGTCCTTGAATTATTTTCTTCGAAAATAACCGAGGCCGCACTTAGCGCTCTTCCGAGCGCTTCGCGGCCGTATTTTTCTTCAAGATCTTTCAGGTCTTTCTCTAGATCCTTCGGATCATAGAAATATTTCGGTGTGTAGATATTGGCCGGCCTCTGGCTATAGCTCTTCCCTTCTATTTCACCGTATTCGATATCGAGGAGATTTCTTTTTCTTAGCTCTCTTGTGCCGTCCGAGATAAAGGATTCTGAAATATGATGCTTTTTTGACAGCGTCTCTCGGGACATAAAGAAGCTTGGAGACGCTTGTGAGGTGTAGCTTAGGACAATGAGGTGCATGACTTTCGCGGGAAACGGCAGGGTTCTGTTGTAGCCGTATTTCCAGTAGGCCGTGGGGACTTGAAAGGTATTGGTTTCGGGGGCTACGGGCTCTTTAAATTGAATAACGGCGTCTTGGCCTCGGTCTGGGTTTTCAAAATTAAAGTAAGGGGACAGTCCCCGGTGAGGGGGACAGGCCTCGTGTGATGTTGGGTGATGAGCCGGTTGTGGTTAGAGTTCTGCTGTAATAATTCTGCATTTCGCTCCTTTTTCTCAGCACGCTTGCCTACAATGCACCCCAATGCACTCCGTGGAGGGACAGTCCCCGTTGGAAGGTTCGGTATATGGGCAAAGATTGCTTTAACTGAAAACGCTTGGCAACGTCTACTTTTTGGCAATCATCTTTTTCAATTGGTCAGGGGTCATCCAATTAGGCTCATAAAAATAATTAACTTCTACGCTGCTATTATTTAGTGGTATTTGGAGTTGGACTTTTGCATTGTCAGGTATAAATGCAAAACCAGTCATGTAGGCAAACGCCGTATAATTTGCAGCAATGGGGACTGTCCCAAAGGGGACGGACCTGAGCAATGAGGTCTGAATCCATAGGTACCGTTTCCAATCCCGCAAGGGGACTGCTGCGCTGAAGGGACGGGTTACGAGGGTGATCCCAAAGCCCTTATTATATCAATTTATAACATCTATGTGGCCAAGCAACCGGCCAAGATAGCGGCCATAATCCAACTTGATAAGAATATAACTATAATGTAGTATTGAATATATCGATTATAGATAAGTGGCCAAAGAAGAGGACATATGGTAGATCGCAAGGAAACAATCGGTTTAATGGAGCCTCTCACCATATCTCCGGAGGCAAAAAATTATTCGCAGCTTATGGATTTAGTGATTGAGGTAACCGCGGCCTCAACAGGATTAACTAAAAGTTTACCAACGGGTGTGGTTAAAGCTTTGTCGGAATTGGTAAGAGCGATGAATTGCTACTACAGCAACTTTATAGAGGGCCACAATACGCATCCGGTTGATATCGAAAAAGCTCTTAAAAATGACTTCAGTCAAGACAGCAGAAAAAGAGATCTTCAACTCGAGGCTAAAGCGCACATTGAAGTGCAGCGATGGATCGATAGCGGCAGCATAAGAGGAAAAACTTACAGGACGGAAACGATTCAAGGGATTCATTTTCAATTTTCAAAATCTCTTCCCGAAGATTTTTTATGGGTGGAAGATCCAAATACCAAAGAAAAAATAAAAGTGGTTCCCGGCGAAATAAGGCAGCGTGATGTAAAAGTAGGACAGCACTATGCAATAAGCCCTGGGGCAGTGCCGGGATTTTTAAAGCGGTATGAAGAAGTTTATGCCAACCTGGGAAAAGCCGAAGCTATTTTAAATGTTGCGGCAGCGCACCACCGGTTGTTGTGGATTCACCCTTTCCTGGATGGAAATGGCCGGGTTGCCCGGTTTGTTTCCTATTCATTGCTTTTAGAAACACTTGAAACCCATAGTGTTTGGTCCATCGCGAGAGGTTTAGCCCGTAATGTAAATGAGTATAAGCAGCATCTTATGGCTTGCGATGGTTCCCGGCGCGGAGATTTAGACGGCCGCGGCAGTTTGAGCCATGAGGCATTGTGTGATTTCACAAAATTTTTCTTAACCACCTGTCTTGATCAAATAAAGTTTATGGAAGGATTAATTCAACCGAACAAATTGAAAGCGCGTATTCTTTTGTGGGCCCAAGAAGAAATACGCGCGGGCGAACTCCCAGAGCGGTCACAAATTGTTTTTGAAGAAATTTTATTTCGTGGTGAATTGCCGCGAGGTGAGGTTGAAGCGCTTCTTGGTATTAGTGCCCGGAGTGCCCGGCGTGTTGTTTCGGCGCTCATTGAGCGGCAAGTGATTGCTTCCGATTCTATCAGGTCGCCTTTGCGTCTTGCATTTCCTACAAATGTTACAGACCGCTGGCTGCCAGGGCTATTTCCTCAATAACAGCAATGGGGACTGTCCCAAGGGGACGGACCTGAGCAATGAGGTCTGGCCGTTTTGGGAGCGTCCCTATTGAGTACGTTAGACCGCAGTCAATAGCACAAGTGAACAGTAATTCTTAATTATTGAGGAAGTAATGGTGGAATCCTGGAAGAAAAAAGCTGCCTTGCAGCCGTTTATTGGCGGAGCTCCGCATTTCACGAGGCGGGATATCTGGATCATTCTATTGCTCGCGGTGATATCTATCGGTGCGATATTAGGGCTGATTGCTTTTGCAGCTTCAGCGCCGCACAGCGATCCCTGCTAGACATTAGTTAGCTGTGACGCTCCCTAATATATGAAGCGTACCGGGTACAATCCCGCAAGGGGACTGCTGCGCTGAAGGGACGGGTTAAAAACTAACAGTTAACGTGTCCCCTCGGTACCATTTTTCCTCGGATACGGGTACCTCATACTGCCAAGCAATTTATAGCGGCAGATAGCAATAAAAAGTCAATAATTTGTCATAAATTTTGTCACAAAATATTGACAATTTAGAACCCGTCCCGTATCCTTTTGTTAGAGCTAAAAAGCTTGAAGTAAACATAAGCTCCAGGAGAGCAAACATGATTACCATTAACGAAAAATCAACTATCGCGGCTTTAAGCGAGCTGAGAACAAAATCTGAGGAAATCTTAAAACAACTTTCCAAAAATAAAGTCATTCTTCAAAAGCACAATAAACCTGTAGCGGTAATGCTTTCCTATGAGCAGTATTCTATGCTTGAGAAATTGCTCGACAGGATTGAAGACTACACCCTGGGGATGACGGCGCTGGAAAGAGATAAAGAGATTTCCAAACAAGATTTTGTCGATATCGAAAAGTGGTAAGCTAATTTTTTTTGAGAGCGCCTTATCCTGTGAAAAAGCCCCGATATAAAATCAAACTTCATCCCGCCGTTATTCAGGAAGACAGCAAACGGTTCGATCCGACCACGAAAGAAAAAATCAAAAAGAAGTGTATCGAACTGCTGACCCATGAGCCGGAAAAGGCAGGCGAGCCTCTGCTCGGGCCTTTGAAGCAATACCGGAAGTTGAAGGTTTTCAATGATTATCGCGTGGTTTACCGGGTCGAGCGGGAAGAAATTATTGTTTTTGTTTTGGCTGTAGGCATTCGGCGTGACGCGGAAGTTTACGAGCTTGCTTTGAAGCGTTTGAATAAAAACTAAATCATTCTTCCGCACTTAAATTTTGAGGGTGGTGCGGCCAGAGGGAAAATGCGCAGCCACGACCCTCTAAAAGTACCAGCAAAAACCAAATTGAAGCGTACCGGGTACAATCCCGCAAGGGGACTGCTGCGCTGAAGGGACGGGTTAGCCGGCTCACTGATTTCCGGGGAATTCTCCGGATCTTTCACGGCGCTACAACTTAACTGCGAGTCCTTCATCCAGCAGCCGCTGATTAAGGAACTCTGTTTTCGCATCTTTCAAAGGAATATGTAAGTCAGCGAGATAGCGGCCATACTTATCGGACCGCGTCGAAGTCATCAAAACGTACGGCACTTTCCCAATCTGCTTTTCAACGAAGCTTTTCGCTTTCTTTCCTGCCGCTTCCGTGAGTTCGGGACAGTCGATGCCGCGTAACCGGAGGTAATGCGTCTGCTCAGTTTCGAAGCCGAGGTCGATTTTCACCGCTAACGTGTCGCCGTCGATCACGCGTTCGATGAAGGCTTTGTAGGTGAAGAGGGCTTCTTCGCCGTGCTTCGAGGCTTTGACGGTGTAATCGCCCGACTCTGTCTGCTTCAGGCTCTCGATGATCTGGCCCGCCCTGAAACCTTTTGCCGATTCCGGAAGTCTTTTGCGGATCTTGAAACCGAGGTCGATCCAGAGGCGGTCGTTGTCTTCCTTCTCATGCGCGCTTTCCGGCGCGATCAGGCGGTAGGTGTAGAGCACGCCGAGCTTCGGCGTCAATTGCGGTATGGATTTTGCGGCATCATGAGATTGAGGCACAGAAAAGGATGTCTCCTGCTGAATGCGAACCGCAAGCTGCTTCGCCGTCCATTCGGACTTTTCGGCACGCTGCGTCAGTGCGAGGCGGGTCTTATCGTCAGCGACCTTGCTCAATTCGACGAAATGCGACCAGGTCAATTTCCGCGACGTCGCGGAAATTGGGAAAGCCTGGTGAAACTTCAAAGCCCGGTAAAGAAGGTCGTCCCCGACCTCCAAGTCTTCGGCGAGCTTCCTGATGACTTGCTTCCCGAACTCGGCGCGGTTCTTGTGATGAAGGCTGTGCTCGTGGATGAGCTTCCCGGTCCGCCAGTAAGTCTCGACCCTGGCCTGCTCAATACGCTGTTGGCCGAGCAGAAGCGTCTCGCGGACACGCTTTAGAAGTGCGGGATATTGGGATGCAGAGGAATTCCTTAGACGGTCGTCTTTCTGATCAATACGCGGCTTTGTCGGGACAATAGAAGGCGGCACTATGAACCTTTTCGCCGGAACCCGCCCGCCTCTCAAACGGTCAGCCCCGCGCGATGCGCCATTCTAGGCACCCATGCAGGGATTTTTAATCGCCTTTTCCTCAATAAAAAAAACTGTGCCCTCATTTAAGCCTTTATTCATATCTGTTAGAAGATCCTGGCACACTTTTTCCACTGAAAGATCCCAAATAGAAACTTTCCTGGAAACTTTGAGTGTCTCTGTATTTGCTGAAGATAAAGCGGCTGGATTTCCCATGATTTCAGGCTTTCTCTTTTGAAGTAACTTTTTTAAACCCGAAATCGCCCTTCCAAACCACATAAACCGCCGGAAGAACTACGAGAGTGAGCACAGTAGATGAAATTAAACCGCCTATAAGCGGCGCGGCAATGCGCTTCATGACATCAGCTCCGGCTCCCGAGCTCCACATGACGGGCATCAAGCCAAGAATGCTCGCCATAACGGTCATAAGGAGCGGGCGCAAGCGGTTGGAGGCTGCTTCAGAAACGGTTTCATATAATTCTTTTAAAGAGCTCATTTGCCCCAGCCGTTTTTTTTCTTTATAGGCCATGTCGAGATAGACCATCATAAGGCAGCCTGTCTCCGCAGCAATCCCCGCCAAAGCGATAAGTCCGACCCAGACGGCGATGGACATATTGTATTTCAGTAAAAAGAGACACCATATCCCGCCTATGAGAGCAAAGGGGACGGAGAGCAGGACGATCAAGGTCTGCGGCACGGATCGAAACGCGAAGTAATAAAGCAAAAAAATAATCGCGAGCGCCGTGGGAACAAAAATATAAAGCCGCTTCCGAACTCTTTCCATGTACTCGTACTGCCCGCTCCATTGGAGACTGTATCCTGCCGGCAGTTCCAACTTTTCCCGGACAATTTTTTTAGCGTCGGTAACATACCCGCCAACGTCCCTGCCCTGCATGTCCACATAGACGTATCCTGACAGAAGCCCATTTTCAGATCTGATCATAGACGGGCCTGAGCGGACTACGATATCCGCAATCTGTGCGAGCGGGATGTGTGCTCCGGTCGGAGTCGGAACAAGAACCCTTTTAAGTTTTTCAATTTCATCCCGGAGTTCGCGGGCGTAACGGACATTAATGGGATATCTTTCGCGGCCCTCGACGGTAGTCGTGATGTTCTCGCCTCCGATTGCGGACATAATAACCATCTGTGCTTCGGCAACCGAAAGTCCATAACGCTTAAGTTCCTTTCGTTTTAAATCGAAATCAACGAAATACCCTCCAGCGACCCGCTCCGCGTAAATGCTTCTTGTTCCCTTGATGTCTTTCAAAAGCACTTCAAGGTGCGTCCCGATTTCCTCAATCTTATTAAGATCGCTTCCATAGATCTTGATTCCAATCGGAGTCCTGACACCTGTGGTCAGCATATCCGTCCTCGCCTTGATCGGCATGGTCCAAGCATTGGTCACGCCGGCAAATTGAAGTTTTTTATCCATTTTATTAATTAGATCTTCGTAGGAAATCCGGTCCGGCCAAAGAGCACGAAAAGGCCCTTTTATAAAAGACGGAAGTCCTGAGTACCAGCGCTTGACCTCCGGCCATTCCTTCTCAGGCTTTAGAACAATCGTGGTTTCCACCATGGCAAAGGGAGCAGGATCTGTCGCAGTATCCGCCCTACCCGCTTTTCCAAATACCCGCTCTACTTCCGGAAAAGTTTTTAAAATTTTGTCCTGCATCTGAATAAGCTTGGCTGCTTCGGTCACGGATAAACCCGGAAGCGTGGTTGGCATATACAGAATTGTTCCTTCATTTAAAGGCGGCATGAATTCCGATCCAATGAAAAAGAAAACCGGGACTGTGGCAATGAACGCGGCGGCGGCCGCCATAATGACCACTTTTCTTTTTTGGATCACCCAATTGACCAAAGGCAAATAGCATTTCATTAAAAAACGGTTGAGCGGCTGTTTATCCGCTGAAAAGATTTTCCCTCCTTTAAGAAGAGTAATAATAAGCACCGGCGTGAGCGTGATCGCAAGAAGCGCGTCAAACAAAAGCGTATAATTCTTGGTGAAAGCGAGGGGTTTAAAAAGCTTACCTTCTTGACCCTCCAGCATAAAAACAGGCATAAAAGCAACAGCCATGACAAGAAGGGACACAAAAATAGGGGGGCCAACCTCCTTAATAGCTTGGATCAAAATTTCTTCTCGTGTGCCCTTCAACAATCCACTTTTCCACTGCTCGAGTCTCCTATAGGCATTCTCGACGATAACAATCTCGGAATCCACACCATCGCTGAGGGCGATCACAATGCCCCCAAGAGACATGATGTTGCAGGTCAATCCCATCACGGACATTGGGATAAATGCTAGGAGAGCTGAGATGGGCAGAGTAATAATCAGAATTAAACCGGATCGCGCGTGCATAAGGAATAAACCGGTAATAACACAAATAATGATGAGCTCCTCAACAAGCGTTTCCTTGACCGTCCCCACCGCTGATTGAATCAGTTCGGAACGGTCATAGGTCACCACAATTTTCATTCCCTCAGGCAAAGTCGGCTCAATCTCTTTTAATTTTTTTTTCACCCGATTGATGACGTTTAGCGCATCTTCCTTGTAGCGCATGATCACAATGCCGCCCACCACATCCCCGCGCCCATCCAGATCCGCCACCCCGCGCCGGATATCGGGTCCCAATTGAACCGTCGCTACCTCTTTAATGCTGATCGGAGTTCCTTTCGAATCAACCGAAAGGACAATATCTTCAATGTCTTCAACAGACTTCACATAACCCCGGCCCCGGACCATGTATTCAGCGCCGCTAAACTCCAAGAGTTTTCCGCCTACTTCAACGTTCCCATCTCGAATGGCGTTTACGACAGTACTGACAGGCATATTGTAAGCAAGCAGCCTGTTAGGATCGATATTGACCTGGTACTGCTTTCCAAAACCTCCGATACCCGCAATCTCGGCTACGCCCGGAACCGCCTGCAATTGATAACGGAGTTTCCAATCCTGAAAACTTCTTAATTCCTGCAGGCTCCTTTTACCGGTTTCATCTACGATGGCATATTGAAAAACCCATCCTACGCCGGTTGCGTCCGGACCCATTTCTGTTTTAACGCCTTCCGGTAATCTTGGAAGGATTTTTGAAAGGTATTCAATCGTACGGCTTCGCGCCCAATAAATATCCGTTCCTTCTTCGAAAATGATGTAGACGTAGGAAAATCCAAAATCTGAAAAACCACGAATTGCTTTCACTTTGGGAGCGCCGAGCATGGCAGTAACAATCGGATACGTCACTTGATCTTCAATAATGTCCGGGCTGCGGTCCCAGCGAGAATAAATAATGACCTGGGTGTCTGAAAGATCAGGAATAGCATCCAGCGGCACCTGTTTCATGCTGTACCATCCAGCCAAAGCGGCAGCGCCAACGAGAAGAAAAACGATAAATTTATTTTTCGCGCTGAATTCGATAATTTTTTCAATCATAAATTACCTTTAGCCGCCATGTTTATGGCCGCCGCTCATACTTCCAGTGGCCGACTTGAGACGGCTTTCAGAATCGATAAAAAAATTCCCGCTCGTGACCACCTTCTCGCCTTCAGCCAAACCCTCTTTTACCTCAGTAAAACCGGTTCCTTCCATTCCAATCACAACCGATCTGGGCTCAAACCGGCCCTCACCCAATGAAACGAAAACAATATTCTCTTTTCCGGTTTTAAAAATCGCTTCCCCGGGAACTGTCAGGCCTTCTCCCAGATCAATTTTAATCGTCGCATTAGCATACATTTCCGGTCTTAAGAGACCTTCTTCATTACTGAGAAACGCGCGAACGCGCGCAGTTCTAGTTTGAGGATCAAGCACGGGATCAAGGGACTCAATCAAACCCTTAAAAACCTTGTCGGGAAAAGCCGGCACTTTGACGGCGAGCTCTTGCCCGATCTTGATATAACCGATTTCATATTCGTAAATCGGGGCATAGACCCAGACTCCTTCTTTAGAACCGGGCAAAATGAGACTTGTGTCCTCGTGCGGATGCTCTTCCATCTTCCGGATCTGCTCCTCGCCAAGGCCAAGGATTCTCAATCTTAATCTGACCGAGTTCACATTCGAGCGGGCCATTTCCTTAGATTCTTCAAGCGGGCTTTGTTCAGCTTTTTTCTGCACCGCAAGCGCGGCTTTAAATTCCTGCTGGGCCGTAAAAAGCTCAGGATCATAGGCGATTCTTCCAACCGTATAGATTTCCTTTTCAAGCCTGCGCTTCTCAACCGTTCCGAGCTTTACACCCAGGTATTGTTGTTTCTCGGGCGTTAATGCAACCGGAGCACGTCCTTCCAATTTGTTTTTTTCCGCCTCTTCTGCCCCTTCAAATATCTTCTTCAAATCCTCTCCGCAATGCGGGCATTTTCCCAGCTTTTCCGCTTCTGCCACTGTGACCAACTTGCACGTGCCCATTTTGCATTTATGAATAAGGCAGATTTCCCCGGGCTTTAATTTGGAAAGCTCTTCTTTTGAAAAAGTCTTTGAGCCCGGGATCTCGCTTTCCGGAATGGCCTGCTTCTTCGTGGCTCCTAACGCGCCATGGCCCGTATGTCTCTCTTGAGCTTTCGCTGTTTGGGAGGTAACAAAAAAAGAAACAATGACAACAAAAATAAAAGATTTGAGCCCTGTTTTCATAGAACCTCCAAATCGGTGCCTACAGTTCTTTCCAAATCCGCAAAACTCTGCTCCAGCTTGGCCACCGCATCGTAATACTCAAGATGAAATGTTTTTAGATTCCGCTGCGCATCAATTAAAGTCAAAAAATCATTACGGTCACTCTCATAGCCGGCGACGGCTGATTTAAGAGACTGCTGCGCCTGCGGCAGAACGCTTGTCTCATAGAGTGCCTTAAGTCTATGGTTCGACTCCACCCGGACGAGAGCATCCTGAAGCTCAAAAAGTACGGCGTTTTTCATCTCCTGATAATTGGCCTTTGCTTCTTCGAGGATAGCCTTTGCTCCCTTCACTTGATTCCTTTGCTTTCCAAAACCCCACAAAGGAATGGTGACGCCTAAAAATGCGTCGTACTCCTGAAGCCCTTCATTTTTTATCTGACGGTTCTCGGAGCGGAGCTTGAAATCCGGAAGGTATTCAAATTCCGCAAGACGAAGCGCGGATTCCTGTCTTTGGATCGCAGAGTCCATTCCCTTTAAATCCGGACTATTTTCCAGGGTTTTCTTTTCCAGTTCTTCCCAATTCAAGGAACGCGCCTGAGATTTTTCACTTCGCAGTGTAGTCCCCAAAGACATTCTTGTCGGACGGTTGAGAAGAACATTGAGTCTTGCCGCAGCGGTTTGTTTCTGCTGATCAAGCGTGACAAGTTCATTCATCAGTTTTGTAATTTCCACCTGAGCCTTTAACACATCTGGCTGGCCGGCTTTTCCTGTTGTATAACGGGATTCCGCACTTTTATGAAACTGAGTGAGCAAATCTTTTGTCTGGCGATTCACTTCAATCGAGCGATCGATCATGAAAAGGTCGTAATAGGCGCTCTTAATGTCCGCGATCAGCTTGCGCTCTCTTGAAGAGTAAGAGGCTTGCGTCATATCTCTTTCTTTTCCCGCGACACGCCCCCGCATCCAAAGTTTCAAGGGGTTCGGAATTTCCTGCTCCACCATGTATTCGATGTCCATATAGTCTGTGAAATTGGCAGGATTTCTTGGACGGCCTTCGATATCAACGCCAACCATAGGATCTGGCAAGGACCAACGCTCCTGAGGAATCCGGCTATCGGCAGCTTTGACTCTTTGATTCGCGGCTTTAAGCCCGGGATTTCTTTGCATCGCCTCGTCGATCAATTCTTTTAGCGACAAGATCTGAACTGTGTCTGTGTTTTTGAGAGCTTGGCTGCCCGTGGGGTGCGGTTCTACAGGTAATTGCCCAACTGGGGCATTCTGAATGGCGGACTCCGCAAAAAGTCCCGGCCCCATCAGAAAAATCATTGCTAAGATAAGCACCGGCATCGCAATCCGAAAATTCATTGTCTTTTCCTTCAAGTTTTATCTCGTTACTTCGACAACACAATTCCAAGTCCCGAAATTGTTCGGTACACATTCCATCGGGCGCTGATCGTTTTGCCATACTTCGTCAAAAAGATACCGATATTCATGCTTTCCCGGTTTGAGATCCAGAGAGACGCCCTATTTACCTTGCTCAAATTTTTCAGTAGCTAATGCCATTTTGTTTTTCTCATTGATATAGACCGGCAGGAGGGAGAAATGCAGGAAAGTTCCTCCCTCCTTAACCGGCGTTATTGCCCTTGAAGTTCAGCAGCGCGCATCTGGTGCCATTTGGCAAATTCGAGAAATTCATTCTTCGAATTTTTGGCGTTTTGATAAATGCCGCTGCAATGCCTATCCATATCCACTACATCCTTTGGCTTCGCCATCTTTTTGATCATCCAGAACCGCTCTTCATACTTTTTGTTCATCGGAGTATGTTCGGCGATCAAGGCATCCTGCTCCGCGGCTTTTGCTTCATACTGGGCCGGCGAGCGTCTGATGCTGGCTCACAGTCTCAACAGCGTCATCAGCCGCAAAGGCCGGAGCCGTAAAGCCCAGCCCTAATGCAAGAACCATGATTGAGCCTAATATTGTTAATTGATTTATTTTCATTGTCGTTCTCCTATCTACTTTTTTTCGTTGCCTGCGAATGCTCGCCGCGCTCATGCGCGGACCGATCTTACTAACAGCAGCCGTGAGACTTCTTCTCTTGCTTCACGCCGGCAGGCGTAGACAGGAATTTTTTCCGGCAGGTGTCGCCGCAAAAGTAAAACGTCTGTCCATCGCGTTCGGCATGGAGAGCGGATGCTTCGTCCACTGTCATTCCACAGATGGGGTCTTTGGTCATAGTTTTCGATGTTTTCACTGTTGTGTTCCTTTCTTAGCTGTTGTCACATTACATACGGCCCATGACCGCATGGTTATGAGTAGATAATTTAATCAGCATAGGCTTCCTTTCATAAGCTCCTATTTAATGTATTCAGAACATAAAAAATATTCTCTGCCAGTTACTTGAACCTGCCTATAGGGTGATACCCTACTCGTATGCTCGCATCCCGTCGCTTCTGCCTTATGATTATGATGCTGGCAATAGAAGCAATGGATAAAGCAATGGGGACTGTCCCAAAAGGGACGGACCTGAGTAAATATAAAGGGGCCGGTTCAAATAGGGCCGGACTAGAATAGATAAAGAGCCATTGCAGAGGTGCCCTCTGCTAAACCGCGGCAATCTTCGCGGGTTTTAACCGAGGACGATGCGGATGGAGTGGTTTGCTCCGTCGTTCAGGAGCAGGATACCTTCGGAACGTCTGGCGAATTTGCCGTCCATTTCGATGGACTGGATTCCGCGTGAGACATGCATCGGGTTTTCGACTTTCACTTCGTACTTCGAGGCGTGGTAATTAAAAGAGAGTTCGAAGCCGTCCCAGGCCGAGGGGATGCAGGGATCCATGAACAGCTTGTCCTCGCGCAGGCGGAAGCCCAGGATCCATTCCACCCCCGCGCGGTACATCCAGCCCGCCGAGCCCGTATACCACGACCAGCCGCCGCGCCCGCCGTGGGCCGTGCCCGCATAGACATCGCCCGCCATGACGTAGGGCTCGACTTTGTAACGGTGGATATCTGTGCGCGTACTGCCGTGATTGATCGGGTTTAAAAGGGAGAAAAGTTCGCTTGCGGTGTTGCCGTCTCCGAGCGCCGCGAATGCGAGTACAGCCCAGGCGCCGGCGTGAGTGTATTGCCCGCCGTTTTCACGCACACCCGGGATGTAGCCCTGAATGTATCCGGGATTCGGCTTCGTGTTGTTGAACGGCGGCGTGAGAAGGAGCACGATGCCTTCTTCCTTGCGGACGAGATGGGTCTTGAGCGACGCCATCGAACGGGCGGCGCGTGCAGGGTCTGCGGCGCCTGAAAGCACGCCCCACGACTGGGCGATAGAGTCGATGCGGCATTCGCTGTTGGCGGCGGAGCCGAGCGGAGTGCCGTCGTCGAAATAGGCCCGGCGGTACCATTCGCCGTCCCAGCCGTGATGCTCGACGGCGGTTTTTAAATCTCCGACATGAAGGCGCCACTTTTCAGCGCGGGCAAAATCGCCGCGCGCTTCGGCGATTTTTGCAAACTCCCAGAGCGTGGCATGAAGGAACCACGCAAGCCAGACGCTCTCGCCCTTGCCATCATGCCCCACGCGGTTCATGCCGTCGTTCCAGTCTCCCGTCCCGATCAGCGGAAGGCCGCGGCTGCCCACAGGCAGGCTGCGGTCGAGCGTGCGCGCGCAGTGTTCGTAGAGTGTCGCGCTTTCAGGCGATACCGCGGGTTCGTAATAGGCGTCTTCCCGTCCTTCGGGGATCGGGCGCGGTTCAAGGAATGAAATGACTTCCTCCAGGATTTTCCGGTCGCCGGTGACGGTCAGATAATGCGTCACGACGTAGGGGAGCCATATGAGATCGTCCGAAATCCGCGTGCGTACGCCGCGGCCCGACGGCGGATGCCACCAGTGCTGCACGTCGCCTTCCGGAAACTGGCGCGCCGCGGCGCGGATAATCTGTTCGCGCGCGATGTCGCGCCCCGAGACCATGAGCGCGAGGACGTCCTGCAGCTGGTCCCGAAAACCGAAAGCGCCCCCGGCCTGGTAAAAACCGCAGCGGGCCCAAAGCCGGCACACGAGCGTTTGATAAAGCAGCCAGCGGTTCAGCATAATATCCATGGCCCTGTCCGGCGTGCGGACCTGCACGGCGTTTAAAATGCCGTCCCACATCTTTGTGACTTCGGCAAGCTTGGCCTCGAGGTCCGCCGCGCGGTAGTGACGGATGAGTTCCGCCGCATTCTCGTGGTTCGTTCCCTGGCCCAGCAGGAAAACGAGTTCGACGCGCTGGCCCGGCTTTAATTCGACGGTCTGCTGGAGCGCCGCGCAGGGGTCGAGCCCCGCGCCGCACCTGCCCGATAAAGCGGTATTTTTCACAAGGGCCGCCGGAAGGTCAAGCGTGCCGTTGCGGCCGAGAAACTCGGTCCGGTCCGCCGTCCACGCCGTCTGTTTTCCCGAGAAGTCGGCAAAGGCGGTTCTTTCGGCGAATTCGGTGTTCCACGGATTTTTCGCAAACACGGCGCCCGTCGCTTCATCCAGTTCGGTGATGACAAAAGGGACGGCGCCGCCCCGCGAGTTTCCAAGGACCCATTCGACATAGGCGGTGACCGAAAGCGTGCGCCGCCGCCCGGATTTATTCGTGATGCTCAAGCGCGAAATTTTGACCGGATCATTCACGGGAACGAACTGGAGAAGTTCGAGCGCGATCTCGTGAGAGAGATGCTCGAAACGGCTGTAGCCCTGCCCGTGGCGCGCGATGTAAGGCCAGGCTTCTTCGCGGATGGGCAGCACGGTCGGGTTCCAGAGTTCTCCTGTTTCTTCATCGCGGACATAAAAAATTTCGCCCGACGGATCTGAAACGGGATCGTTCGACCACGGCGTAATCTGGTTCTCGCGGCTGTTCTCTGCCCACGAATAACCGGACCCCGATTCTGAAACCTGGAAACCGAAACGCGGGTTCGCGATCACATTGATCCACGGCGCGGGCGTCCATTGGCCTGTCCCGAGAAGTGTCACGTATTCGCTTCCGTCGGGCGAAAAGCCGCCCAGCCCGTTAAAAAACTGGAGCTTCGCGATTTCGTCGTGGGGAGTTTTTGAAACGTGCGCGCCGGCCGGCTTCCGGCGGCGCGGAGCTTCGAAATCATCGGGGACTTCGAGCCGTTCGATTTGCTGGGCGAGCGAGCCCTGCCTGCTTTGAAGATTCAGGCGCGCGGCGGTGAGCAGCAAAATGATTTCCTCTTTTTTGAGAATGTCGGAACGCAGGACAAATATCCCGCCGCGGGGACCCGCGGTTTCATGTTTGAGGACCGCCTGCGCCGTGCGGACGAGATTTTCCAGGGCGCTCTGAAAATCCTGGGCGTAAGTGGGCGCGCGTTCGTTCAGGATGACGAGGTCCACGGCAAGATTTTTCATGCGCCAGTATCCGTATGCTCGCAGGATGTGGCGGACAATGCCCGACTCGTCGTTTTCATTCACCCTCACGAGCACGATCGGGAGATCGCCGGAAATACCGAGCGACCATAACCCGGACTGGCCGCGGCTGTTGAGTTTGAGGATGTCCGCGGAAGGCCGAAGCCCGTTATGGGAATAGAGGATGCGGCTCGCGATATTCTGGAAAAGATGGGCTTCGCTCGGCTCCATGCCCAAATGATGCTGCTGAATGTGCGCGTGCGTCCACGCGAGGGTCACGGTGCGCTCGAACATGGCGGGGTCGTGGTATTTATCGGCCAGCCCCATGGTTTCTTCCCGCGAATCGGAAATGAAAGTCGCGAACGTCACGCGGGCTTTTTCGCCCGGCTCAATGCGGAGGCGGCAGCGCAGGCTGACGATAGGATCGATGACCGCGCCCGCGTTGTTCGACAGGGGCTTGCCGTCGATCACGCACATCGGCGTCCGGATGACCCGGCCCCGGCCGAGAAAGCGTGCCCGGTTGGATTCGTATTGGACTTTTCCTTCCGTTTCGCCTTCGATTACGAGAACGTGGCCGGCCCAGGGAGAAGGATCGTGATCGGAACGGGCCCGCCGGTTGCAGAGCAGGCCATTCACTTCGGGGACGAATTCGGTTTGAATAAACAAATTTGAAAAGGCCGGGTGCGCGACATCCGCCGCCTGGGGCGCAAGGACCATTTCGGCATAGGACGTCACATCGATCACGCGCGCGGAGACGCCCTTGTTCTTTATCGTGACGCGCCGGATTTCCGCATTGTCTTCGGGCGAAACGACCACTTCCAGCGCCGTTTCGATCGTTCCGTCCAGGCGGATAATTTCGGCGCGGTCTTCCGAAAAGTCCACTTCATAGGAATCCGGTTCCGCCGCCGTCGGCTGATATCCGGTCGACCAGACTTGCCCGGAATTGACGTCGCGGAGAAAAATAAAAGTTCCCGTGCCGTCGCGCGTGGTGTCTTCTCTCCATCGCGTCACGGCGATATCGCGCCAGCGCGAATAGCCGGAACCCGCCGCGGTGATCATGACGCTGTAATTGCCGTTCGAAAGTAAGAGGGTCCGGGGGACGACATCGTGCGGAGAATGGAAACGGCGTAACACGAGGGGGACAAGCTCCTTGATTTCGCTGTGCCGTTCCTCAGGAAGCGCGCGCACGACGGTGACGGCCCGGGGCGTGCGCTCCTGCAGAAGAAGATCGCTTGCGAGAACCTTGGGTTCTGCCGTAAAGCGCGACCGGAAAACGCCTTCATAAAGGACGTTAGCCAAAGAGACGAGCGTCATGCCCTGGTGATGCGCCATGTAAGCCCGCACGACGGCGACTTTCTGGCTTTCGGGGAGGCGTTCGGGAGTGAAATCGAGCGCTTCAAAAAAACCGTATTTGCCTTCGGCTTCGAGAGCGGCCAGCGCCCTGAAATTTTTTGCGGCCTCTGCCGGTGCGATCATGGCCGCCAGCGCCGTAGCGTAAGGGGCGATGACGAGATCTTCCGACAGCCCGCGCTTGAGGCCCAGGCCGGGGACTCCGAAATTGGAATACTGATAAGTGTGATGCAGGTTCTGGACGTTATAGGCGGACTCGGAGACGCCCCAGGGAACCCCGCGGTCCGCTCCGTAGGCGATCTGGCGCCGGACGACGCGGCGGCAGGTTTGGTCCAGAAGACTGTTGTTCGGAGAGGGCATCACGAGCAGGGGCATGAGGTACTCGAACATCGAGCCCGACCACGAGACGAGCAGGAGAGAATGATTGACGGATATCAGGGAGCGGCTCAGGTGAAACCAGTGGAGAGCCGGAATATCTCCTTTTGCAATGGCGACGAAACTGGCGAGACGCGCTTCCGAAGGCAGAAGATCGTAGCAGCTCGGATCCAGTTTTTTTTCCGAAACCTGATACCCGATCGAAAATATTTTTTTGACGGGGTCCAGTAAAAACCCGAATTCCATGTCCCTCACCATTTCGTCGCATAAATTCGCAAGCGCCGACAGGCGGCCCAAAAGAGCGGAGGAGTTTTTCAGGGCCTCTTCCCATGGCTTCGTTTTTTTTTCAGGGCCCGCGCCGGGACCTGAATCCTCGAGCCGCAGCGCGCCCGCGGCCGCTTGAGGAATAGTGGAAAGAGAAAGGCTCTCGTTCGGGATGGAAATGCCGGCCGGCGCAAGCGCGGTCCAGGACATCAGCTTTGAGAAATCCGCCGCATGGCTCCGGGTCTGGCGCAGGAGAGTTTCCGCCCAATGCAGAAGCTCGGATTTGGAGCCGCCGGATTGCCCGAAAGCCAGGGCCGTTGCGATATCGACCAGCGTGACCGCGTGCTGTTCGAGCCGCGAGAGATAGCCGCCCCAATCCGCGGGTGCGACCGGAAGCACGAATAAATCCGTCCTGAGCATCGAGAGCGCTTCGGTCAATTGGATCCCCGTGACGGTTTCGGTCCTGCGGTCTTCGGTTCCCTGGATCGCAGCTTCCATGATCATAAAAAAAACGTCCTGGAAGCCGGTTAAAATTTCGGGATTGAGAAGGGGCGCGGTGCGGAGCTGCCGGCAGATGCCCGCGGCGGCCCATAAATGCCCCGCAAGATTTCCGCTGTCGACGGTCGAGATGTAAACCGGTTCGAGCGGCACGAGAGACTGGGTGTCGTACCAGTTGAACAGATGGCCCTTGTGCTTCTTCATGCTTTTTACGGTGCTTAAGGTCGCTTCGAGCCTTTCCACGAGTTCGAAAATTCCGATCCAGCCGAAATCGCGGGCGGCTCCCGCGGAGAGCAGATAAAGCCCGATATTGGTCGGGGAAGTGCGGTGCGCCACCACCGGCTCCGGAATTTCCTGGAAATTATCGGGCGGCATAAAATGGCCGGAAGCGTTCACGAACGTTTCGAAAAAGCGCCAGGTCTTGCGCGCAATCTTGCGGAAATACCCGCGGTCTTGGGAGGTGAGAGGGACGCCGGTCTCCGAGCGATGAATAGGAAGGCTGATCTTGCGCGCGATCCAGGGAGAGAGCGCCCATAAGATGACAAAAGGGGCCATGAACCCGAAGCGTCCCGTTGTGTGGAAAACAAAAAGAAGCAGGATCGCGAAAGCGCCCGTCAGAGGCGCCGCGATCATGCGTTGATAGAAACCGGTCAGGTGATAATCGAAAAGTTTTTTGGATAGTGCGGCCGAAGTCCATTCGAGCATCTTTTTATGACTTATGAAGAGGCGGTAGAACGTCCGGAGAATGGCATCGGTCATGACGGCGGCCTGATGCGGGAGAAAGACGAGCGCGAGAAGAATCTGGCCGAAAGCAATGGAGCAATCTTCGTAGACGGCCTGGAAATGGCGGCCGAGAGGCATCTTTTTTTTCGGATGCGGCATCAGGACGCCGAGAAAATGCTGCAGGGGAACGAGTAAAAGGACCGTGAGAATAAAAATCGTCCAGACCCCAACCGGAGCGGACGGAAAACTCCAGGCGAAAAGAAGGGTCAATAAAAGAGTCGGCGCTGAGAGGGAGCGGCGCAGGTTGTCCGCCATTTTCCACCGGCCGATCAAGGGAAAGGGCGTCGATTGTTCGGTATCGTCGGCGCGTGAGGTCCGGCCCGCTATCCAAGGAAGCAGCTGCCAATCTCCGCGCACCCATCGATGCGCGCGTAAAACGGCGACTTCATAATGAGAGGGAAACTCTTCAAAGAATTCGATGTCGGTCGCCAGTGCCGCGCGTGCGTGCAGGCCTTCGAACAGATCGTGGCTGAGCACGCTGTTTTCGGGGATGCGGCCGGCAAGCGAAGATTCGAACGCGTCGATGTCATAAATCCCTTTCCCGATATAAGAGCCTTCCCTGAAAAGATCCTGGTAGACGTCTGAAACGGCAAACGCGTAGGGATCGATTCCGGCAGGCCCCGAAAAAATCCGCTGATACCAGGATTCTTCGCCCGCGGCAGGGAGGGTCGGGGTAATGCGCGGCTGCATGACGCCGTAGCCTTCGACGATGCGGCCGGTTTTCGAATCAAAAAGAGGACGGTTGAGCGGATGCGCCATCGCCCCCGCCAAACGGTACGCGGTGCCGAACGACATCCGCGTATCGGCATCGAGCGTGATGATGTAACGGATGTTCTGGGGTATGACGGCGGTTGAAGCCGGAACGAAAGTGGTGCCGGAATCGCCGCGCAGCAGACGGTTCAACTCGTGCAATTTTCCGCGCTTGCGTTCCCACCCCATCCAGAGGCCTTCCCGCTCGTTCCACAGACGCCTGCGGTGGAAAAGAAAAAACCGGACCGTGTTTTCAGGTCCCGGCCCGTAGCGGGCGTTTAATTTTTGTATGCCTTCCCGGGCCGCCGAAAAGAGGGCGTCGTCTTTGGGGGTATGCTCCTGGGCCGCATCGACAGAGTCCGTCAAAAGACCGAACTGCAGATACCCTTCCGGATTACCCAGATAATGGATTTCAAGGCGTTCGAGATTTTCCTGGATCCCGCGGAGACTCGAAAGCAGCGTCGGCATGACGACGAGCGTGCGGAAGCCGGCGGGAATCCCTTTTTTGAAGTCGAGCTTGGGCAGAGGCCTCGGGCCCATGGACTGGGTTACCCACCGGTTCACAAGCGCGATGGCTAAATCCGAGGCCGGAACAAGGGCCGCGGCCGCGAAGGCGATGAGGGCCGCTAAACTGATTCCCATTTGATAACTCATATAGAGAGGCAGGGCCAGAACGCACCCCGTTATCAAGGCGACCGTCCCAAGGTAGGCGAAAGTCGCCCGCGAAACATAGGCCCGGAAAAACCGGCGCTTGAAAGAAATGCGGCAATTGATTTCTTTTTCGAAACGAAGGCGGCCCCGGGCAATGAGAACATAACCGGGATCATTGGCCCGGTGAGTTTCGATTATGGCGGAGGGCGGAGAAAGCTTTTTGGAAGTAATATCCGCGGCCTTTGCCGCCCGGATCGCCCGGCGCGTGACTTCGACTTCTGAAAGGTCTGACCCCCGCGCCAGTTCTTCGATCGCGTGGCGGTAAAGATCGCGGGTCGGGAAATCCATGGCGGAGAAACCGCTTTCGTTACGGAAAATCTCGTCGACCGCGGAGACGTCTTCGAAAAACTGGCTCCAGTCCAGGGCGGATACCAGGCGCATGCTCGTAATGACATTGCGCACCGTGGTGTTCATGGCGGTTTGTTCGTGATGCTCCAGGCGGACGAGATCTTCGGCGGCGGTACCCTGGATTTTAAGCTGATCGTCCAGCCATTGAAGAACGGGCGCGACGCCTTCGCCCTGATCCCGGAGGCGGAGGACAAGCTGAACGGCAAAGGATTTCTCCAGGGGAGCCTTCCCGAAAGAGGCGAGGACTTTGTCGAGTCCCGCCGGCGCCTGCCCTTTCAGGCCGAGCAGAGAATCGGCTAGGGCGTCTGCTCTCGACTGCCCCGCCTTACTGTAGACGAGCCGGTCGACCAGACGCCGCAGATTTTCGACCAGGACGATACGCAGATTGATGGCGAGGGCCCAGACTTCGCCGATGGTCAAAGGGCCCGCTTTTTGATAAGCCCGCATGAAGCGCCGCAGCCACTCGTGGTCAAAACGGCTGTCCGTATGGGCGACAAAGGCCCACGCGACCCCGTAAATGCGGGGAGTGCCTTCTAAAAAACCCTGCGTAAGTTTAGGGAGTTCACGGTAAAACTCCGGAGGTAGATCGTCGTCGATTTCCAGGATCTGTTCTTCAATAATATGGAAGTTGTCTATAAACCATTCCGCAGCGGGAGTGACTGCCCGTTCCTCACGGACTGTCTTCGTCATGCTGAGATGGGCGGCCCTCAGGACGCGGCCGTTTTCCCTGACGCGCCGCAGGATGGCCTGCCCTCTCGACCGCTTGAGAGTGATCTGCTGGGCCTGGGCGAGACTCTCGGCGTGCTGCTCCAGCCGTTCGATACTGAAAAGTTCCGCCCGGATTGGTTCCTCGGGTTCTTTTCGATTCCGGCTAAAAAAAGCCGTAGGATTTTTTTTAATTTTCAAAGGCAGCGGCATAGGGACTTAAACCGGAGATCCGGGGTTGTAAACAGAGGAAAGGCCTGATTTCGTTCATGATCGCCAAACTTGTTGAAATACGCTTATGAAACAGAAGTGTTTGGGGGCTGCGGAAAAAAAATGACCGGCCCAGAGGCTATTGTAACGAATGCGCCTGAATTTCGCCTCAGCCAAAGTCTTGAAGTGATATCAGGCATCAGCTCATATTAATCCAATCAAGGCTGAAAACAGGAAAACATTCCTTAAATGAATTTTTTTGGATCAGACGGAACAGGAGAGTTTTTTGCGAAAGGATTTGTCCCAGGCGTCGAGGATGAGCAGGCCCCAGATTTTGAAAGTGTGATTGCGGGAGCCGTTCTGGTGCTCGCGCACAAGCCGTGCGACATAATCCTTGTCAAAGACGTTTCCCCAAAGGGAATCCGGTTCGCTGAAGAGTCCCGCGATGTTCGGGGCGAGGGAGCCCTGAAACCAGGCGGCAATCGGCGTGTGCCAGCCCGATTTTTTCCGGCTCACGATGGATTCGGGAAGTTTTCCCGCTAGATATTTTTTGAACAGGTATTTCTGGACGCGATTCTTGAATTTGAGGCCGGCGGGAAGCCGCGCCATGTATTCAACGAGTTCGTGGTCGAGAAAAGGGACGCGGGCTTCGAGCCCGTGCGCCATTGTCATGGTGTCGACTTTGTAGAGATTGTTGCCCGCGAGCCAGACTTTCAGGTCGGCATAGAGACAGCGGTTCGTGAATTCCGCTTGCGGTTTCTTTTCTAGAAATTCTCCGTAAAGAGAATAGCTGTCGAGATTGAGCCCGCGCGCGGCCTGAGGCAGCAAAAGGTCGCGTTTCTCCGCATCCGTAAAAATCGTCCGCCACCAGTAATGGGCTTTCTCCGCCGAAAAATCCCCCGCCTCTGCAAATTTTTTTGCCCGGTACTCGAAGCTGAGTTTGCCCGTCGACGCCGGCAGCAGGCCGAGAGCGGGTTCTATGATCCCTTTACGAAGAAAGCGGGGCACCCGGGAATACGCGCGGTGATAATGGTCCGCCTGAAAGGTCGGGTAGCCGACGAACACTTCATCTCCGCCGTCCCCGGAAAGGCAGACCGTGACATGCTCCTTCGCCAGCTTCGAAACCATGTAGAGCGGGAGCGCGGCCTGGTCCGCGAGAAGTCCGTCGGCGTGCCACGCGATGTCCCTGAGCGAATTCACGGCGTCTTCGGGCTTGCAGCGGATCTCGTAATGGTCCGTCCCGAAATGCTCCGCCACCTGGCGGGCGTAAGGCGTTTCGTCGTAGGACGGGTGATCGAAGCCCACGGAGAAAGTCTTGATCTTCTCGTGCCTGTGTTCTTTCATGAGATAGACGAGAGTGCTCGAGTCGAGGCCGCCGCTCAGGAACGCTCCGATGGGAACGTCCGCGATCAGACGCCGCTCCATCGAGCGGTGAAGCAACTCGTCGATTTTTTTGAGCGCCGCTTCTTCCGATTCGTCGATTTCCTCGCCGAGAGGCACGTCCCAATACTGCTGAAGCTCGGTTTTGCCCGCGCGAACTTTCATCCAGTGGCCGGGAGGAAGCTGATGGATGCCTTGAAACGGAGTCCACGGAGCGGGCAGGTAATTGAGCGACAGGAAATGAGACACGGCCTGCAGGTTGAGTTCCCGCGGGAGCCACGGCACTTCGAGCAGGGGCTTGATTTCGGAAGCGAACGCGAAACCCTTGTTCCCCGTGTGGTAGAAGAGAGGCTTCACGCCGAGCCTGTCGCGCGCGAGGAAAAGCGACGCATCACGCGGGTTATAAATCGCGAACGCGAACATGCCTTTCAGCGCGTGCACGCAGTTCTCACCGTCTTCCAGAAACTGGTGAAGGATGACTTCGGTATCCGAGTGGCTGTAAAACCGATGACCTTTTTTTTCGAGGGCCGCGCGCAGTTCGGCGTAGTTGTAAATTTCGCCGTTGAAAACGATCCAGTATTTTTCCTCGCCGTCGTGAATGGGCTGGTGCCCGCCCTCGAGATCGATGACTTTGAGGCGGCACATGGCGATGCCGGCGTAGCGGTCCTGAAAAGAACCTTTATCGTCGGGGCCGCGGTGGGTGAGAAGAGAATTCATCCGCGTGAGAAGGCTCTGGTCCGTCCCCAGCCTGCCTTCTGATGAGAAAAGCCCGACGATGCCGCACATAACTAGAGGGACAGCCGTTTCGAGCCTTCGGCGAAGGCTACGGGATCAAATTGAAAGTCGCGCCGCGTGGCCGAAATGTCGAAGGCCTCGTGTTTGTCGAGTTCGAGGATCTGTTTTGCCGGAAGCCGGGTGCGGGGAACAAGGCGCAGATAAACCCGCATGACCGCCTGCACGGGTCTTAAGGGGATCGGAATAAAACCGCGTTTTACGCGCATGCGTCCGGCGAGGGTGACAAGCATTTGCTTTAAGGAAATCTGTTCGGGTCCCGCGACGGAATGCTCGGCGTTCGTCGGCGCGCGCTCGACGGCCTGATGAATGAGCGAAACCACGTCGCCGACGAAAACCGGCTGGAGCCGGAACGTGCCGCCTCCGAGAAGGGGAACGAGCGGAAAATTTCGCAGCGTGCGCGTCATCATCGCGAGATTGTTTTCGTCGCGGTCTCCGTAAATGAAAGCGGGGCGGAAGATCGTGAAGGGAACGCCCGACTTTCTCACGATCTCTTCGGCCTCGAATTTCGATTTGCCGTAAGGTCCGTGCCGCATCAGGGCCGCGACCGAGCTGATGAAAATGACTTTACGGACGCCGCATTTCTTTGCGGCACGGGTCAGGTTCTCCGTATAGGTGATGTTGACTTTCTGGAGCATGGCTTCTTCGCCGTTGATGAGGCCGAGGGCGTGGATGAGAGTGTCCGTGCCTTTGAGGGCGTTCTCGAGGTCGGGAACGCTGTCGAAATCGGTTTCGCGGAACGGGATGCCGAGCTGCTTCATCCGCGTGAGGTGAGGGGACGCGCGGCGTACGAGGCCCGTCACGGGTTTTCCGCTTTTCAGGAGCGCTTCCGCTGCATGAGACCCGAGAAACCCGGAAGCTCCTGTGATGGAGATCACGGATTAACCCGCGAAGACTTTGAAAGCGTTCTTGACGACCCAGGACGGCCTGAAATAATACTGCTGATAGGCGCGGTTCTTAAATTTGAGAACCTGTTTAGGCGTCAGGTTATCGAGGCGTACGACGGGATAATGGGTCGTGTAATGTTTCCAGTCCGTGTCGACGATCCGGTCCTTGATTTCTTCAAAGAAGTGGGTGCCGGGATAGGGCGTCATGACGTCGAACTGCGCGAGCGGCGTATTCAGGTGTTTCGCGTACTCGATCGTGCGCGTCATGGATTTTTCGGTGTCGGCGACGAAACCGAGAATGTAGAAACCGATGATCTGGATGCCGATCTTCTCGCTCAGGCGAATGACCTTTTCCTGCTGGCTCTCTTTAATCGGCAGGCGCCCAGATTTCTTCACGATGTCTTCCTCGGGAGATTCAATGCCGAGGTGGATCGCTTTCAGCCCCGACTTGTGCATAATGCGGAGCGTCTCTTCGTCGATGCAATCTGCGCGCGTCTCGCAGCTCCACTCGATCTTCACATTGCGGCGGATGATTTCTTCCGAAATCTCGACCGCGCGCTTCTTGCTCTGCGTGTACATAATGTCGCGGAAGACGAGGCTGCGGATTTTGTATTTCTTCTGGAGATATTCGATTTCGTCGACGACGTTCTTCGCGCTCCGTCGGCGCCACTGCTCCGTCTGCGTGACCATGTAAGGGCAATAGCTGCAGTTGAACACGCAGCCGCGGCTCGTCATGATCGAGAGCGTGGGTTTTTTCTTGAGAACGGGGAAATAGCCGTAACGCTGCACGGGAAAACCGTCCCAGTCGGGAAAGGGAAGGCTTTCAAGATCCGAGATGAGCGCGCTCTCGATCTGGCCTGTAGGATCGAGTTCGCCCTTGGCGATCCTGATCGAGGCCGCTTCCGGTTCGCCTTTGATGACAAAATCCGAGTGTTCGAGAAAAATTTCAGGCTTCGCAGTAGCAAACGCGTTGATAAAACCGATTTTGCGTCCCGGGCGTTTGATCTTGCGGGCGAATTCGAGTTCTTCATCGTAGCCGACAATCGAAGACGCCATGAAAACGAGTTCTTCGTCGCCGGGCGTCGAATCGTAAAATGTTACCTGGTGCCCGTACTGGCGGAAGATCGCGGCCATATAGCCGAAGTGCACGACGGGAACGTCTACGCTCGTGTGTTTGAAATGGGCGTAGATTTTCGAGATCCAGTCTTCGCCGTGAGAAGTATTTCCGAAAGTGCCAGCCTTGTCTTTATTGTTACAGCCCGTGGCGCTTTCTTTTAAATCTATGAGTGCGACTTTCATTACTTTCCTTTGGCTTAGCGGATTCGGTAAAAGTAGTAAGTAATTTCGAGGCCATCCGGCGATTTGAAAGCATTACTATAAAGAAGTTCGAGATAATCGGCAAGGTGATTCTCGCTCTGGCGGATGATCTTGGGGACCCGGAAAGCTTCGAGTTTTCCGACAGGTCCGCTGTGAGGGCTCACGGTCAGCAGGATGTGCGTAAAACCCTGCTCTTTAAAGTGATTGAGCACTTCCGCCGAGCTTCCCATCTTCTCGTAATACTTTGTCACCAGGCCGTAAACCGATTCCCGGACGATGGGTCTCTGAAAGTGGTAAAGATGGGTCTCGTCGGCCGCGAGGATCTTCGCGTTTGCGGGCAGGGTGCCTGAGAATTGCGCGGGGCCGAAGCTGCGTTCCCGGGTCCGGAGATAAGTTTCTGTCGATTCGAGTTTGACCACGTGGAGAAAATCGCCGCGGTAATGATAGACGGCAAGCACGGTGTGGACTGCCAGGATAAAAAGAACGATCAGCCTGAAGCCGGCCCGGGAGCGGCCCGCTGAGAAAAAGCCGAACACCGATGCGAGAAGCATGGCGAGCGCGGGAAGAAATGGAAAAAGAAAACGCAGGCTCTGCCCGAGAAAAAACCAGAGAACGGCGTAGATCAGGGCAAAAGAAGCCAGAAAACGGACGGTCCTGTCTTTCCGGAGCCAGAAAATACCCGGAAGAAACGCGAGAAAAGCCGGGCCGATCTGTACTCCGAAGCCTTCGAACTTGTCAGGCCGCATCGTGATCATCCAGGGAACGCTCAGGAGATGGAGAAACGTTTTGGGGAGACCGATGTCGTCATAAGTGATTGTCCCGTCGCCCGCTTTGAAGACGGAATAAAAATACGGATAGACGGGATTTCCCGTCGCAAGATACGAACGAATGTACCAGTAAGCGCAGATCGCGAGCGCGATGAAACCAAAGAGGAAAAGAGGACCCGGATTCCTTTTGTTTTTTATCAGGTGCCAGAGGATCGAAGCGGTAACGGCGATCAGGGAAATCAGCGCTAGAAATTTCATGCTCATCAGGAAGCCCGCAAAAACACCGGCGAGGATAATATACCGAGTCTTCGAACTTTCGAACCAGGAGATAAGCGACACGAGCAGAAGCGCTGTGAAGGCGGTCATCGCCCCGTCAATGTAAGTGGAAGGCCATTGATTGACAAGTCCCGGGACGGTGACCAGAAGGATTGCGGCCTGCCACGCGTTCTCGAGTTTGCCCGCCCTGCGGCCCCATAAAAGCACGGCGCCGGCCAGAAAAAGGGCCGTCGAGACGTGAAAAAACTTTGCGAGCGTATCGCCGCCGAGCCCGAGACCCAGAGTAAAAAGCATTTCCATGAAACCCGGGAAAGTCGAATTGATGTCATACGCAATGGGGCCTATCCGGTTTGTTTCGAGATAGATCTTCGGAAGATTGATGTGATAACAGAGCGAATCGTTGGCCGTCTCAGGCGCGAGAAGCCCCGCCAGTACGCAGACGCCTGTCAGGCCCGCGCCGAAATAGAGCGCGCCGTTAAAAAGGGAGAAAGGAATATGCCAGAGGCGGAAGCCGCGGGCTAGAGTCCCGAAAGAATCCCGGAGATGGCGTGCGGGACAGATGGCGGGCGCGAGAAGAAGCGCGGAAACGAGCGGCATAAAAAGCATGTTTGCGAGACCGAGAAGAAGCACGAGAAAAGACAGAAGCCCGAGCCCGAGCGCGGTTCCGTAGACGATGATTTCGTCGTCGTCCCACGCTTGCGCCGCGCGGAGAAGGCAGCGGCGGCCCCAGTAAAAACAGACAAACAGGATGAGGACGCCGAGCAGGATGCTGATCATGACGAAAGGCTTCGCCACATAAACCAGGTGTGGGTCAGAACGATTGCGGCGGCCCAGAGAAGAAGCAGCCACCTCGGGGCAGAAGTGTTTTTCTCGTCAGGGATTTCGGTCACTGGGCCCGACCCGTCAACTGCGGTTGTGGTAAGTCACGATCAGGTCGGCGATCAGGCCGAGAGACGCCGTCATGACCGCCATCATAAAGATAATGATGTCCGACTCCTGGAGAGTTCCGGTCAGGGCGTAGGTGATCACGGATTTTACGATCGCAAGCGTGATCAGGAATGCGGAGACGGGCATGAAAACGCGCAGAGGCCTGAAGTACATCATCATGCGCAGCACCGTCTGAAAATAGGAAGCCGTGTCCTTCACGGGGTGAAACTTGGATTTGCCGATGCGTTTGTGATACTGGGAAGGGATGTATTTTACGGCGTAGCCGTTCGAGAGAAATGCGAGCGTCATCGTGGTCACACAAGAGAACCCGTCCGGCAGCACCCAGAGATATTTTTTCATGATGTCTTTTTTGAATGCCTTGAGGCCGGTATTGAGATCGGGAATGTTGGTCTTGGTCAGATAACAGGCGAATTTGCGGATAAACCATTTGGCCGGGGTGCGGAGCAGTTTCAGCGTGCCCTGCTCGCTCGTGCGGGCGCCGTTGACCTGGTCGTAATCGGGGAAAAAGGCCAGCATCTTCGGGATATCGGACGCTTCGTATGACCCGTCGGCGTCGAGCATGACGATAATTTCCCCTTTGGATTCGAGGATCCCGGTGCGGCGCGAAGCGCCCGAGCCGCCCTGAATGCGGCGCTGGACTACCCGCACGCCCTTGCCGGCGGCGATTTCAGCGGTCCTGTCCGTAGAAACGTCGTCAATAACCAGGATCTCATAGGTGTAGCCCGAAGGCTTCATGGCCCGTTCGACGTCGTCGATGACTTTCGCGATGGCTTCTTCTTCATTGAAGGAGGGCAGAACGATACTGGCGTAAGGATTGCTCACATAACTCCCTTTGATTTTGGAAAAGCTTAAGACCCGGCATTTTGAAAGTCAATCAATTTCCAGAAAAGATGACAGAAGAAGCCTTTTTGGGGAAAATTGAAGACCTGCATTCGGCAAGAGCGGCGGCATAAAGGAGGTTTCCTTCCCGCGGCACCCGCTTTATAATGCGGCGGCAAACCTAAGCGCCGGAGATAAAGTTATGATTCTGGATTATTTCGAGAATAACGGACGTTATCCGCAGATTCCTTTCCTCACAGAGATCCGGCGTTTCGCCGTGGAGCGGGATTGCACGCAGATTCCGGACGGAGAAATCGAGATCCTCGGGCGCGATCTTTTCGTGAGAGTCGCGCGCTACCCAACGGGACCTGCTGCGGAAAAAAAGTTCGAGGCACACCGGGTTTACGCTGACCTCCAGTACGTGGTCTCGGGGCAGGAAATCATGGAATACTCGATCGCGCCCGGGCCCCGCCCCGCAGCTTCTTATGATACGCCGGGCGATATCCAGTTTTTCGAAGATGTGCGCGGTTCGACGCCTCTTCTTGTTCCCGCGGGCCAGTTCACGGTTTTTTTCCCCGGCGAACTTCACAAGCCCGGCTGCCACGTCGGAGACGCGCAGGGCATGGTGAAGAAACTCGTCTTTAAAATCAGGATGGCCTGACTGAACTATTCCAGTAATCTGCAACCCTCCGGAGGAACCGTGAAATCCTGCCTTCTTTATATAAGCGCCGCCCTCGTCCTTGCATTGATGACGCCTTCGTCCGGTTTCGCGGAAGAGGAAAAAAGTTTCGTCGAACGCGTCGCGGGCGCCAAAGGCTCTCCTTATGAAGCCGAGCGCGCCAAGGTCCGGAAGATGGCAGCGGAAACGCTCGACAGACTTTACAAAGCGAATCCGGCGGCCCGGGCGGCCGTCGAAAAAGCCGTCGGCTACGGCGTCTTCTCTAATTTCGGAATGAAGATTTTCGTCGCGGGAGGCGGCCGGGGCAAAGGCGTTGTCGTTCACAATCAGACTGGGGACGAAACGTTCATGCGGATGATGGAAATCCAGGCGGGTCTCGGCCTCGGCGTGAAGCAGTTCAGTCTCGTCTGGGTGTTCGACAGCGCGGACGCGTTCGACCGTTTCAGGAATTCAGGCTGGGAGATCGGCGCGCAGGCGACGGCGGCGGCGCAGGTGAAAAGCGTGGGCGCCGCGTATCAGGGCGCGATCGCGGTCGCGCCGGGCGTGTGGCTCTTTCAGCTGACGGGAAGCGGCCTCGCTCTCGAACTCACGGCAAAGGGCACGAAGTACTATAAGGACAACGATCTCAATAATAAATAATGCTCAAGTTAATTATTTATTCCCGCGGAAAATTTGGCTTTTTCAACCGGCGTTTATTTTGATAAGATTCTTCAATTCATTATTCTGCTAAATAGTCACGCAGTTCGATTAAGGGTTTCATGGGAAGCGATGAAGTGATTCCGCCGGACGTAAGGCGGTTTATCCTTACAAGCATCGATTCCGTTCCGCACCTCGAGGCGCTGCTTCTCCTTCGCTATGATGTGACGGCGGAATGGGATGCGAAGGCCATGTCACAGCGTCTGTATATCAGCGAGAGGCGGACAGCCTATCTTCTGGAGAGTCTCCTCGCCGCAGGTTTCGCCGCCGTAAAACGCGGCAGTCCCGACGTGTATTATTACAGCCCGGTCACGGCAGAACTCAAAGACATACTAGACCGCCTCGCCGTTATTTATTCCAAAAAGCTTGTTGAAGTGACGAATCTCATTCATTCCAACCTCAGCAAAAGGGCTCAGCAGTTCGGCGACGCCTTTAAATGGCAAAACGAAAAGGATTAGTTTATGTCAGGAGTCATTTATTCACTGTGTGCGCTGACGTCTCTTGGCTGTGCTTGGCTGCTTTTACGGGGTTATTTCAGAAGCCGTTCCCGCCTTCTCCTTTGGAGCGGTCTGTGTTTCGCGTTCTGGACGATTAGTAATCTGCTGCTTGTCGTAGACAGGCTTATCTATCATCCCGGGGAAGAAATTTTTTTATTGGCGCGCTTATACATTTCGCTCGCGGGCATGATACTGCTTATCTACGGGCTTATCTGGGAATCTGAATAGGGAGAATTTTATGGAACAAATGCTGCTCGGAATGATCGCAATGACTTGTTTCGTGGCGGGGCTCTATTTTCTCAGGTTCTGGAAAAGCAGCCGCGACCGCTTTTTTCTTTTCTTCGCGGTCGCCTTCTGGATCGAAGGCATGAACCGCGTGATTCTCGCTCTGGCGGAAAGACTTCCAGAAAACGTGCCGGTCATCTACATTATCCGTCTCTGCGCCTTCAGCCTGATCCTTTACGCTATCGTAGATAAAAACCGGCCCAGAAAATCCGCCCTCTCCTGATTTTTTTAAGAAAGCCGCCAATCCGGATTTCCGTGGAGATTTTCTGAAATAGTACCGGGCTACACGGGATTCCCCCAAAGACCATTCCTAGAAGTCCTTATTCCCGCTTTTCCCTCCTGACGATAATAATGTCCATCTGGTCCGCTTTTTCCAACATGCCGTTAACACCGGGAAAAATATATGAAAACCGAGTTGCAGCATGATTTCTCATCTCTTTTCGGGCAGGAGCCCGTTCTCACGGCGCAGGCGCCGGGCAGGGTGAATTTGATCGGAGAACACATCGATTACAACGGCGGCTTCGTTCTTCCTACTCCCATACCTCAATTCACGCAGGTCGAACTGGCCCCGGGCCGCGACGATAACGTCCGCGCCTGGAGCGCTCAGGTCGAGGCCGGCCTCGAATGGTACCGCATCGGCCGCGAAGAGCCCGGCTACGGCTGGCTCGACTATCTTCAGGGCGTCACAAAAATCCTCCGCGAGGAACGCTATCCCGTCAAAGGTTTTGATATCCGAATCTCTTCGGCCGTACCGCTCGGCAGCGGGCTTTCCTCGAGCGCGGCCTTTGAAATCGCCGTGATGAGAGGGCTCCGCGAACTCTTCGGTCTGCAGCTGGACGACGTAAAAATGGCGCAGCTGGGGCAGCGGGTCGAAAATGATTTTGTCGGCGCTTCGGTCGGCATCATGGACCAGATGGCATCGAGCCTGGGAAAAGAAGGCCAGGCGCTTTTTCTCAACTGCAGAACGCTCGAGTACGAGCACGTGCCGCTTCCCCAGGGCGTAGAGCTCGTCGTCATCAATTCGGGCGTCGTCCACAATAACGCGGGAGGAGACTTCAATATACGCCGCAACGAATGCCGCAATGCCGCTGAAATTCTGGGCGTAAAATATCTCACGGATCTTACGCCGGCGGAACTGGCACGGGTAAAGGAGCTGCCCGCGACGCTTGCGCGCCGCGCCCGTCATGTGATTACCGAGAACGCGCGGGTGAAAGCGGCCGTCGAAGCATTCAAGGCGAATGATCTCGAAGCGGTTCGGGAGCTGTTTTACGCGTCGCATGAATCGATGCGTTTCGATTACGAGACTTCGATCCCCGAGACCGATTTTCTCATCGAGTCCGCGAGAAAAGATCAGGACATCGCGGCCGCGCGTCTTACCGGCGCGGGCTGGGGCGGGTCAGTCGTCATGCTTGCTTTTCAGAATAAGGGAATGGATGCGGCGAAAAGGATTACCGAGCTCTACTCGGCGAAATTTGAGAGCAAGCCGCAAATTATTTTGCCTCTCGCGTGAGGCGCCGGAAAAAAAACGGCTGCCATTAACGGGCAGCCGGGAAGAACGATTAGACTTTCCGCTTTATTTCCGCAGTGATGCTTTTCCTGCAGGGGGCGATGAAGTGCCCGCGGCAGAGGAATTTGTGGGGTACTGGGGTTTCCAGGTCACCCGGCCTCGTGTGCGGCTATTGTTCGGGTGCGCTATCATTAGAGATCTCCTTCCAGAAAGTCGTTGATGACCTCCAGCTGTTCCTTTACGGGCTCAATTTCGCCTGTTTCCAGCTTCGCCAGATAGTCTTTGCTCACGCCCATAATATGCGCCAGCAGTGAAACTGAAATTCCCATTCTAACTCTTTTCTTTCTCAGCACTTGGGGCTTATAAGTCATATCGCTTCCCCTTTTTTGGCTCGATGAATTGAACGATGAAAACAGGGCCTATTCTATGTCTGCACCATTGGCCGGATCCAAAGGGGCCGCCTGATTCACCGCTCGGAAATCCTTGATGAAAGCACATGACGGAAACTGAGTAAAGGCCTGACGCCAGGCCCCGCTTATCCTAATTATGTCTCAAGTTCCTTAAGGGTGAGCCGTAACACAAACTCGGGAAAAAGCTGAGATCTGCGTGGGTTTCAGGGTCCTGTTGCGCATCAGGAATTTGACTAGTTCGATTTTGCCGGGTACCTTTCAGCTGAACCAACTGATAAACGCCACATAGTTCCCTTCGATGGACTTCCCCAAGTCTATGCGTATCCGGCCGGCAAGTTTTTTTCACGACCAAAGGACGGTTATCTCAAATGACAAGCCAGCAGAAAAAGCATCCCCTCTTTTTTTCAACTTCCGGAAAAAAGGCTTACGGCGCATTCGTTGCCCTTGTCCTTGCTCTGGGGAATCCCATGCCTTTATCTGCACAGTCTGCCCAGTGGACTCTGAACCCCGAAGAATCGTTGACCTCGACGATCACCGCTGAAGAATCGGCGGACCGGAAAGCAGAAAAAATTTCCACGCCGCGCGAAGACAGCGTGTCTTTTCTCATGGATGAGATGCGGATGGTGGAATCGGATTCGCCCTCCATTGGAGATGCCGCCCACAGTGAAGATGAGAACGACGCGCACGTTCTTCCCCAGCCGTCCGACACGCCCGTTCCCATGACCTACGTGAGCCGCTCGTCAAACTGGACCGAAATGCAGGGTCCTTCGGGAACGGGTTACAAAACGGGTTCTAAAAACCAGTATCTTAATTACTCGCTCCAGGCCGATAACGCTGGAGATTACAGGATCGAGATGTCGGTGAAGAACGACGCGCCCGCAGGCTGGCGCCTCGCGCCCTATTTCGGCAGTTTTCTTTTTAACGTTCACGTGGACGGAGTTTTCAAAGGGACGCTCAGCGTGCTTGGAAGCGACACGGAATTCAAACAGGGAAGTTTCACCGTCCAGGGCCTTGCCGCGGGAACTCACACCGTGCGTCTCACGAATATGAAAGACGTCTACCATCTCTCAAACAAGTACGACTCTGCCCCGTGGGTGGATTCGGTGAAAGCTTTCACCCCGAATGTTTCGGGTCCGCTCCGCACTCTTTATGTCGACGCTTCGGCAGGCGTTGATACCAACGGCGGCGCGCAGGGCGCTCCGTGGAAAACGCTTCAGCACGCAGCCAACCAGGCGCAGGCGGGAGACCTCATCATCGTGAAAGCGGGCACTTACGCGCAGGGCTTTAACCTGTGGGACGGCACGACGGGCACGGCGCAGAATCCGATAATTTTCCGCGCTGAACCGGGCGCAATCATCACGGGCCGTAATGCCGCGACCGCGGACGCGATCAATATCGAGAACGGAAATTTCTTTGTCGTCGAAGGTTTCACGATCGACAACACCGCGGGCGCCGTGACGCGCACCGGCATTAGGGTTGCGAACGCGGACGATGTGATCTTGCGCAATAACACGATCGACATGAGCAACTACGGGACTTACGGGCAGGGCGTTTGGGGCATCCTCACCGGCTTCGCGAGAAGAATTCTCATCGAAAATAATGAAACCTCGCGCTCCGGCGGCCAGCACGGAATCTACGTGAGCAACAGCTACGACGCGGAAGACAAACCCGTGATCCGCGGCAACCACGTGTGGGGAAACGCGATCAACGGCATTCAGCTGAACGGCGATCTTTACGCGGGCGGAGACGGCCTAATCTCGGGCGCTGTGATCGAAAATAATACCGTTCACAATAACGGCGTGAAGGGTCTCAGTATCATCTCTGTCGCAAACTCCGACATCCGCAACAATCTCATCTACAACAATCACCTTTCGGGCGCGGGCGCGGCGGCCATTCACCTCGCCGAAGAACCCGGCACCAACAGGCCGAGCAGCAATAACCGTATCGTGAACAACACGCTTCATGAGACAGCGATGGTCCCGGTCAGAATCACGAACGGCACGGGCAACGTCGTCTTCAACAATCTCGCGGCGGGAAATATCAATTTTGTCGACGAAGCCGGCGGCAATTTCATCGACGCCGCGTCGAACGTTAAAAGCGCGTCAACGGCCGGTCTCTTCGTGAATACCGCCGCCGGGGATTACACCCTGCTTAACGGAAGCGCGGCGGTCAATACGGGCGTCGCAGCCTACAGCAGTGTTACAGCGCCTTTGAAAGACCACGCGGGCAATTCACGTCCGCAGGGCACGGCCTATGACGCGGGCGCATTTGAGTTCATTCCGCCTTCGGATTCCACGCCGCCCGTCATTTCAGGAGCGGCCGCGGCAAACATCACGCAGACTGCCGCCGTCATCAACTGGACGACGAACGAAGCTTCCGATTCTGTTGTCGAAGTCCTCGAAGGGGCCGCCTGGGTTGCGAAAGCAAGTAATGCCGCGCTGGTAACCGCGCACACCCTTTCTCTTTCCGGCCTCACCGCGGCGACCGCATACCAGGTCCGCGTAAAATCGAAAGACGCCGCGGGTAATACGGCGGTCTCATCCGCTTTCACGTTGACGACGCAGACAGATTCAGGCAGCGGAGAAGCGCCCATGACCTACGCGAGCCGTTCCTCGAACTGGTGGGAAATGCAGGGCCCTTCCGGCACGGGCTATTCGACGGGTACGAAAAGCCAGTACCTGAACTACACGCTGCAGGCCAATGCCGCGGGAGATTACCGGGTTGAAATGTCGGTCAAGAACAACGCGCCCGCGGGCTGGCGCCTCGCGCCCTATTTCGGCAGTTTTCTTTTCGACGTTCACGTGGACGGAGTCTTTAAAGGGACGCTCAGCGTGCCGGGCAGCGACACGGAATTCAGGCAGGGAAGTCTAACCGTCACGGGACTCGCCGCGGGAACGCACACCGTGCGCCTCACCAACATGAAAGACGTTTACCATCTCTCCAATAAATACGATTCCGCTCCGTGGGTGGATTACGTGAAAGCTTTCAAGCCGCCTGCTCCGGGAGACACGGCCCCGCCCGTCATCTCGTCTGTGCAGGCTTCAAACATCACCGCCGCTTCCGCGTCTGTTTCCTGGACCACGGATGAAACCAGCGATTCCGCCGTCGAGTTTTTCGACGGTACGAACTGGACCGTGAAAAAGAGTGATCCCCAGCTCAGTCTGACCCATACCATTAACCTCACCGGGCTTGCACCTCTCACCGCGTATCAGTACCGTGTAGTCTCGAAAGACGCCGCGGGAAATAAAGCGGTGTCGGGTTCTTTCAGTTTCACGACTCTGAACGGCGACACCACCGCGCCCGTGATCAGCGGAGTACTGACTCAGTCGAGGACGGTGAACGGCGCGGTGATCGCGTGGAACACAAACGAACCGGCGAATTCCCGGATCGAATACGGGCGCACGACGGCTTACGGCGCGGTCAAAGAGGCACCTTCTTACGCATCGAGCCACAGCCTTCAGCTCACGGGAATGCTGCCCGACACGCTCTATCATTACCGGGTCCTGTCCCGCGACGAAGCAGGCAATCAGGCCGCGTCCGCGGACTTTACCTTCCTCACGGATTCCTCGGGCGGGCTCACGAACGTTCCCACGCTCTTTCTTGATTTCGACGGCACCTTCCTTTCCAACTGGGGATCGTATACCAACGTGACCGTGCCTGTGTTTGATAAGACCGGCAACGCTTCTGTCTTTGATGAGTCGGAACTCACGCTCATGGATCAGGTGAAAAGAGCGGTCATCGAAAAATTTTCCATCTTCAATCTCAACGTCACTCTGGACGACCCGTTCGCGCCGTTCGACACTTACACGGACCCGGCGGAGAAGTTCACGGCCCGAAACTCTTTTTACGAGACGGGCAAAGTCGTGCAGATCGCGGTGGGAGGTTCTTCATCAGGCGTGCTCGGCATCAGCGCAGCCGGCGGCGTCGCTTACGTCGATTCTTTTTCGAGAACGCTGCAGAACACGGTTTTCGTCTTTCCGGATAATCTCTCGAAAGCCGCTCAGTATATCTGGGAAGCCGCGGCTCACGAAGCCGGCCACGCTTTCGGCGCCTGGCACCAGAGCGTCTACGACGGGAGCGGAAACAAGACGACCGAATACAATCCGGGCGCGAACGGCGTCGCGCCGATCATGGGCAATTCCTACAACAAGCGCGGCCTCTGGTGGGTGGGGCCCAGCACCTCGAGCTCCACGATCCAGAACGACATGCAGATCATCGCCCGTTCCGCGAACGGTTTCGGCTTTCGCTCCGACGATCACGGTAACAGCCCCGTTTCGGCCTCCGCATTCTCCGACGTCTACGGCACGGCGTTCGGGGCGTACGGAGTGGTGAACGACACGTCGGATTCGGATTATTTTAAATTCACGCTGACGGAAGCGGGAAACGTGAGTTTCACGGCGGCCGCGGCGGCGCACGGTGCCATGCTGGATCTTCAGCTCGAACTGCGCGGCGCGTCGGACAATCTCCTCGTGAATAAGAATACGGCCGCACTCGGCGAAAGCATCCTGAATTACGCGCTTACGCCCGGAACCTATTACCTCACCGTAAAAAGCAAAGGCGCCTATATCGGTGACGTGGGACAGTATTGGATCGAAGGGACGGTACCGCTCAATACTATAACCCCCTGATTTTGATCCGGGACGAAGGGGCGGGGCAGTATAGGCTGGAAGGGACCATTTTCCAGGACTGTGACCTCCGGATAAACGAACATAAGGATTGGGGTATTGTCATCTTGAACGAAGTGAAAGATCTCATGCTACAGCCGGAGATTCTTCGTTGTACTCAGAATGACAAATGCACAAGAATTTATGCACTGTTACTTAGAGTAAGGGGCCATAACATTTCAGACATCGGACGGGACGCCCCTTGGTCCCGCCCACGCAGACCCCTGGTTGATTTAACCAGGTGGTAATTGTAGGCACAATCTTTTCAATCACCCCTCCCCAAAAGACCCTGCAGTGATTTCGGATGAAGTGTATCCGCAGCGCTGCAGGGTCTTTTACTCCCATAAAAGTCGCGAACCGAAAAAAAGATCGGCGCGCCAATTGAAAAGGTATTACGCGTCGAGATCGTCTAAGCGGAGAAGCAGTATCCTGCTTTACAGATCCGCTGAATTCCGGACGAGCCTGGCGTTGAGATCGATGCCACCCGCTCTCGTGATGGAAACGTTTGTCGTGAGCACGGCTTTGACTTTTGCGCCGCGGAATGATCCCTGAACCGGAGTGAGAGAATAGCCGTCGGGCGCGGACGCTACGGCGATATGGCTCTCTGATGCGGCGAGGCCGTAGGACGGATCGTAGCCCCGCCAGCCTCCGCCTTCCAGGTACACCTCGCACCAGGCGTGAAGTTCGTGGGAGATCTCGTCCGTGTCGCGCGCGAAATAACCGCTGGCAAAGCGCGCGGCGAGACCCTGCATTCGGCAGCATTCGATATAAAGTACGGCGAGGTCGCGGCAGGCGCCCTGGCCGGCTTCGAGAGTTTCGGAGGGCAGCCAGGAGTCTCCTTCTATTCTCTCGATCTTCCGCGAACGGATCTGGATCTCGGTGCAGAGAGCAAAAAGAAAGCGGCTCGTATCAAAACCTACGGAACTTGCGATCCGGTCGCTGAACAGACGCACCGAACGGTCGTTTTCCAGCGGCTTCCGATAGATAGAGAGAGCGCTTTCAAGGCGCGGAGAGTAGGAAACGGGAAGGGAGATATTCCGGCCTTCGAGGAGAAAATCAAAAGGGTTGTCGCGCGAGACCTCGACCGAACTCACCGCCGAAACCGAGAACTGGGGCGTCGTCCCGCGGAACCATAGGCAAGTCGGGATGTTACCGAAAAGATCCGTCTGGTCGCTCGCGAGCATGGGGTCGGGCGTAATGGCCACGCGAAAGTCATGCACTTTCTGCGCCGCGTCGGAACGAGGCCGGAGAAACAGAATCTGCGGTTCGAGATAAACCGGCTGGGAATAACGGTAAGTCAATTCGTGCCGGACCTGATAAAAAGCGCTCATACGCTGACCTTGTTCCTTTCCACAATGCGTTCCGGGTTCGGGACGACAAGTCCCGAAGTCTGTCCCTGTGACGAAGCCACGGAGCTCCGTGTGTCGGGTACGGAGGGCTCTCTCCGTCCCGGGTTAATAGAACCCGGGATTGGGCTTCGTTCGGGGCTCGGGACGACAAGTCCCGAGGTCTGTCCCTGTGACGAAGCCATTGGGCTTCGTTCCGGAGACGGGAGTTTATCGAGAATTTTATTCATCCACTCACCCGGTAATTTCGGGACCGCCTCGCGGATAAGAGACTGCCATTTACGGGAAAGGTCCGAAATTTCGTCGCGGGTAAATCGTTCTTCGATAATCCGGTAGGTATCACGCCGGTAGGCGACGACGTCGATCGGGTAATCCACGTCAACGGCGCAGGTGATCGTCGCGTTGAAGGCAAGGAACCCCACTTTCATCGCGAACCCGAGGTCGGACGAATGCTCAAGAGTCCGTTCGAGAATGGGTTTGCCGTAGCCCGATTCGCCGATGATATAGAAAGGCGTCGACTCGCCGACCTCCACCCAGTTGCCTTCCGGATAAATCATGTAGAGCTTGTGTTCCTTGTCGCCTTCGAGCTGGCCGCCCACGAGTGCGTGCAGGTTGAAACGGAAGCCCGCTTCCTCGAGCGCGGGTTTGTCTTCGCGTGATACCCGGCGGATCTGGTCCGCGAACGCGTTCACGGCTTTGTAGAGCTGCGAGAAATCTTCCGAATCCTGGAAAACTTCGTCGAAATAGGTAAGCGCCTTGTCGCGTGCCGAACGCAGGCCCGAGGTCATGACGAAAATGGAATGCTTGCCGTGCTGGTGCACGGTCACTTTCTTTCCGGTAATCCGCTCGGCGCCCGAGGTGATGCGCGTGTCTGCGATGCCGATCAGTCCGTCCTGCACTTTCATTCCGAGGCAAAAAGTCATTTCAACTCTCCGTTTGAACAAGCATTTGAATGGGGGCAGCTTTTGGTTTCTTCGGTTTATCATCAGGGGCTTCCTGCGCCTGCGTCTGGAAAGCGGGAGGGGGCGGCGCGAAAAACCGTTTTGAAATACTGCCCGTGAGCTTTGCGATTTGTGACTGCAGATCGTCGACGAACTCGTGCAGGCCCATTTTTACGATTTCATAGACTTTCATTTCTTCGAGACGGCGGCAAAGTCCGTCGAGCAGAAAGGCGGGATCCTGTCCCTGCGTTTCATTCGCCGGGACACCTGGCGGGCGCCTGTCGCGCTCGTCCGGATCCCGCTCCGTGAGGCCGCCCGAAACGTCTTTAAGAGATTCGCTTGCACGGCGTAGGCACGAATAGACAGAACGTGGGAAATAAGTGTCGAGAATGAGAAAGTCGATCACGTTATTATGACGGATGTCCTGCCATTTTTTGCGGTACATCTCGAGCGCGCTCACGGATTTGAGAAGTGCTGCCCACTGAATGTCGTCGTACGCCGTCCCCACGTGGTTGGGCGAGGGGAGCAGAATAAAATATTTCACGTCGAGAATGCGGGAGGTCTGGTCCGCGCGTTCGAGCAGATAGCCGAGACGCCCGAAATTCCAGCAGTCGTTGTGGGACATCGTCGTATCCGTGATGCCCGTGAAAAGCTGACAGCGCCTTTTCACTTCCTGATAGAACTCGTAAAGCGAATCCGGCCGGCCGCGTTTCATCGCTGACGTCTCCACGAAGAGATAGAGCTGGTTCAATTCGTTCCACATGTCAGAAGTGATCGCTTCGCGGACGGACCGCGCGTTGTCGCGCGCGCTTCTCACGCAATTGATGATGGAGTTCGGATTTTTCTCGTTGAACGTCAAAAACTCGATGACGTTCTTGTCGGTAGGGGTGCCGTAGATTTCGGCGAAGAGCGACTGCTCTCCGGTCGTCGCGATGATCGGTTCCCACTGGGTCCGGCCGTCTCCCGGCGCGTCGATACTGAGGTAAAGATTCACGTCGATGAGGCGCGCAATGTTCTCGGCGCGCTCACGGTATCTCTGCATCCAGAAAATGGAGTCTGCGACCCGGCTCAGCATGTCAGGAGACCGCCTTGCGCAGGACCCACGTGTCCTTGCTGCCGCCGCCCTGCGAAGAATTCACGACGAGAGAACCGCGTTTCATGGCCACGCGCGTGAGGCCGCCCGGCATGACCCACACATTTCTTCCGTTGAGAATGAACGGCCTCAGGTCCACATGCCGGCCTTCGCAGCGGTTATTGATGATCGTGGGGACGCGCGAAAGGGAAAGCGTCGGCTGGGCCAGATAATTCCTGGGATCCTTCCTGATGAGACCGGCAAATTTCTCGCGCTCTTTCTGCGTGGAGCAGGGGCCGATGAGCATGCCGTAGCCGCCCGCCTCGTTCGCAGGTTTCACGACGAGCTTTTCCAGATTCTTCAGCACGTACTCCCGTTCTTTTTCGTACCAGCACAGGTACGTCGGCACGTTGGGAAGAATCGGCTCTTCGGCCAGATAATAGCGGATCATTTCGGGAACGTATTTATAGATGACCTTGTCATCGGCGATACCCGTTCCGGGGGCGTTTGCGAGCGCGACGCGCCCCGCACGGTAGACGTCCATGAGTCCGGCGACGCCGAGCATCGAATCCGCACGGAATACTTTCGGGTCGAGAAAGACGTCGTCGATGCGGCGGTAGATGACGTCCACGCGTTTCAGGCCGTGAGTGGTCTTCATAGAGACGTAACCGCTTTCGATCGTGAGGTCGCTGCCCTCGACGAGTTCCGTACCCATGCGCTGAGCGAGATACGAATGTTCGAAATAAGCCGAGTTGTGAACGCCGGGTGAGAGAACGACGACGGTGGCTCCAGGGCTCTGGTGCGGCGCGATGAAGTTCAGCGTCTCGAGAAGCAGCTCCGGATAATTTTCCACGGTTTCAATGGCGTAGTTTCGGAAGAAGTGCGGGAAGGCCCGTTTGATCACGGCCCGGTTTTCGAGAACGTAGGAAACTCCCGACGGACAGCGGAGATTGTCTTCGAGTACGTAATAGACGCCGTCCTTGTCGCGGACAAGGTCGGTGCCCGTCACATGCGCCCAGATACCCTGCGGGGGATAGAGTCCGACGCATTCTTTCAAAAAGTTTTTTCCTGACAGAATGAGTTCGCGCGGGATGACGCCGTCGTTCAGGATGCTCTGCCCGCCGTAAATGTCACGGAGAAACTCGTTCAATGCGGTGATGCGCTGTTTCAGGCCGCGCTCGATATGCTGCCATTCAGTGGAACTGATGATGCGCGGCATGACGTCGAAAGGGAAAATGCGGTCGATGCCTGAAGTTCCGCTTCCAAGTTTAAAGGTGATCCCTGCGTTCAGGAAAAACCGTTCGGCAGACTTCTGCCGGAGCAAAAGTTCGGAGCGCGGCTGCTGATTGATAAACTCGATCAGGTCGCGTGCGATATCGCGCGGGAGTTCGCCGTCGAAATACTCGTCATAGAAGTCTCCCCCCGTATAGCCCGTGAAGAACGAGGGTGCGGCCGCTGTCTTAACATTTGTCATAGTGGTCATAATGGGTTCCTGTGATGAACCTTTGATTGCACGAAGCGTGCCAGAGCGGAGAGCTGACCTGAAAGCGCCGTGCTATGCATACGAGGGGAAGTCAGCCGGGAGCCGCAAACAGGAAACCGACGGATTTGTTATCCGGAAAGCACCTACAATATTGTAGAAGAGGCGAGCCTAAGGAAGACGGCGTCAAAGAAGCCCGCGTCTGATATACTAAGAAAATTCCGACCTCATCATTTCAATAAAAGGAGTTTTTCCATGCCTGTGAATCCTGTTCCGGAAGGTTTTCGTACCGTCACGCCTTACATGATCGTTAACGGCGCTTCCAAGCTCATCGGTTTCCTGACACGCGCTTTCGATGCGGTCGAGGTCAGGCGCACGACGCTTCCCGACGGCACAATTATGAACAGCGAGATCACGATAGGGGACTCAATGGTCATGCTCGGCGAGACGACGGGCGACTGGAAGCCCATCCCGAGCGTTATGTATCTCTACGTGCCCGATGCCGACGCCGCCTACCGCAAAGCCATCGACGCAGGGGCCACTTCTATTTCTTCGCCGCGGGACGAGTTCTACGGCGACCGTACCGCGGGCGTCAAAGACGATCACGGCAATTTCTGGTGGATCGCGACCCGCAAGGAAGATCTGTCGAAAGACGAGCTCGACCGCCGTCTCAAGCAATATCTCGAAAGGCAGGAAGAAGAAAGGAAAACCGAGCGCAAGATCGGTTTTCGTTAATTTTCCCGCACGAGGATGACATTGATCCTCGGCGGAGCAGTGCCGGTCCAAAGGGACCGGTGCAAGATCGGTTTTCGGTGAATGTCTTGTACGAACCCTGGAATTCTTCCCTCTTAACGTAATCAAGAAAGGACGGTCCGCTGCCACGCGGCCCGGATGATATGAGAAAATTCAAAGTTACGGAATCCATGGAGCTGCTCAAGTTTCTTTTTCTGGCGATGGCCGACACGAAAAAGACGCGCGTACGCCAGTTTCTTAAACACGGCGGCATCTCGGTGAACGGAAAGACTTCGACGCAGTTTAACCGCATGCTGAGGCCGGGAGACGAGATCCGCGTCACGACGTCGAAGAAGGAAGAGGCCCCGGAGCCGCCCCTCGGCGTCACGATTCTTTACGAGGATGAGTATCTTATCGCCGCGAGTAAACCGGCCGGGCTTCTCACGATCGCGACCGAGTTCGAGAAAAGACAGGACGCGCTCTATGCCGTGAACGCTTACGTGAACGGCGCGCGCCCGGAACTCGACGCCCGCCCGCCGAGGGCCTACGATAAAAAAGTTTTTATCGTCCACCGGCTCGACCGCGGCGCATCGGGAGTCGTCCTTTTCTCGAAAGACTTTGAAGTGAAAAACAAGCTGCAGAAAAACTGGGAAAATTTCCAGAAGACCTATTACGCGGTCGTTGAAGGCATTCCCCGCAAAGAAGAGGGCGAAATCCGGAGCTACCTCCGCGAAGAAAAAACCCTCGGCGTTTCGGTTGGTCCCGAGAGACCCGGCTCAAAGCTCGCGATCACGCGTTATAAACTGGTCGAAATCTCAGAGCATGAGGAATACGCGCTCCTGGAAGTAGGCCTTGTAACGGGCCGTAAGCACCAGATCCGCGCCCAGCTCGCGGACATCGGCCTTCCCATCGCGGGTGACAAGGATTACGGCTGCCAGACTGATCCGATCGGACGCATGTGTCTCCACGCTTTCCGGCTCAAGATAGAACACCCCGTTACCCAGAAGCCGCTCATCTTCGAGAGCCCGCTTCCGCGCGCCATGAAATTAAGGGCCTAAATGTTCATTTTTCATTGATACCGCTTCCCGTCTGTCTAACCCAGGCCTTCGCGGCTAGTTCATGATCGTTTTTGCCTCTTTATCAGCCCGCCTTCTTTGTATATGACAGCTCGACCGGATAAACTTATAGAGCCCTGAAAAAATGGGCCTGAAAAATTCAATTCCGGGAACTCAAAACATCTCATGAAGTTAAAGCCAAAGCATTCAGGCCAAACCCTTTACCGCAGGGCGACAGCCTTTGTACTCATCCTCGCGCTCGCCCTTCCTTCCGGCGCGGGTCCGGGAGGAGAGGTTTCCGCCGCGGAACCAGCACTCCCTGTCCCTCAATTTGATATCTCGAAGGCCGTTCTTCCCGCCGGCATCGGACGTGTCGATTCTTTTCACGCGGGATCCGGAAAACGGACCGTGATTCTGATTCAGGACGCGCACGGCATTCCCGAAGCGCAGAGAAATATCCGTAAGCTCATCGAACATTTTCAAAATGAGTACGGCGTCCGGCTCGTCACGGCTGAAGGCGCGGCCTCGAAGATTGATGCGCGTCTTTTCAGGAATTATCCTGATGCCGGTAAACTGGAAACCGTTTTTGAAGGCTATCTCGAAGCGGGTGAACTGACGGGAACAAATGCGGCCGCTCTTTTCAATCAAAGTGAAGCTGTCTACGCCGGAGTCGAGGACTGGAAACTTTACGAGCGAGGCCTCGGCCTTTACCTTGCCTCGGCCGGCGGAGAAAAAGCGGCCTCGGAAAAACTCGCGCTTCTCGAACAAACTCTGCAGGCCGGAAAAGAAAAATTCTACTCTAAAGAACTTCTCGAAACGGACCGCGCTCTGCGGGCCTTTCAAAACGACAGCCTCGATTTTGCCGAAACTCTGAAAGTCCTCGCGCGCACCCGGCGGCCGGATGAAACCTCTGCGCTCGCGGCGCTGCTCCGTGAAATTGAAAAACAGGAAGGGCCGCGCGGCGGCTTCGAGGCCGACGCCCGGTCCCTTGCAGCCCAAGCCCTCGCCGCCGTGAACTCCGGAACGCCCGCCCCGAAGCCGGAAAATTTAAAGGCGTTTCACGAAAAGCATCAGCAGTTTCAAACGTCCCAGCTTCCGGCTGAAGCTTTTGTACTCTTTCTCAAAGAGTGGTCGGCGGCGGAGGGAATCCGTCTCGATATTTCAGGTGCGCTCGATGAAGGCACTCTCGAGCAGAAGCGCCTGCGGGACATCCAGGGCAGCCGCTTCTTCGCCGATTTCGAACAGTATGCGTCGTCCGTCAAAGAAACGCTCTTCCGAAACCAGGATGAAAGAAAACTCGATGCGGAATCTGCGCGGCTGGATCTCGCCTCGCAGCTCGTCCGCCTCCAGCTGAGCCGCGCAGGCTGGGAACGCATCAAGAGCCTGCGCCGTGAAGATGCTCAGTCACTTCCTTTTGAAAGTCTGGCGGATCATCTGGCTTTTTACGAGAACGCCGAGGCCCGCGACTCGGCGTTTACAAAATCCCTCGGCAGGCTCATGGACGAAGAAACAACGGACACGGCCATTCTCGTCGCCGGAGGTTTTCACGCCGAAGGCCTCGTCAACAGGCTGAAAGCTTCGGGCGTTTCGCTGCTCAGCGTCAGGCCGGATATTTCTGTGATCCCCGAAACGGACGGTTACCGCGGCCGCATGCAGGGAGACGTCTCGTGGAAAAATTATTTCAAGGTCGAAAAAGGGAAGATCGACCTCAACCGGGCTTTCGTCCGTGCGGCGCGGGACCGCCTGCTCGGTTCCAGCGGGGCCGAAAAGGGAAAACTTCTGAAAGTCTGGCGCGACAACGTCATACGCGACCTCTCGAAGCGCGGCGAAATCACGAAGGCACGGCGGTATACGGATTTTCTCGACGAAGCGGCGTCTGACAGCGCCGCGCACGCAGCACCCGTCGAAAAGTTTATTCAGGGCCTGCGCCGGCTCGAGGCAGGCAACCGGCTCAACGAACAGCAGATTCTCGGCCTTCTGAAAACCGGCACGATCGCGTCGGTCGAAGCGGCGGGCCTTGCTCATCATTCGGTGATCGTCGACTTTACCGCACTGGCCGCGGCGGCCCAGGCCGCGGACCCTGCCGCCGTGCGCTCCGAACTCAGAGCCCCGGACGAGGATCGAGAGAAGGCTTTGAAAACCCTGAAGACTACGATCCTGCCCCATCTCACGGGTGCCACGAGAAATTACAGCATAGGCGAGATTACGGCGGTAAACGGCGGCCTGTTCAAAATAAAAGAGACTCACGGCGAAAGCCTCGTTTTCGACGCGGATGCGAAATTGTATCCGCAATCGATTTATTCGGAAACGGACCGCCCCTATCTGGTTCTTTCTCCTGACGGAAAATACGGTGTGCTCGTAGGAAAAAAAATCGAGATATTTGAAAGGGCGACGCTCAAAGTGCTGGTTTCCGAAAATGCGGCGGGGGCTGCTTCCGAAGTCGTGTTTTCACCGAATTCGAGAATGCTTGCCATCAGAACGGATGCGGGCCCCTGGATCTACGATTTAGAGAAAAAAGAGACGCTTGATTTCACAGGGTTCGATATGGCGGACCGAGTCAGGATTGATGAAGACGGCTATGCGGCTTTGATCAAATTCAGACGGGGCCCGAACCTTCTCATCAATCTGCAGACCGGCAAACAGACTTATCTTGAGGGAATTCGGGACACATTGTTTTCTCATCCGGACAAGGTTATTCAGGCGAAAACCCAAACGCTCGATACAGTGCTTCTCGATTACGATGGCACGCCGCTATATGTGAACAACACTGATGAGGATTCACACTGGCTTAAGCTTTCTGCTGATCGTCGTCTCGTATTCATAGGCATACCCGGTGACAGCGCGAAGCGCTCCTATCTTTTTGATATTCAGCGGAACGCGCCCGTGGAATTTCCGGAAGATTTCCTCCCTCCGAAGAGAGTCAATTTCACGGGTAATTCGAATCTTCTCTGGGTTCAGCTGGGCGCCGAGCCCGATTCCGAAACCCGTCTTTTCGAATACAGGGAGGGACAGCTCCGCGAACCTTTCAAGGGCCGGATGATCAGGGAAGTCCGCATCTCCGAAGACGAAAAAAAACTCTTTATCCATTTTTCCGACGGCTATGTCTTGACCAGTCCCGGGAATCCGGAAGCGGGCGTGATGATTCCCGCACAGCGCAGTGATATCTGGCAGCTCAGTGATGACCTGAGCCGGCTTGTTGTTAAAACCAAGATTGAAAATGATCAAATTCTGATCCGCAGCCATGATTTTGACGGACAAGCCTGGGAACTCCCGGAAAAATTCGAGCTGAATTCCTTCGAAGGCATGGGCTTATCGCAGGACGGAAAGTATTTGTTTATCAAGCAGCACAATGGACCGCAATCGAATCTGACCGTCTACAATCTCGAAACCCGAAAGCCGCTCCCGCCTTTTTCTCAACCGGATATTTCCAGGGTTTCCTATGTGAAAAACAGTACCCTTCTGTGGGTAGGGCACCAGGAAAGCGCTTCCCATCTTTACGACCTCGAAGCGCTCGAGTCGAACCCTGTTTTCACCGAAATCACCGGACAGGCAGGAAAGGCGGCGCCGCTTGTCTTCGATATGCTCTTTCAGTATCTGGACCAGGGAAAGATCCAGACCACGGCCGACCTGAGCTCGATTCTTTCGGAAATCATCCCGCGCTCCCGGCGGTTCGATGAATTGACCACCAAATACAATATCGAACGGATGTTAAAAGTTTTCCGTACTCATAGTGCATGGTCGAAGATTCTGGAACGCGGCGAGGATCCCCTCCGTCATCTCGACTTTTATCTCGAAGTGATGAGCGGCTCCAAACGTCTGGCTCTCCAGCTTCTCGAGGGCATCTTCAAAGGGCTCGATGAAAATATTATTTCCTATGAGCTGAATGACGAGGAACGGAAGAGCATCCTCTGGTTTGCGGAAAAGACGAGGAACTTCGACACCGGTCTATACGGCTTTTACCGGAAAGAAGGGGAGAGCGAACTGGATGCTCTCCTCGCCGTGGGCGAAGATATCGCTGCGGACGCCGTCGGCCCGGCGGAAAAAGAAGCCTTCGAAAAAGCCCTGAATGACAAAGGTTATGACGGCGAGGCTCTCTTCTTCGCGGTGGTTCAGAAAGTCATCCCGCCGTCGGGAGCTTCTTTCGTCGCCCAGTCGGAGTCCAGGGGGCTGATGAAGACCTACTGGAAGCTCGGAGACAAGCGAGGCCACGTACCGGCCGCGCTGAAAGCCCTCGGCGCTTACGGCGGAGGCAGGATCGCGCGCTATATCTGGCGGCTGAAGACGGGGGAAGCGGTCGACCCTGAAGACCGTATAGCGGAACTGATTCAGAAATTGACGGCGCCCTCGTTACTTCCGGCGGAAAAAGAAAGTGTAACCATGGCCGCGCGTAAACGTTTCGCCGAAAGCCTCCGCTTGTTTCTGCTCAATGATTCCGAGCAAAGCCGCAATAAGGCGCTCGCGGATTTTTTATCCTACGCCGCCCTGAATGACGAACTGCGTCAGAAAGTGGAACAGGTCCGGCCTGACGAATACGTAGGCCTCGACCTCCTCGAGCAGATCTTCACCGACAAAGACAATCTCAGCGTACTCGTGCACGACGTCCTGGATAAAGACATTTCTCCAGAGCCCGGCGAAAAAATTAAAAATGGCGCGAAGATATTTCGCACTGCACTGGAAGCGATCTGGCAGGCAGCTCTGGAACCCGGCGAAAAAAGAGAGAAAATAAAAAGACATCTTGCGCGCGCCGCGAGCGATGAAATCCGAAAAGACATTCTGACAGACGACATCGATCCCGGCCTCGAGGCCGTCGTGGAGGAGATTCTTTCGGCAAGAACCCCGTTTTCCATACCCGAGCAGGAAATCGTCCTTCGTCTTTTCGAGGCACCCGTCACCGCCGTACGCATCGAAAAAGAAAAATACGAAGCGCTGGTGAGTCCCGATTCGGCAAAAATCAGTTTCCGTATCGTCAAAGGCCCGGCGGCAGGCTCCTGGGGCCTCTGCGCGGGAGTCTGCATCGCGACGGATACGCAGCTTTGGCAGGACCCGAATTTCTTCCTGATGGCAATGTACGACGAAACGGCCGGGGAATACGTCGGTTTCGCGCATCTTTATCAGCGGACGATAAACGGCAGGAAATATCTCTTTGTTCCCGGGATCGAACCGAACACGGAAGTCCTGAGCGAAATCAAAGCTTCCGAATTGTATCCGCTCATCGAAGAGGCTTTGATCACCGCCGCGGAAGCCGGGGGATATGACGAACTCTCGCTTCCTTCGGATTCTCATATTCTCTCCAACCGCGCAGATATCGACCAGATCGTCCGCAGGAAAAAATACCCCGAGAAAACTCTCGAACCGGCTGTCAGCTGGAATCATGTTCCGCGGCCGTATCCTTTCAAGAAAGTGTTCACGATGTGGACAAGAGAAGCAGGCGCCGCCGGTCAGCGCTCCGAACTGCGCGACGGCGCTCCCGCCGACCCGCTTCGAACCAGAGAGGAAGGTGAAGGGGCGCGTATCGCCAAACTCGCCGCGCTCGGCGTCGAAGAGCTGGGAGAGTTTTATTTCACGCTCGGCGACTTCGATCTCCTGAGTGCGGTCAACAAGCTTCTCTCCAAGCAGCTCGTGGGAACTCTCGGGCCCGCGACCTCGCCCGATATTTATTTTTCCCGGCGTTCGCTCTACCGCGAAAGCCGCGACATACTGAACCGCGTGTTCGACGGCAAGATTCACCGTTTCGTAGGCGGAGACGAAATCGCCCCCGAGTTCGACGGCACCCGGAAGCAGGTGAAACGAAAGCTGACGGAAGGCGTGCGGGAATTCACCAAGGCCTTCAGCGGCCGCTACGCGATACTCAGAATCATGGACGACCCCGGCCTCGGCCAGGCTCACATCGACGAGCTCGAACGGGAGCCCGATATCCTTGTCGCGACACTTTACGACACCGGCGTGAACCTCCTCGTTGACCGTGAAAAACTTTCAGCGGCCCAGCTCGACGAGCTGAAAGCCCGTATCACTTCTTCCCTGGGACTGAGGAAGGGCCAGCTCAGGGAACTGCGCTATGAAAAGGCAAACCGCGGCATCTTTACGATCTCGCTCGGCTCGCTCGACGCGGGACAGCTTCTCTCCCACCTCGTTTTACTTATGGGAGAGGAAGAATGGATCCGCGGCGGAAAACTCCGGCCGGACCGGGTCGGCGTTTTTTATCAGCTCGGTATGATGGCCGCCAACGATATGCTGAAACGCGCCAAGGACGGAGGCCGCAACCGGGCGTTTCTCGCTCCTCGTACCGCTGATATTAAAAATCTGCTCGTCAAACAATTCGAGCCTGAGAAGATCAGGAAGCAGCAGGAAAAAATCGAGACTGGAAGAACCGGCATCGACACGCTGACCGGTTTTCTGAATCCGGGAGCTTATCGTGACCGGCTTCGAACGGATTTTGCGGAGCTCGAAGAATTCGTGCGGGTCACCGTGGGAGATTACGGGCTCGGCAACCAGCGCTCCTTTCACCTCCTGCAGGAACGAGTGGGCTACGAAGGCGGGAACGCGGTAATCCAGTCCATGTCTGCGGTCCTTCCGTCCCTGTTCGGCTGGGACGCTGCGACGAACGCGGAACCTCTTGCGACGAGACTTCCGCCTGATTCCTTCGACCTTGCGGCGAAAGACCTGTCCATACGCGCGCCGCCCGACTACACGGCCTTTAACGAACGCGTACGTCCCGTGCTCGCCAAAGCGGGCCTGGGAGACCTGAAACCCAACCTTGCTATTTTTAAAGTCACCAAGGCGCAGATCCGGGAACTGCAGGACACGCCCATCGTACTTCTTTTCAGCGGCATGAAGATCGTGTCGGCAGTCGACTGGCTCTACGACATCATGACGACTCTCGGCATGGAGCAGCTCCGCGAGGCGGCAGATGTCACCGAGCACGAAGGCTACACGCTCGTTGAATTCAGCACCGTCAAAATCAAAAGACTTTACGAGTTGTACCGCGATGTCCAGGAAGCCCAGCTCAACGCCGCGCTCGCCCAGCTGCGCAAACCCATGAAGTCCGGTAAGCCGGCACCGGAAAGAGTTGATCTGCCTGACGCAGATTCAACCGGTCCCGCCGCCAATGCGCCGGGACGGGAAGACATGAATCAGACCGACTCTGATTCATCCCGTTCCGAACTCAGGTCGAATGAGTCAGCTCTCGTGCCGGGAGAAAACACCGCCAGCTATTTCCGCCGCATACTGGGTAAGGAAGAAATCACCTTTCTCGATTCGGGCAGCGGACTTCAGAAGCCCGGAGATTTCAGGCCGCTTACCGATTTTCTGGAAGCTCTCCGTGCCGCGCTTCAACCGGCCGTCAGTATGACAACGGGCTACGCGCTCGATATTACGGGGCTTTCCATTTCCAGTGCGGATGGCTTAAACGATTATAAGCCGAGAAACCCGTCGAATTACAAAAGCGGCGCCATGAGTATCAGCATACGCGAAGAATTCCCTGTCCTGGCTGAAGCCGTCGATTTCATAGCTATCAATTCCCCCTTTCAGAGCCGCCTGCAGTCAGTGATGAATGAAGCCTTCGCGGCGCTGAAACCCGAAGGGGGTGTTATTGCCGTCAGGTTTAATCCCAAAGATTATTTTGCCGGGGGCGAGAGGAAAGTTCTCATCGACCGGCTGGAGCCAAAACAGTCCGCATGGCGGCTCGAGGTCGCAGAAATTCCGGCAGCGGCGCTTCCCGATTATCCCGCGACTTCTTCGGTGCAGGCTGCGCCGCTGTTCGTCATCTTGGCCAGGCCGCATGATCCCGCCGCGCTGCGCTCTGAAATAAGGAATCCGGAAAAAAACAGATTTCTCGGAAAGCAGCTTGCTGTGCTCGCCGTCCTGAGTGCCGTTTACGCAGGCCACGAGATCCACCGGTATCTGACCTCCCCGCCGCCGGTCGTTGTGCGGGCTCCGGCGGGAGCGCCGGTATTTGCGTCGGAAGCCGACGTCGAACGGTTCCTTGATCTCGCGCCAAAAGACGCGGAAGACACTTTTATGAACTTCCGGAGCGATCCCATGCTATCGGCAGAATTCTGGGAAAGTTTTTCCATCCTTCTGCACGCCGAACTCGAGCACCAGCGAATGCAGGGTGAGATTTCCGCCGGCATGAAAAACAATCTTCCGGTTCTGTCGGAAGCTTTCGAGCACGTTCAGCGGGGCCGCAACCTGGAAGCGGGCGAAGCCGCGGGAAAACTTCTGGACGCCATCGACTCTTTTCGCCGCGAAGCTGAAGAAAACAGGATTCAGCCGGAAGGCAAAGCCCGTTCTGAACTGCGCTCAAAAGAAGATCAGGGCGTCAGGGACGAGGCGAAAAAAGTCATGATGGAAGAAGCGGGAAGGCTCGTCAATCTGCTCGCGCCCGGGCTCAGTGAAGAAAGCCGGGCGAAAGCGGCCAAGGAACTCGCGGGAAGCACCGAGTTCCCGGGCCTGGAAGAAGACCCGAAGACGTTCTACGACAAGGTGATGATAGAGCAGGCCCTCATGGGATTTATCCGCTTTTACGCCGCCGCCATGGGCGCGCTCGCGGTCGGCCTGGTTTCTTTCGGCGCTGCCGTCGTTCTGCGTTTTTTTGAAGTTGCGGTTCCCGCGCCGCTTTTTTTCTGGCTCGGGGCTTTTATCTTTCTCGCTTACATCGCCTCGTTTTATTCTCCCTGGTTTTTGTATTCGGCGTTACACGACAAACAGGGAACGCGCCTGTTTCTTTCCGGCGACGTTACCGAAAAAGTCGCTGCGCGCGATCCGGAAACGATCGGTTATCTCGTGCACGAATGGGTTCATCACCTCGAAGAAAGAGGTTTCATCCGAAGCGACGTGATCGCCTCTTCGGTCCAGGTCCTCAGGCAGTACGAACTCGAAAAGTCGCGCCGTCCTTCGCTGACTTACGAACAGTTCACGCTCGAACTGAAAACGCAGAAACGCTTGCCGGGGTTCCGCGCCTTCCTGCGGCGGCTCTGGGTAGGTCCGGTCGCAAGAGTCAATGCCGATAACTTTCGCCGCGGATACCGGATCGTTTCCAGGCTCGCTTCCACCCAGTTAACAAAAAGAAACTATCAGCCCCTCAGCCGCGCCGCCGCGGGTTCGCTCTGGGATTACCGCGCCTTGAAGAGAATTCAGTACGTCATCTCGGGACCGCTCCGGTCGGTCCACGAAAATTACGCGCGCTCAACGAGGCTCGGCGGAATCGCCGCGGCGCTCACCGATCTCCTGGACGACAAGGCCGGCTGGATTTTCCTGCGGGAAATGGCTCGGGGCGGGGACGTCATCGCGGCCTTCGAAAATTCCGCCGGCGGCACCGCGGCGCAGCGCTCCGAACCCCGTCCCGATGCCATTGCATCGGGACAGAAAAGCGTTCTGAACACTGTTCGTTCAGAACTTCGTTGGAAGAACGCGGAGGAGGTTTACCGAGATCTCGACAAACTCTACGACATCGAGGCGCTGAACAGGGGAAGAAGCGGAGCGAAACTTCAGAAGAAGCAGGCGATCTTCGAGATAATGGCCTGGAACTTTGATGCCGTGGCCGCGCTTATCGAAAAAGAAATGAGCGGCGGCGCCGCGGCCTCGGTATTCGTAAGCCTCAGCGAATGGTTTGATAAAAATTCCGCCTTTATTCTGAAAAGTTACGCGGCGAGTCAGGACATGGAAAGCCTCCGGCGTCTCAGCGAATGGAACAAGCTCGGCCTGGCTTCGCCTAAAGCTGCCGTAAAGACGGCTGCTTTTCTGCGCGAGAGAAATATCCAGGCGGCGCAGGCGGCTATTCGCTCTGTTTACACAGGAGCGTATCAGCAGGCCGTGGGAAGAAAACGTTTCGCGGCGGAGCTCATGGGCCTTGCGCCTTCGACTTATAACGGCCGCGCGAAAGAGCTCGGAATCGATTTCGCCGCCGTGGCGCTGCCGAAAGGAACGCTCCTCGCCCGCATCGCGGGAGCTGAACGCAAGACGCCGGACCAGGTAAAAAAAGAGCTCCTGGAATTGTTCAGAAAAGAAAGGGGCGGCAAAACCCATCATCTCGTCAGTTTGAGAAAAGAGCTCGCCGCAAAAGCGTCTCTGAAATTTCTCCGCAGCCCGGGGTTTTCCTACGCGCGCATGCTGTGGGGGCTCGACCTCACCGACGAATTCACCGGCGAGTACGAGCGGCGTCTGTCGGGGTACGGGGGCATGGTCATCCGCGCGGGGGAATCGTTCGGATTTCAAACCGGCTCCGCCAAAGCCAATATGGACCGCATCATAAAAGAAATCGCGGCTTTGAGTTCGGCTCCCAGGCCCGTCAGGGCCCCGGTCTCTCTTCTGAAAGCCATCGGCATGTCGAAAGATGAAGTGGTCAAGGAACTAAAAGAAAAACACCGCTGGCGGCTTCGTGACTTCGTGAAGGCCCATCCCGAAGCGGCGTGGGTCGTAACGCGTGGTTACGCGGAGCTTTCAAACCGTCTTGGAATCAAGGAAGAGATGAAGGCGGCGGTCCGCGAGGCGTACCAGATTCACCTGGGGCACTACGATTATGCCGCGGCCTGGCTCGGGATCGAGACCCCGGCCTACAAAAAAATGGCGGAGGATCTCAAGGCAGAACTGGATAAAGTTGAATTTCCGGAAGGCAGCTTTCTGAAAGCTCTCAATTATGAAAAGCCGGAAGAGAAGAAGAAAGCCATTCTTGCGCGCCTCGTGGAAAAGGACTGGCAAAACCTCTCGGAGCTCAAAGCCATTGCGCTCGAGGGCCACCCTTTCATGCAGGTCAAAATTTTTACCGCGGGAGAAATGATTCACGGCCTCGGCCTCACAGAAGAATTCGCCGCCCGGTACGTCGAATTAAAAGCGGACCCGCGTATGGAAAGTCCCCACCTTTTCGGGATGCGTTTCGGCTGGCCGAAAGGGAGCTCAAAGCCCACGCTCGAATCGGTCCTCAGGTATCCGGAAATCGAAGCCGCGGTCAAACGTCAGGAAGCGCGCTCCGAACTCCGCTCCGGCTTCAGCGAAGGTCAGGCGGAAAAAATCGACAGGGTCTTCGACCAGATGGAAAGCGTCCTCGATGAAGCCGGGTCCGGGAGCTATGTGCAGGCAAAAAGCTATCTCCTCCAGCTCAAGCTCATGAACGTACTCGGGCTGCTCGGTGAAAATACGAACGTGCTCAACGTCCTTTCCGGCTCCGACCTTTTCCCGGGTCTTTATGCGGGCGGTATGTGGACTTCCGATAAGAGGGAGTCTTCGGATGAAATCCTGCGGATGTTCCGGGATTTCTATTACACGCTTACTTTCAGCCTCCGGGCCTCGCGAAAAAACGGGGTCTTGCCCGATAGGAAACTCGAGGACCTGCGCTTTCAGCACGAGCAGGTCGACGTGATGGACCCCGCCTATTTGGCGGCGGCCAAAACGCGGCTGAAAGAAGGCGACGTCGTACTGCTTAAGTTTGTCCCAAAATATTTAAAACTCTACGGTCCCGGCGATGCCGAGATACGGACCTGGATCCTCGGCTTCGCCCGCAATCTGCCGGACGGCGTGATCCTCGCCATCCAGGACGAGCCTCCTTTCAAGGACAATGTGTTTCAAACAACTTTCGCTCAGGCCCTTCTCGATGACGAATCGGGTCTCTTCCACGACGCGCTTCCAGGACTTCTGTCGCCCGCCCAGAAAGAGCGTTTCGATGCCCTCAACCGCCGGACTGTTGATTTCAAAGACAGAACGCGCCTGACCCCCCAGGTCTCAAGCACGGACAAGATTATGAGTTTCGCTTCGGGAGGGCTGTTTTCGATTTTGAGAAAAGGTGGTGCCTCCAGGGAGCCCGAAGAGGCAAGCCCGGCACCGCTTCAGCCTGACTCCAAACCCCTTTTGGCGGAACTGATACGGAAGAATTTATCCGGAGACGAAATTCTGTTCGCGGACCTCGCCTCAGGCCCGACGGGGGAATTCGGCCGCAATCTGAAAACACTTTTGAGCGGCGCGGGCCTGAAAGTGAATCCCGCGAGCGTAAGCATCGACAATCAGGGGCTTGCGCCGGAAGCCGTGGGCGCGGGCCTTGTCCGTTACGCCGACCTGAATTACCCGGAAGATATCACGGCCGCCGGGATCGCGCCCGATTCGCTCGATGCGGCCTTCCTTAATAATCTCATCAGCCCCGCTCTTGCGGCGCCCGCGCTCCGCCTCCTCAAACCAGGAGGGTATCTTTTCATTACGTTTGCGCTGAGCGACCTCGAGGGAGATTACGCGGGTATTATTGAAGCGGCGCGCGAAAAAATTCTAGGGTCGGGCGATGGTTCCTTTGTTTACCGCGTCGAAGAAATCGACCGTCCCGAAGATTACCCTGCCTCAAACATCGAAAGCTGGGCGCCCTACGTTTCTTATGGAAAAATGCTCCTCGTCCAAAAACTCGCCCGCGTCCCGGAAACACGCTCCGAATTGCGCCCCGGCGCTGATGCGCCGGGACAGAAAAGCATTCTTCGCACCGACCGCTCAGAACTCCGCGTCGATAAGGCGCTCGTGAAAGCGGTCCTCGACGCAGGCACGCCGGAAGAAAGAATCGCGAAGACCCGTGAATTCATCCGTGCCGTCCCGGAGGTCGGAAAGCTGATCGCAGAAATCAGCCGCCGTCTCGCGCTCATGGGCACGCAGCCCATGTATGACTTCAAGGCGAAAGGCCTGTTTTTCAACTTCAGCTTCCAGCTCATGGAGCTGACCGATTTTTCTGATTACGGCAAAGGCCCTTACTACGTCCTCGACAGGGTTACCAGGGACCAGCTCACGCAGGAAGAGTTTTTCGAGCTCCGCATCCAGCGCGAGGGAGGCCCCGTCCTCACGGTAGGCGACTTCTTCAAAACCAAAGGCCTGGGCGGCGCGGTGAACAATCTCAACCTCGAACGGGAAATCGAGTTCATTTATCATCCCGGGCAAGGCGTGCTCGAGATGATCGAAGGCGTCAGCGACAACCCTCTTTCCCATATCGAAATCGGCTTCGACGAGAAAGGAAATCAGGTTTCGTCGGGCGTCGGAGAAATGTTTGCCTTTCTCCGCAAAAGCGTCCCGGGGGCCGCCTCTCTTTTCACCATGCACTTTCATCCGGACGACGATACGTTTCCTTCCCCGCGGGACATGGAAACTTCCGCGGGCACGGGCCTTCCTGAACTCATCCTTTCACCCGGGCTCAAAGGACATCTTTGGATCCCGAAGGACACGGCGATTTTAAAGAAAGTCATCGCGAGCCGCGGCTGGGAAATCTTCTCCGCCGCAGCCAGCAAAAAAATCGCGGCCGATCTCTTTTATTCGGCGGAATTGACGCCCGGCGACTTTGGAGTTCCGGCCGAGGGAGAAGAACCGCGATCCGAACTCCGGGACGGCTCGAGTCCGAACGCCGCAATACTGCCCCCCGTCGATACCGTAGCCTGGGATGACCAGGCCGCCGTGCTCGCGCACTTCAAGGCGCTTTTCGCGGAACTCGAGTGGCCGCTGCCGCGGCTGATCTATGAAAACAGCAAGGTAGTTAAAGTGATCAATGCCCGCCCTCTGAATGTCACCGTGATACGGGAAGATTACGCGAACGGAGCGCCCTTTCCGCAATATTTACGGAGTTTCGCGATGCGGGCATCAGACCCCGGTGAGATGGGTTCCCTTTCGGCATTTCTCAGGGATTTTGGCGTCATGCCCGAGTGGGCCGTGTGGTTCCGTTCAAGCGCCCAGATGGAAAGCATCCGCGATTACGCCGCGTCGCTTCCCTCGGACCGCCCGCTGAAAATTCTCGTACACGCGGCGTGGCACGGCGAAGACGCTTACGCGATCGCCGCAATGCTCGACGCTCTTTACCCCGGAAGGCCGTACGAAATCTCGGGAGTCGACATTCACCCGCCTGAAATAAAAGAGATAAACTGGGCTGCCGTGAAACGCTTTCCGGATTTTTTGAGGCCCTACATCAGCCGCTACTTCGACTATCAGACGGCGAATGTCGTTTCACTTAAAAAGGAATTTATCGAACGCGCGCCGGTGGCCTTGAAGCAGGGCGACCTGCTCGAATCCGCTTCCTATGGTACCGAACTCGACATCGTGGTCGCTAACGCGGTGCTTGGCCAGAGCATCAATGAAGAACCCATGATCGAGCGTGCTATTGAAAATGTGTTTAACGCGCTGAGACCGGGCGGACGTTTCTACGTAGACAATACGGCATACAAGAGATATCCCGGGCAGCGTTTCGTCGCAGAAAGAATTCTTGCAGAAAAATTCGGCGCGAAGTTCGATAAGCTCGACAGCGGCATTTATGTAAAAACGTCTGAAGACGCGGAGCAAAGATCCGAACTTAGGGCCGATTCCGATGGATCGTCACCGAAAAGCGTTCTGAAACCCGGCGTTTCAGAACTTAGGGCCGAAGTCGACCGCTTCATTGTGGCGGGGCCAAACGGCAATGAAACGATCACGCTTTACCGGCTGGCTAAAGAGATCGGCCTCAGCGAGGAGGAAGTCAAAGCGCTGCCCTCTACGGGCGTCGATCCTTATAATCTTGCCCGGCTGCGGTCGGCCTTTATCTATGAAGCGCGAAACGGCGCAGGCGAACTCGTGGGCTACCGCGCCGCGTATAAAAGAAACAGCGAGTTGTACGTGCTCGCGGATTCCGTGCGGCCCGTTTATCAGAAAAATCAGGTGTTCACGCGTCTCTTTACCGCGTCTCTCCGGGATGCGGCGAAAGAGGGCCTCGAAAAAGGCGCGGTCACGATCGAGGAAGACGGCCGCCGTTCCGGCATGGACAACTACCTCCTCAAGAGGGGGGCCCAGCTCACAAGCATAGGCCTCTTCTATCACGAAGAGTCGGACGGCCTCACTTCGGGCTCGGACGAAATCATTGAAGAGGAAGCGGAAGTTTCCGACCGCCTACTCAGGATCAATCAGAAAACGGACGAAGCGAGGCTGGGCGGCACTTCCGAAATACTCAAGGAATATCCGGGCGCGCGGCTCGAAATCGAATTCTCCATGGCAACGATGCTCGGCCGTCTGGAAGACGATATCAAAACAGCTGCGAAAGGAACTCCGGTGCGGTCCGAACTGAGAGAGAAAACGGAAATGGCCGAAACGGCGGAACGCGTGGCGCTTTATCTGGAAGCGAAGGCGGGAGCTAGTGAGGCTGATCTCCCGGGGCTTGCGGCGGATGTAAGAACGAGTATTCAGGCCGCCGGACTCGAGGAGTTCGCGGCCGTACTTCGCGGCCTGTCGCTCGAGATCCAGGACGGGCGCGTGAAACTCTATCTCGAAAAGCTCGCCGCGATCGCCGACAGAGTAAGAAAGAACTCGAAAGGGGACGCCGCGCTTGCTTTTTCCATGCCGCGCGAAGACGGGGCGGGGATCGAAGACGCGCTGAAACGCCTGCTCACAGGTGCGGGCGGGCAGTCTGACCTTAAAGTCCACGTGGTCGTGCCGGGGGAGCTTGCCGAGCTCGGCGTGCCCGAAGGAACAAGAAAGCACGTCGTCTCTTCTATAAATGCCCTGAACCCCGCCCAGCTCACGTTCGCTCTCAACTCAGGAGCGATTGCCGTCATGACGGACCGGACTTCCGCCAGACTCTCCAGCTCACGACTCTACGAACTCGGTTCCGCGGAGACGGGAATTACGGGGCTTGATCCTTATCACGCGGGCGTCGTGGACAAGGCGACCCGCGCCCTTATCGCACTCATCCTTGCCGGTTCGATCACGGACGCCGCCCTTCTCAAGCAGCCCACAGGGAACCCCGAGGTTTTTGCGGCGATCAATCGGGCGCTTTTCGGCAGCGCGGAAAAAATCGACGAACTCACCTACCAGGCGATCCAGTTCACGGGCCGAGGCATTACCGTGAACGTCAGCGCTCTCTTCAAACGCCTCACCCAGGAAATCGAAGCGGAACTCGCCGTCGGTACCGCCGCGTAAGGCCGGACAGTTTTTCCGGATTTCTTCCCTTCTCTTCACGGGCCGGTATTCATTTTTTCTTGGCGGCGCCGCAACCTTTGGCGAATATCTTCATCAAATTTAATAGCTTGATAAGGTGATGCCGGATGGGGCATCACCGCGGGGAGCTGCCGGGGGGAAGCGCTTGCTCTTCCTTTCGGCGGTCCTGAAGCGAGTTAAAAGTCCGAAGAGAAAAATATCCTCATCATCCCAACATTCACCCTTCACCCTGCCCGTCTTTTCAGGCATAATAGGCGTTGTGTCCAAAGCTCCGGTCAACTCCGAACAATCACCCGTTCCGCCTTCTCGCGAGGAAGCCGCGATGACGCCCGAAGAGATCCAGGATCTTCTCAGGAAGATCGCTCAGCTCTCCGAGGACCCGTTTATGCTTTCCCAGCTCACGGTCCCCGAGCGCACGGCCCTCATGAAGGCGGCGGACCGTATCGCGCATCCGCTCGGCGAAGACAAGCGTCTTATCTCGCGCGCGGCCCGGAAACACCGCATCAAGAAGCTGAAGAACCACGACCGGGAAATCCGGCGGGGCACCGGTATCCGCGAGTCCCGTCGTTCGAGCGTGTTCTTCGAGCCGCGGCGCATTGAATCGTGCGACCATCCGGCGAGGGAACTGAAAGATACCCGCAGCTGTTACATCTGCAAAGCCGACGTGAACCGCATCCATTTCTTTTACGATTCCATGTGCGACGCCTGCGGCAGTTTCAATTACCAGAAACGTTTCCAGACGGCGAAGCTCGAAGGAAGAACGGCGCTCGTGACCGGCGGCCGCGTCAAAATCGGTTTCCAGACCTCGTTGAAACTTCTGCGGGCCGGCGCACGCACGCTCGTGTGCACGCGCTTTCCGAACGACGCCGCGCTGCGTTTCAGCCGCGAGGAAGATTACGGCGTCTGGAAGCACAGGCTGCAGGTTTACGGCCTTGACCTGCGCCACTCGCCGAGCGTGGAAATTTTCGCCCGCTACATCTCGAGCACGGAAGAGCGCCTCGACTTTCTCGTGAACAACGCGGCGCAGACCGTGCGCAAGCCGCCCGGTTTCTACCGCCATCTCATGGAGATCGAATCGAAGCATTTGAACGAGATGCCTGAAGAGACGCGCGCCATCCTGACCGCGTACGAAAACTGTAAGCGAACGCTCGAGACGAACCTTCTGCCGCTCGACCAGGACAATATCGAGAACACGCTCCTCAAGGCCTGGCCGGGGCACAGCCCCGCGATCGGGATCCGGGCCGCGGCGAAACTTTCGATGATTCCCTACGAGATGACCGAAGACGCGGCGGAGAACGTGGAAGTGTTCCCTGAAGGCAGGCTCGACGCCGATCTTCAGCAGGTGGATCTCAGGAGCATCAACAGCTGGCGTCTCGCGCTCTCGGACGTCACGACTTCCGAGATGCTCGAAGTCCACCTCGTGAATGCGGTCGCGCCCTTTATTCTCTCCGCAAAATTGAAGGGCCTCATGTGCAGGCATCCCGGGAACGACAAGCACATCGTGCAGGCGTCAGCGATGGAAGGAAAGTTCACGCGCTACACGAAGACGGACAAACACCCGCACACGAACATGGCGAAGGCCGCGCTGAATATGCTCGCGCGCACTTCCGCCGCGGATTACGTGAAGAGCGGGATCCACATGAACGCGGTCGACACGGGCTGGATCACGGATGAAGACCCGGCCCAGCTGAGCAACGCGAAAAAAGACATGCACGACTTCGAACCGCCGCTCGACATCGTGGACGGCGCGGCCCGTCTCGTCGACCCCATCTTCACCGGCATCAACACCGGCCAGCACATGTGGGGCAATTTCCTGAAAGATTACACGCCAACCGAGTGGTAACTCGCAAGCGAGTTACCACGATCGCGTACAGAGCTTTCCTTAAGCTCTGACTAGGACGGTGCTGAGCCATTGGGCTCAGTGCCGAGTGGGTTTTGAGCCAATGGGGACGGTTCAAAAAGTACCGGACTAGACGGTCACTCTTTCAAAGAAGAACTGATCCAGAATCGTTTCGTAAGCCCGCGAGGTCTCGACGTATTTTCGGTAGGCTATCTGCCGTTCTAACGAAGTCGACCCCAAGGATTGATAAACCTTATGGCCAGCGCTCAGTGCCGAGTGGCGGCTGTGTCCGCACCCAGATCTAGGTCTGACAAGGATTCAATGCGGAGCGAAGCGAATAAAGTACAGAGCAATCTTCAGGCTCTGACATTACCGTACTGAATCATTGGATTCAGTGAGTCTGGATCTTTTCAACCTTCAGCTTCTTAAGACTGTCCACTGACAGAGGCTGCGGCTTCCGCACCTCGGGCGGGCGGGCGATTTTTTTTCGTTTAAATGTTGTCCGTTTTCCATCGGGCCCGATTTTCGCTTCCAGGCGGCCCGCTTCATCGTAAACATATTTCGTGCTTTCGCCCCGTCCGTTTTTCTCTTCCGCCAGGCGTCCGTCCGCGTCATAAAAATAATCGGTCCGCTCTCCGCGCTTGTCCCTGAAGACAGTGAGCCTTCTTTCTCCGTCGTACTCAAAGATTTTTTCGCCCGTGTCGTCCGTTTCGTGGATCCACCGGTCGAACTCGTCGTAATCAAAGCGCGTGATCGCGCCGTCCGCGTCCGCGATCGCAATGATGCGCCCGCGCATGTCCGTCTTCATCGTGGTGGTGCGGCCGTCGGCCTGAATTTTCTTGATGAAGTCGTTGTCGTATTCCCATTCCGTGGTTTCTCCGTTCTTAGTGACGGAAACGATTCTTTCCTGCGAATCCACCTGGACAACGGAACCTTCTTCGGCCGTGATCGTTTCTTTTTCGAACGAAGGGGCGGGGAGGAGCGGTTCCGCAGAACAGGGAGATTGAATAAATAGAAAAGAAAAGAGCCAGGGGAGAGAGCTGCAAACCCAAAGGCGGGAGGGATGTTTTTTCATGCCGGCATTATAAAGCGGCGGCGGCCGATGCCAAAATGTTTCCTTATACAGCGACGACACGGGCCTCGGTGATGACCTGGGTCAGTTTGCATTGTTTCGGCGCCTTGTCGGGGCGGAAGCGCAGAAATCCGGTCCCGTGCCGGAAGCGGCCCCCCGTGAAATGGTCGTACGAGACTTCCACCACGACTTCCGGCCTCACCGGTTTCCATTCCGCGGAGCGTTCGGTGCTCCAGCGGCTCGGTCCTCCGGGCGCGTCTCCAGTAAATCCCGGCGGCTCGATAATGCTTTCAAAAGAAGCGGTCATCGCCTTGCGTTCGGCGGCCGTGAATGAAGAGGTGAAGCCCATGTGGTTCAAAAGTCCCTTGGCGTCATAGAGACCGAGCAGGAGCGACCCCAGGCTGTTTCCGTTCGAGCTGTAACGAAAGCCGCCCACCACGCAATCGGCCGTCCGTATCGTTTTGATTTTTCTGACCGCGCCCGAACGTTTGCCGCCTTCGTAGAGCGCGTCCGTCCGTTTCGCGATCAGTCCGTCGAGCACGAATTTTTTCGCGGGTATCTTTTCCACGCACGCCGCGACTTCAGGAAAATAACGGGTCAGGGGTTTCGAGGCTTTCGACTGGAGCTCAATAGAAGGACCGTCCCTGAAAATCAAACAGCGAAAGCCGTCCCACTTGGGTTCGAAAAGCCATTTGCCGTGTTCGGGAAGCGCCGGCGTGAGCAGGGCTTCCATGACGGGATAAGGATTTTTTATGGGAAGAGTCACATGCCGTGAAGATAGCAAACCCGAAGCTTCTGCACCATCAGGAAGGGGAGTGTTTTGCCACAGGAAAAAAACCGGTAAGACTTAAAAGGAGTGAGCAGTTCCTTCTGGGAAGCCCCTGAATCTCCCAGAGCTCTTAAGCAATTTCGAAGAAAAGGACCGTGTTTCCGATGGGGATTCTCTGCTTTGCGCGCCGCGTGATTTCTTCGGCGCTTTTATTCGGGTAGGAAAACTTCTCGGTTCCAAAAATGTAAAAGCCGGGCGCTAGGGGGGTCGTTCCGTCCCCGTGTTCATCGGTCCACCGGATACCGGCATGAAGCAGCAGGTCTTTATTGACGGCCCACCAGTTTCCCCGCACTTCGGACATCTTGTGCTTCTTTAAAAAATCAACCAGCCTGTCGTTGTCCTGGCCCCAGTCGATATTGGAATCCGAGGCGAGCCGCGAACCCTGTTCCGGGCCGCCCACCCATTCGCTGAAATACGAAATGTAATCGGGGGCGAGCGTGAGCGACCGGCCCGCGTAAAAAAGAAGAGAAGCCGCCAGCAGGCCGCTAGTCCCATATCTCAAGGCGCGGTTCCTGATGCCGGGAATGGCGTAGACGCAGGCGCCCGCGATGAGAAAGAAAAAAGGATAGATCGGAAGGATGTGCCGGTTCCCGATGTTGATCTTGTTCAGGAAGCTCGCGATCAGCAGGAATAAAACCGGACCCGTAAAGAGCACCCACTTTGTCATGACGGGGATTTTCGAGCGGACGAGGACGACTGAGCCCGCAAAAAAGAGAGAGAGCGTGATGAGCGAGGTTTTCACCGGAAGCAGCGTAAAGAAATAGCGCCAGTCGCAGGAGACGAACGAACCTTCGACGCAGTGCTCGTGGTTATCCATGACGTGCGCGGCCGCGCCGTTGAACGCCTGCAGGAAATGATCGAAGGGCTGAAAGGTCACGAGCTTCAGCGGAAAGTCCGTAAAACCGAGTACGACGACGCCTGCCGCCGTGAACCAGAGAACGCTGAAACGATTAAACAGGGCCGCGTACTTCTGGCCGAGCGGTTTTACCGGATTCGAGAAGACAAAGTTCAAGATCACCCAGAAACCCGCCGCCGCAGGCATATGCCACGGATACTTGTAGCTGAGCTTGTAAACGAAGACCAGGCTGAGAATCCAGAGCAGGAGAAGAACCGTCTGAAGGACGCGGGTGCGAAAAATAGCGGCGCGGATAAACGCGGGCCGGTTAAACCAGAGCGCTCCAAGACAAAGCGGGCCGAGCGCCGGCATGATGAGTTTGTTCGAGACCACGTAAGCGAGCAGGACGAGCGCCGCGGCACACAGGCGCGTGCGGACCTTCTCGACATGATCCGTTTGAAATTCCGGAAGCAGCTTTGTGCCGGGAGAGCGGCCGTAAGCGATAAAGAGAACGAGCGTCACGGGAAGGAGAAGGACCGCGCTCATTTTCGAGAGCAGCGCGAGGCCCGTCACTGCACCCGCCTGTATGGCATGCTTCAGGGACGGTTGCGGGAAAAAGCGGTCGAGAAAATAGAGCGCCGTGAAATAAAAACACGTCACCGCCATGTCCGTCGTGAAGAGGCTCCCGTGCGCCAGCATGTTTGCGGAAAACGAATAAAGAAGGAGCGATGCCAGACCCGCCGTGCCGCCGAAAAGGCGGTTGGACCAAAGGTATAAAACGCCGCCGCCGAGCAGAAGAAAAAAAAGGATCATCACGCGCTGCAGGAAAAGGATCTGCTTCGGGTCATTGCCCATCTGGTAAAGAAACATTGCGCCCGAAGCCGAGAGATTCATCCCGCCGTTTGGAAGACGGGGCGCGAGATCGCGGGGAAACGAAGGGTCGATAAAAAGCACCGGAAGATTGCCCCAGAGCATAGCGAGCGGCGGATGTTCTCCCATGAAGCGGTAGTCGGCGTAACGCAGCATGGCAAAGCCCGATGCCGTGTAATAGGTTTCATCCGTCGTCTGGGAGGCCGTGCGCGCGTGCCACAAACCCTGTGCCCCGAGTGCCGCCAAGAGCAGAAGAGCGAGGAAAAAATGCCCGCGAGAATGGGTCCCCGTTCTTGTCTGAGCGGCGGGACGTTTTGTATCTTGGCTGGGAGGCATGGACGAGAGTTTAAATTACGGGGGAAGCCAATAGCAAGGCGAGAGTTTTAAACTGCTTCATAAATTTATGGGAAGACCTTATGATTTCAGGCTATGAAACCCGATCAGCCGTCCTTTAAACCAGACACGCTTTTTCTCGGAAGCGTTCTCGGTTTCGCAATCTGGATCATCCTTTCGCATTTCAGTGCAGGGCGGGAACCCTGGGACTCGAACGCGGGCGCTTACGTCCTTGCCCTTTTTCTCGCGGGATTTTTTTTCGGGCGGGCGGAACCCGCGTTTTGGAAGAAAGGCGTGATCGGTCTTTATCTGGGCCAGCTGGCGGGGATTCTGCTGAAGAGCGGGAGAGAGCTGGGCCTGCTCATCCCGATGGGGCTCATCGCTCTCGCCCTTTTCACGGCCTGCGCCGCCGCCGGCGCCATAATCGGAAAAAGCAGCAGGCGCTGAATCAGCCGCCTTCTTACTCCGTCGGAATCTTCGCCTGGACGCTCTTCTTGTAGTTTACCAGCAGATCGTGCAGTAAAAAAACGGCCGCCGCCGCAAGCATCACGGAAATCGTTTTGTCCGCGATCTCCACGAACATTTTTTCTGCGAGCGCGGCGAAGGTTTCATTCGACGTGATCTTCACGAAAAAATCATACACCGCGAGCGTGCCCTGATAAGGCGGGAGCTTCGCGAGTACGATCGTCGCTTGGGCGAGAATCCCGTTCAGAAAACCCGTCACCATTCCCGCTGCGATGAGAGGCAGGGGTTTGTAAAGGCTGAGCCAGCCGCGCCGCGAGAAAAACCACGTCGCCGCCGCCACGAGCAGGCTCGAGAACATCCACACCCACGAAGACCAGCCCCAAAAAGTGACCGCCATCAGCAGATTATAAAGAACGGCGGCGGCAGCCCCGGGCCAGACCCGCCCAGCAGGACCGCAAGCGATGTGCCCCAGCTGTCGAGAAAGAACGGGAGCTGAAACTGGATCATCAGCGCGGATGCCGTGAAATTAAACATGACTGCCGCGATAATCAGCCCGACAGGCCTTTTTTTCAGCGGCTCTTCCGCCCGCAGTAATTCGTGCAGGATCCTTTCTTCCCTGTGCTTCTCGGCCGCCTCCAGGTCTCCTTCGTCTTTCGGACTGACCTGGGCGCTGATCAGGCGGCCGATCAGAACGGCGCCGTAAATCACGCCGATCAGAATCTCGATGAGCGCGAGCGAGCGGGCAAACGGCGCCGCGGCCATGACGTCGGAGCTTCCTCCCGCAAGCGCGGAAAAACTGAAAACCAGAAACGGAAACACATCAGTCGAGCTCTGCCCAGAGGTGAAACGGAAAGATCCGGGCGCCGCGGCCTCGATAAGCAGGTAGAAAAAACCGAAGACCATCCCGATCAGGATATAGGCGCAGATCGAACCGTAGATTTCGTTCGGACCCACCCGGCGCGCCTTGAACACCCGCTCGAGCAGGGCAAAGAGCGTGTACGACTATGAACAGCGCCGTGCAGACGCGTTCCAGGATGTCGAGTGCGGGACTGCCGAGGACGATGTTACTCCAGTGGCAGATAATTATAGGCGACACGAGCAGCATGCCGACCGCGATATAGCGCACGTCGTAGCTGATCGCGTAGACGCCCGAGAGCAGGGCCGTCGTGTACAGCAGGATGAAGACGATGCTTGCCACCCTCGACGTCTCGAAAAAAGGAAAGAAAAGAAGCAGGAGCATCAGCGAGACGAGAAGCGTCAGCGATTTGTTTTCTTTGAAAGAGGATAACCTCGGCCGGTCCCGTCAGAACATCAGTTGAAGATGCCAGATGATGAAGATAAATGATGCCGATGTCAACCGGGGATACGCCCCGAAATTTCCGCTTACCGGGGGCGGACGGCTCCTGCTATACTCTGGACATGATCGAGACCGAATATCTCAAGGATGCCAGGCTCCTGAGAATGACCTTTTCGGGAAAGACCACCCCGGAAGAAGTCGAAGCGGAGGCCGCGAAGCTCGAGGCTATGGCCCCGCAGTTAGAGAAGGGATTTCGCGTTCTTACCGACCTCACCCATTTCGAAACGCCGTCGCTCGACATCCGCGTCCCTATCGCGAGGATGATGCAGCTCTTCAACCGCTGCGGAGTCTCCGAAGTCATTCGCGTGATTCCAGACCCCTCCAAAGACATCGGCCTGAACATTATGTCCCTGTTTCATTACGGCTCCAACGTAAAATTCCGCACCGTCACATCCTGTAACGAAGTTTAAGAAAATCCGTAACAACGCCAGCGATAACATTCCATACGCCGACGAAGCTTTCCGTGAGCTTCGACGGCGATTCCTAAGATACCCCGCACCTTCCGCCGTTTTCCCGCATCTAACTAGACAAAAAGCGAAAAGAGTAAAAGGAAGAAAACCCAAAAGTTCGGGCTCACCCCAGCCGCCGGCTAAAGTCTTCGTCAAAGACTCCTTCAAGACCCTGGGAGTTCGCACACGCCTTTAAGGTAAATCCCGATTGATTTAGGGGCAAATTTCGTTATACTCATGATTGCTTAAAAGACGCACTTATTATTATCCCCTCATTACTGTAAAGAAATCATACGCTTTTAATGAGATCCTTTACTTTCTTCAGGTAAAGGGTCTTTTTTTAAAGGATTTTAAAGGATCAAGAATGACTAATATAACGGAAACGCCTTCAGCAAAATTACCGGTCAAGAAAAAAATCTGGATTAATATATATTTTTTCGCCGTGACGACACTCGGGGCGGTCGCAGGCGCGCCTCTTTACATCCACCACTATGGGATCTCCGCTTTCGAAATTGCCCTTTTTCTCTTTTTTACGACGGCGACCGCTCTCAGCATCACTGTCGGCTACCACCGCCTCTACGCGCACGGCACTTACCAGGCGCATCCAGCGGTCCGGGCCCTGCTTCTTTTCTTCGGGGCGGCTTCCTTTGAGCAGTCGGCGTTCAAGTGGGCGTCGCAGCACCGCGACCACCACGCTTTCACCGACACCGAGCGCGACCCCTACAACATCAAGAAGGGCTTCTTCTACGCTCATATGGGCTGGCTCATTTTCTGGGACCAGGGCATTAATTACGAAAACGCCAAAGACCTTCAGAAAGACAAGCTGGTCATGCACCAGCACAACTACTATATTTTATGGGCCGTGGGAGCGGGCATTCTCCTGCCTCTCCTCATCGGGGCGCTCGCTGGTCACCTTCTCGGCGCGTTTATTTTCGGCGTCTGCCTCCGGATCACGGTCGTCTACCACTCGACCTTTTTCATCAACTCCGTCTGCCACATGTTCGGCAACTCGAGCTACGACGCAAAAATTACGGCGCGCGACCACTGGTTCGTGGCGCTTCTGACCTTCGGCGAGGGCTACCACAATTTCCACCACCGTTTCCCGAGCGACTACCGCAACGGCGTGCGCTGGTATCACTGGGACCCGAGCAAATGGGTCATTGCGCTTCTCGGCAGGGCGGGGCTCGCCACCAACCTGAAAAAGATTTCGGAATTTCGCATCGTCGAAGCCCGGCTGGCGGGTGAAAAGCTTCTGCTCGCCGAACGCCTGAAAAATCTCGACAATCCCGCCCTTCTCGAACGCATCCAGGACGCGCTGCACCTCCATCACGGCCAGCTGCGTTCGCTGCTCAAAACGTGGGAAAGCGCTCACAAGGAACGCTTCGAACACAGCTTAAATCATGCCGCGGATCTTTCGGGCCAGATGAGGCTCGGAGCCATGGAGAAACTCAAGGCTGCGAGAAAACAGTTTCTCGAGACCCGCAAAGTCTGGAACTCGTTCCTCGACCGCGATCCCCAGCTTCTCAGCCGCGAACTTCTTTCACTCGCGAAAGCGGCGTAGTACGCTCCTCATCCCCGTGGTAGAATCGCCGTCACCGCGGGTCCGCTGCCTTAACTCCCGGGGTACCGGAGACTGATGCCGATCACGCTCGAAGCCATTCGTAACTTCATTATCGCGCCGATTTTTTTTATCGGGCAAAATCCCGTTACGCTCGGCGGTGTCGCCAGCGCGTTCCTTGTCGTCCTGGCCGCTTTTTTTATTTCCGGAGTCGTTCAGCGCTCGGTCGTGACGCGGCTTCAAGGCAAGCTCAAGATCGAAGCGGGTATGCTCTACGCGCTCGGCCGCATTCTCCATTACGCGATCATTGTAATGGGCGTCATCCTTGCGTCGCAGTGCGTGGGCCTCAACCTCGGCAGCCTCGCCGTTCTTTTCGGCTTTCTCTCGGTCGGTATCGGCTTCGGGCTCCAGAACGTGACCTCCAACTTTATCTCGGGCATCATTGTGCTCCTCGAGCGGCCGATCAGCGTGGGCGATATGGTTCATGTCGAAGGCAAGACTGGCATTGTCGCCGACATCCGCATCCGCTCGACCGTTATTAACACGGGTGACGGCGTCAGCATTATCGTACCCAATTCGAAATTCATCGAAGGCCAGGTCATTAACTATCATTACGGCGATCCCAAAGTCTGCATCCGCAACACGGTCGGCGTCGCTTACGGGTCTGACGTTAGAAAGGTGAAAGACATCCTCATCCGAACCGCTCTCTCGCATCCCGACGTCCTGAAAAAACCGGAGCCGGATGTTTTGTTTAAAGCCTTTGGCGCCTCTTCTCTCGATTTCAGTGTTGGCGCCTGGCTCCCCAGGCCCGAAATCCAGTCCCGGGTGCAGTCGGATCTCAACTTTGCCATCGAAGAAGCTTTCCGCAAAGAAGGCATCTCGATTCCCTTCCCCCAGGCTGAAGTTCTTCTCCACCTGTCGCCCGCGATAGAACGTATCGCGGACGCGTTAAACCAGGAAACGCGCCGTGTACGTTCTCAGTCATAAGGACTGAGTGCGTATCGCGGACGCGTTAAACCAGGAAACGCGCGCGGGCGTTCCAGGAAGAGAAGCGGTCGAAAAGTCCGCGAAATAATTTTTTGCCCCCATTTATAAACGAGGCTGTGCGGCAATGATTCCCCGGGCCGCGGGCCGGTAAAAAAAAAGGAGTGTTCTCATGAGCACCGACAGAAAACTTTCCTCCTACGCCGCAGCCGTCATTATCACCGGACTTTATTTGACGACCCTTCCAGGTGCTTACGCCCAGCGCAACCCAGGGTCCGGGTCCGAGTCCGTAAACTTTCAGGGCGGATCCGGTACGCGGGGACAGGGGCCGGGCAATGGGCCCGCTGCTCAGCAGGGTTCCGGGGCGCGCGCGCAGATGGCCCAGCCGGCCATGCCCATGCAGGATTTGAAAGCCGGCCTGCAGAATAAAGAAATGAGCCCGGGCCTGGGCATCGAGCAGAATATGGAAGAAGAAGTCGCGATGACGAATCTCGAAGAACGTTTGCAGCAGGCAAGGGACGGCGCTACGACCCAGAATAAACAGAGCGCGCCGCAGGGCCCGAGGAAAGAAAACCGCGTCGGTAAGTTTTTCGGCAATCTCCTCGGCCACCAGGGCAATCCCCGCGAGGCGAAGGCGGTCGAAATAGGTGGCCAGTCCTGGCAGTATCAGCCGGGCGACAAAGGCCCCGGCCATTGGGAGCACGCTTCCCAGCCGGTTCCATCCCAGGAAGTGCAGCAGCAAGGCACGCCTGTTCCGCAGCCGGCAAGCCAGCCCGAAATGGCGGAGATGTCTCCCGCGCCGCAAATGAATGCGAATGAAAGCCAGCAGGGGACGCCGACCCGCGTTGTCGAAACCCGGAGTGCGCCCGTTCAGCAAATCCGCGAACAGAAACCCGCTCCCGGGCGCGCGATGCTTCCCGCAAACGTCCCCGGCGTCTCCGAGGAACGGGCAGCTCTTTACGCCGAGTAAACCAGTTACAAAGGGACAGGCAGACAACTGCCTGTCCCTTCTGCGCAGTTTCAACATCCCCTTTTGCAAACCTCGAGACGTGCCGATGAATATCCGCAGTCTTATTTCGCAGCCATGCCTCTCAAAGAAGGAGTCTCTTCGTATGAATTCCGACAGAAAACTTTCCTTTCTCGCAATGCTTGCACTCATCAGTATTTCAATGACCCTTTGGCCGCTCGCGGCTTTCGCACAGCCTGGACCCGGAGGCGGG
>ENA-ORBV01000423-ORBV01000423.1-microbial-mat-metagenome-genome-assembly--contig:-NODE-423-length-97437-cov-55.378605_pt1 | contig 97437 bp, 79 predicted proteins | sample MGYA00237777_ERZ505514 | MGnify/ENA primary metagenome ERZ505514 (study PRJEB26160, sample SAMN06269048) | microbial mat metagenome | isolation source: Oligotrophic lake microbial mat | place...
CTCTATTCGTCGGCAGCGTCAGATGTGTATAAGAGACAGGTGCCTGTCTCTGTCGTTGGGGCTGCGGGGGCGGGCGGCGGGGTCTTGCCGGCTTCGGTGAGCAGGGCGTCGATGTGCCTGGTCTTCTCGGCCATCGGCATCGAGGGATGCAGGCCGTTGTGCCGCAGCACGCCCTTGGCATCGATGATCGCCAGGTGCGGGATGCCGTTCACGTCGAACTCGGGGTTGAAGACTTCCTGATCGGTGAAGCCGACGGTCCAGGTGATGTCCATCTCGTTCATGTACTCGGACATCAGCGACTTCTCGAGGTCGGGATTGCCCTTGGTCTCGACCTTCGGACGGCCCTTCCAGTAGTGATTTCCCTGGATGCTGGTCACGCCGATGATCACCACGTCGTCGGTGGAGTAGTGGGCCCGGAGCTCGCGCACGTTCGGGAAGCTGCCGACACAGGGGCCGCACCAGGTCGCCCAGAAGTCGAGCACCACGATCTTGCCCTTGAGATTTTCGAGAGTCTTCCACGAGGGCGTGCCGCTGCGATCGTGCAACCAGTTGAAGGTGACCGCCGGGGCGGAATGGTTCAGCAGTTGGCCCTTCATCGCCGAGCTGTCGAGCCGCGTGGCGAGCTTGCCAAGCGCCGCAGCATCGTCGGGGCGACTGTCCGCTTCCGCCTTGGCCGCCGCGGCGCTGACGGTCGCCAGCATCTGGGTGCGAACCGAATCGAACTGCTCGGGCGACAGCGAGGGCATCAGATCGCGAAGCGCGGTCACGTATCCGACGACGGAACGGAGCTGCGCCGCCGAGGTCTCCGGCGTGAAGGTTGCGCCCCAGGCGATCGCCTTGTCGAGGAATGGACCACGCTGTGCCGCATCGATGCCGCTGACCTGGCTGGTGAGCTGCACCAGTGGGCGCGGTCCGGCCTCGGCAAAGTATGCCGGGAGGCCGGGATGATTGAACGCTGCGGTGAGATGGCCCGGCCAGCCGGCGGCGTCGCTGGAGCGGCTCGAGCTGGCAACGAAGACCGCGGCCTTGGCGGACGTGGCCTCGGTCCCGGTGGCGAGCGTTTGGGCACGCGCCAGCGCGGCGCTCCGCGACTCCGGCGTTCCCGCGAGGATCTGCCAGCCGCTCATCAGTTCATCGATTGAGAGCGTCGAGCAGTCGATGCCCGCGACCAACTCCTTCATCAGGGCGTCGTACGCGGGCTGATCGAAGGGAGCGCCGGTCTTCTCCTGGGCCCGGTAGAACTCCTGCTGGCGCTTGACCTTCTCGCTCCAGTCGATGCCCTTCGGGGCCTGCGCCGGGGCTGCCGGCGGAGCCGCCAGGAGTGCCGGCGACAGGACAATCGGCGCTCCGTAGAGCGCTGGGAGAAGGATCAGAACGCCGTAGGTGCGTGAGTGCATGTGCAAAGCGTAACGAAACATGCCTCGTCTGAGAACAGTCTTGCGGGCGTCTGCAACCGCGACGGATGGCTGCTCGAGGGGACGTGGTGCGAACAGCTCCCGAGCGGAATGGCTTGAAGCCGCGAGGAACCCCGGGCGACCCTCCCTCGGATAGTGCGGTGTCGCCGACTCACCCGACGACTGGATCGCGGCCCCCAGACACTGCTCAGCAGTGGGACGCCGCGACCGACTCAGCACACATCCGGAGCCCTCAGATGAACCGCATCCTCGCGCTGCTTGCTGTCACTCTCACCACGACCGCCCTGAGCACCGATGCGAATGCGGACTTCATCGGGTTCGACGACGCCACCGACGGAACCGTGGACTGGCTGAGCGCCGATCATTACCGGGGGCAGGGGCTGATCTTCTCGAGCAACGCTCCCGCCGTGCACGTCGCGACGTGGGATCCCGGCTCATGGGAGATGTTCCGACGGGAGGGTGGCACCGGGTCGAGGGCCATCGGCCTTGCCAGCGCCGTCGGCCGACTCTCGATGGGCGCCTCCTTCGTCATTCCGATGACCTCTGTCGCCACCACCGTCGACTTCGTCTCCATCGACGTCTTCGACGCCAACATCGGGACGATTCTCGGTGTCCTGAAGGGCTACGACGCCACGGGCAAGCTGCTGGCGAGCGTCAGCATGATCACCCCGGGCAATGCCTCGGGCACGCTCTCGATCTCGATGGCCGGAATCAGCCGCATCGAGTTCAGCTCCGATCTCGACGGCGCCCTCTTCGACAATCTGACCTTCAACATCGCCTCGGTGCCGACCCCCGGTGCCCTGGCCATCACCTGCCTTGCCGCGCTGGTCGGTCGCCGTCGGCGGGCGTGATCGCCTTGCCCCGCACGGGCGGCGGTGGCGGCTCGCGAGCCGACCTGAGTCGACGGAAGTCGACACGCCACGAAAGAGGATGAGCACCGGCGCGGGCCTCGGCCCGCGTCGGCTGCTTTTTTGATTGCTCCGGGGCGGCTCCGCCGGCCGGGGCGGACGACCCTCGATTCCGCTACAATCCGCCCTTCATCCGGGTTTCCGGATGAATGGATGAATGCGTGAGTCCGCCGCTCGATGGCCCGATCGACCCAGATCGGCGTGGCCGGCTGATCGTCCGACCCCGTTTCGACCCGAACCCGACGAATCCGATGAACAACCGCCGCTATCTCTTCACCTCCGAGTCCGTCTCGATGGGACATCCGGACAAGCTCGCCGATCAGATCTCAGACGCCGTCCTCGACGCGATGCTCGCCGTCGATCCGATGAGCCGCGTGGCGTGCGAGACCATGGTCACGACCGGCGTCGCCGTGGTCGCCGGCGAAGTCACCTGCAAGGGCTGGGTTGACGTCCCGAGCATCGTGCGCGAGACCGTGATCAAGGCCGGCTATGACGATGGCGCCAAGGGCTTCGATGGAAACTCGTGCTCGGTGATGGTGGCCATCGGCAAGCAGTCTGCGGACATCGCCAGAGGTGTCGACACGCACGGCGCCGGCGACCAGGGCATGATGTTCGGGTTCGCCTGCCGCGAGACCGAGTCGCTGATGCCGCTTCCGATCGACCTCGCTCACCGACTCGTGAAGCTTCAGGCCGAAGTTCGAGTCTCCGGCGCGATCCCCGGACTGCGTCCCGACGCCAAGAGCCAGGTCACCGTGGAGTACGAGGGTCTCAAGCCCCTGCGGGTCGACACCGTGGTGCTCTCGACCCAGCACGGACCTGAATGGAACGGGTCCGAGCGTCAGGCTGAACTCAAGCGGCAGGTCATCGAGAAGGTGATCAAGCCGGTGCTCGGCACATGGTGGAACGACGGCATCCGAATCCATGTCAATCCGACCGGGCAGTTCGAGATCGGGGGCCCGCATGGCGACTGCGGTCTGACCGGCCGCAAGATCATCGTCGACACCTACGGCGGTCGCGGTCGGCACGGCGGTGGAGCCTTCTCGGGGAAGGACCCCACCAAGGTCGATCGCTCCGCGGCCTACATGTGCCGTTACATCGCCAAGAACATCGTGGCGGCGAATCTCGCGGATGTCTGCGAAGTGCAGGTCAGCTACGCCATCGGCGTGGCCGACCCGACCTCGATCCACGTCGATTGCCAAGGCACCGCCAAAGTGAGCGAGGACCTGATCGTCACGCTCATCAAGGAACACTTCGACCTGACGCCGGGCGGAATCATCAAGACTCTCGGTCTTCGCAAGCCGATCTACCGGGCCACGGCGATCCACGGCCACTTCGGGCGCAGCCCCGACGAGGCCGGCCCGGGGACGTTCTCGTGGGAGCGGACGGACAAGGCGTCTGCTCTGGCCTCGGCCGCGGGCGCAAAGGCCAGTGCGCGTGCATGATCCAAATCGGAGATTGTTCGGCCACCGCTTGACGAGCGACTGATCGCCGCGGGACAGTCTGCACCATGAGCGACGATTCCCGCGGCGGACTTCCCGACAGATCAGTCGACCGACGTGCATTCCTCGCGGCCGGCGTCGCCGTCGGGCTGTTCGGTGTGGGTCATGCGGCGGCTCATCCGGCGCCGATTGCGGCATGGGACACGGCGCTGCCGCGGGGTGACGGAGTTCCCGCCATCCGCAGCCGGAAGCGGCAACTGCGCTTCGCCCACATGAGCGACATCCACATCCAGCCCGAGCGCGGCGCTCCCGAGGGCTTCTCGATGGCGCTGCGTCATGCCCAGCACTCCGATCAGGGGGCCGAGTTCATCGTCACCGGCGGCGACCTCATCATGGATGGCTTCGAGGCCACCGAAGCGCGCACCAAGAGGCAGTGGGAGCTGTTCGAAGGGGTCCTCGCCGGCGAATGTCGCGTGCCGATTGAACACTGCATCGGGAACCACGACATCTGGGGCTGGCATCGCTCCAACAGTCGCACCCGCGGCGACGAACCGCGCTGGGGCAAGGCGTGGGCCCGGGAGCGTCTCGGTCTCGCCGCCGACCATCGCACCTTCGAGCGGGCCGGATGGCGATTCATCGTCCTCGATTCGGTGCGGCCCGACGGCGACGGGTACCTCGGCTATCTCGGCAAGGAGCAACTGAACTGGCTCAAGAGCGAACTGGCCGCGAACACCGCGATTCCCACCGTGATCGTGTCGCACATTCCCATCCTGAGCGTCACCACCCTGGCCCGGTCGAAGCCCACCGCCGACAACACGATTGCGGTGAGCGGAGGCCTGCTGCACATGGATGTGCATCTGGTGACGGCGCTGTTGGCCGAGCATCCCAACGTGAAGCTCTGCCTGAGCGGTCACATCCACCAGCTCGACTCGATCGAGTACCGCGGCTGCCTGTATGTGTGCGACGGGGCGGTGAGCGGGGCGTGGTGGAAGGGACCTCACCGCGGCGTCGACGAGGGTTACGGGCTCATTGATCTGTTCGACGACGGTTCGGTCGCGTGGCGATATGTGACCTACGGCTGGACGGCCCGACCGGAGTGACCGTGCCGTCACGCCTTGCGCGGTGACGACCGTGCCGGCTTCGTCGCACGACTTCGGGAAGTGGCTTTCCCCGGCTCGACGACCAGACGCTCGGCGAGCGAGAGCGAGATCGACTGGCGGGTGGTCCCGATTCGCACATCCATCATTCCCGCGGCGCGATCGCACGTCACGACCTCGAGCGTCGCCCCGGGGCGCAGCCTGCGTCCGTCGATGGCGTTGAGGAAGTCGGGCGTCTGGTCGACCACCCGCACGATTCGCAGGTGATCTCCGGCGGTCGATTCGCTGAGCCTCGTCTCGGGGCTGCCGGCGATGGTGCCGTCGGCCCGGGGAATCGGGTCTCCGTGCGGATCCACGGTGGGGTAGTCGAGGAACGCTTCCAGGCGAGCGAGCACTTCGTCGGAGACGGCGTGCTCCAGCCGCTCGGCCTCGTCATGGACCTGGGCCCAGTCGAGCCGAAGGCACTCGGCGAGGAAAGTCTCGATGATCCGATGCCGCCGCAGCACCTGGATCGCCGCGGCCGACCCGGCGGCGGTGAGCCGGACACCGCCGTACCGCTCGTATTCGACCAGACGCTCGGAGTGCAGCCGCTTGACCATGGCGGTCACCGTGCCGGGCACGACCGAGACGGCCTCGGCGAGGGCGCCCAGCGCCACCCAGCCGGATCGACGTCCCTTTTCGGTCCGCTTCGCGAGGAGGAGGATCCGCTTCAGATAATCTTCCGCCGTCGGCGTTGGCATGCGAGTGTTCCGGACGGGACCGCGTGAAGGATGCCAGACTAAGTTTGCGCTGTCAAAGGCAAATCCGCGTCGGTCCCCGTTTCCGAGAGCCAGACGAAAACCCAGATTCGGCTCAGGCACTGCTCATTCACCGGCGCCGGCGGCAAACTCACCTCTTGCCGCCGGCGTCTTTTGTCAATAGACTTTGAGAACTCAAACTTGGAGTTCGTCTATGGGTGAACTTGAAATGGGCTGGAAGCGTCGGTCGGCGACACGCTCGTCAGGCGGCTGCGCCGATCTGGGCGAGGTCTGTCCGGGGTCCCGACTCGACGGTGTGCGAGCGGGCCTGCCATCGAACGTCCTCCGGGCGATCCTCCTCCTGCTCGCCGGCGTCTGGTCATCGCTCCCTGCGTGTGCGGAAGGCAGTCCCGACGACGTCGCGCCGCGACGCACGCCGCTCGTGGTCGTGGCCACGACAGGCATGATCGCGGACGCGGCTCGGGTGATCGCCGGCGATCGAGCCTCGGTGACGGCACTGATGGGGGAGGGCGTCGACCCGCACCTGTACAAGGCCTCGCCGGGCGACATGCGTCGGATGCTCGATGCGGACCTGGTCCTCTTCAACGGCCTGCACCTCGAAGGCCGGATGGGCGATTCGATCGCTCGGCTCGGAAGCCGAACCCGCGTCGTCTGCGTCACCGACGTCATTCCCGATGCGGCCCTGCGCGGCGCCGAGGCCGATTCGGCCGCGCCGAGTCCGGCACACGCTCCGGCGGTGGCGAGTCGCGATCACGCCGACCCGCATGTCTGGTTCGATGTCGAGCTCTGGATGAAGGTGGTCGAAGGAGTGCGCGATGGACTGGTGGAGGTCGATCCGTCCGGGCGCGAGCGCTATGTGACCAACGCCCGGATCTACCTCGATGTCCTGCTCAGGTTGCACACCGAGGTGCGGTCGACGATCGCCTCGATTCCCGCGGAACGGCGCGTGCTCGTGACTGCTCATGACGCCTTCGGATACTTCGGCCGGGCGTATGGCCTGGAAGTGCTGGCCATCCAGGGACTCTCGACCGACAGCGAGGCCAGCCTCCGCGACATCTCGGTGCTGGTGGGCACGCTCTCCACGCGGCGCATCCCGGCGGTCTTCATCGAGAGCAGCGTGCCGCGGAAGACGGTGGACGCGCTGGTCGAAGGATGCGCCGCTCGCGGACACGCGCTGCGCGTCGGCGGCGAGCTCTTCAGCGATGCGATGGGTCGCGACGGCACTGCGGAGGGGAGCTACGTCGGCATGGTCCGGCACAATGTTCGGACGATCACGAGTGCCCTCGGCGGAACCGTGCCGGGCGAGCCCAAGGTCGCGCCTCCGAACGAGTCGCCCACGCCGTCCGCACCGGCTCCATCACCAGAGGAGAAGCGCGAACATGAATCGCATGAATCGCATGAATCGCATGAATCGTGAGCTCATTGCGACCGGGCCCGCGACGACTGCCGCGAAGCCCGTCTCGGCTGGCGTCACGCAATCACCGATCGCGGTCGAGGTCCATGACCTCACGGTCGCATACCACCGCAAGCCGGTGCTCTGGGATGTCGACGTGCGCCTCCCGGCCGGTCGGCTCATCGCAATCGTCGGTCCCAACGGGGCCGGCAAAAGCACGCTTCTCAAGGCGATCCTCGGACTGGTCCCGATTGCCAGCGGCAGCGTCCGGATCTTCGATCAGCCCCTCGCCCGAGTGCGGCGCCGCATCGGCTATGTGCCGCAGCGCGAGAGCGTCGACTGGGACTTTCCAATCGACGCTCTGGGCGTGGTCCTGATGGGTCGTTACGGCCGACTTGGCTGGTTCCGGCGACCCAGTCGGGCCGATTGCGACGTGGCCGAGGCGGCCCTGGCCCAGGTCGGCATGGAAGCCTTCGCGAAACGTCAGATCAGCGAGCTCTCGGGCGGTCAGCAGCAGCGCGTCTTCCTGGCGCGAGCTCTCGCCCAGGAGGCCGAGCTCTACCTGATGGACGAGCCCTTCGCTGGCGTCGATGCCGCGACCGAACAGGCCATCGTCGGATTGCTGCACTCGATGCGGGCGGAGGGTCGGACGGTCATCGCGGTGCATCACGACCTGCAGACGGTCTCGCGCCATTTCGACGAGGTCGTGCTGCTCAATCTTCGACTCGTCGCAGCCGGGCCGGTGAAGGAAGTCTTCACCGCCGAGAATCTCAAGCGAACCTATGGCGGCCGGTTGGTTGCGCTCGAAGAAGCCCAGCACGCCGTGCAGAAGGCCAGCGGATGAGCGGACTGGTCCATGAGCTTGCGTCGATGGCCCGACTCGTCGCCGAGCCCAACACTCGCACGGTCCTCCTCGGCGCGTCGCTCCTGGGCATCGCCGCCGGCGGGATCGGTGCGGTGATGGTGCTGCGTCGGCGATCGCTGGTCGGCGACGCGGTGGCCCACGCGGGGCTGCCCGGCGTCTGCCTGGCGTTCATCGTCGTGGGTGAGCGGAGTCTTGCAGTGCTGCTCGCGGGAGCACTTCTCTTCGGACTGCTTGCGGCCGCGTTCATCAGTCTGGCCCAGTCGATTCCGAAGATCCGATCTGACGCGGCGATTGCCATCTCAATTGGCGTCTTCTTCGGACTCGGGATCATGCTGTCGCGAATCATTCAGTCGCGACCGGGTGGCAACGCCGCGGGACTCGACAGCTTCATCTACGGCAAGGCTGCCAGCATGGTCCGCTCCGACGTCCTGCTGATTGCCATCCTCTCAATCGCCCTGATTGGCGTGGTGGTTCTGGTGAGGAAGGAGCTCAAGCTCCTCTGTTTCGACCGCGCCTTCGGTGACTCGCTCGGCTGGCCGATGGGGTTCACCGACTACGCCCTGACGGCCCTGGTTGCCCTCTGCACGGTGGTCGGTCTCCCGGCGGTCGGCGTTGTGCTCATGGTGGCGCTGCTGGTGATTCCGGGAGCGGCGGCTCGCTTCTGGAGCGATCGCTTCGAGACCGTGATCACGGTCGCTGCCATTCTCGGCGGAGTCAGCGCCGCAATTGGAACGGTGCTGAGCGCGGTGGTTCCCGCGCCCGAGGGCGGCGGTTCGCTCGGGTGGCCGACCGGCCCGCTGATCGTGCTGGTTGCGGCGGTTCTTCTTGCCGGATCGTTCCTCCTCGGACCTCGTCGCGGGGTCCTGGCGGCGGCGATGCGGCACCGCGCGGTCAAGCGGAGCGTCCGGCTGAACGTCGCTCCGGCGGGAGGGGATCGGTCGTGATTGCCCTCTCGATGATCACCGACTGGCGGGCGGAGGACTGGTGGGTCGTGGCCATCGCCGCGTGCGGCAACAGCGCCTGCGCGCTCCTCGGCACCTTCCTCGTGCTGCGCAGGCTGTCGCTCCTGGGCGATGCGATCTCTCATGCGATTCTGCCGGGGCTGGCAGTTGCCTTTCTCGTCACCGGGACGCGAGCGCCCTGGGCGATGCTCCTCGGCGCCGGACTCGCAGGGCTCGCCGCGGTGGGACTGGTCTCGGCCCTCTCGCGGCGCGAGCGGGTGACCGAGGACGCGGCCCTCGGCGTGGTCTTCTCCAGCTTCTTCGCCGTCGGCGTGATCCTCATCAGCTTCGCCGCCCGGCGCGTCGATCTCGACCCGGGCTGCGTGCTCTACGGCATGATCGAGTTCGCCCCCTTCGACACCGTCGACGTCGCGGGCTTCATGATCCCACGTGCATTTCTCTGGCTCTCGATCGTGCTGGTGATCGATCTGAGCCTGGTTGGCCTGTTCTTCAAGGAACTGCGGATCGTGAGCTTCGACCCGGGTCTGGCGACGACGATGGGAATCAGCGCCGCCCTGGTGCACGCGGGACTTCTCATCGCGGTGACCTCGACGGCGGTGGCGGCGTTCGAATCGGTGGGATCCATTCTGGTGATTGCGATGCTGGTTGTTCCGGGGGCGACGGCACAACTGCTGAGCGACCGACTGGTGCCGCTGCTCTTGATTGCCGTGGGGCTCGGTCTGGTGACTGCGGTGCTCGGATATGCCCTTGCGGTCGAACTCAACACCTCCGTCGCCGGATCAATGAGCGTGGTCGGCGGCGCGCTCTTCGCCCTCGCGGCTCTGGCGTCGCCGCGACACGGGCTTCTCAGTCGAGCGCTGCGCCGGCTGCTGCTGTCGCTTCGGATTCACCGCGAGGATCTGCTGGCGGCGCTCTGGCGACGCGAGGAGCGGGGGCGCGCGTCAGCGCATCCGCTTGCTTCCGGGGTTGCTTCCGGGGTTGCTTCCGGGGTTGCTTCCGGGGTTGCTTCCGGGGGTGCTTCGGAGAACGCAGCTCGATCGGCCGCCGGCGGCGTCCTCACGCGGCTTGCCCGCCTGGCAGCGCGGCGCGCGGGCGAGGTTGCCACCCGCGATGGGGCGCTGGTCCTGACCGACGCAGGGCGAGAGCGGGGCGCGGCCCTGGTGCGCGGACACCGGCTCTGGGAGGGCTGGCTGTCACAGAACCTGGGATTGCCCGAGGATCACCTTCACGAGCCGTCGCATCGGATGGAGCACTTCATCGACGCCGAACTCCGCGAGCGGCTGGCCCGCGAAGTGGGAAGCGATGTCGATCCGCACGGACGCCCGATTCCTGAAGTGGCGAGCCGAGGCGCGCCGCCACCGGGCGGGGCCAAACCTCCTGCGGGCGGCGTCACTCCCGATTCGCAATCGGGGCGCCCTCCTCGCGCCAGGCGCGAGTGACGACGCCGTCGGTGACCTCGAAGAACGCCCGGCTCTGCTCCGATCGCGAGGTGGCCCCTCCGAAGATCAGAAAGACCGCGCCTGCCGAGCGTTCGGTGCGGGAGAAGTCGTAGCGGAGAATCTCGACCTTCGGCCCCGCCGGTGCCGTCGCGTTCGCCACCGCGTTTGAATCGGTGGGCACGCCGGACTGCACTGCGGTGCGACTGGTCGGTTCGCCGAGCGTGGCAATCAACCACTGCTCGGTGGTTCGATTCGGCTCGATCTGTTCGAGCGTGGTCGAGGAGACTCGAACACCGCTCTCCTGGGTCGAGTTCGACGAACTGACGAGACAGCCGGCGAGGAGCGGGCAGAGGATGACGGCGAGGCTCAATCCGACAGTGCGACAGGCGTTCATGGTGTTTTCTCTGATAGAAGTCACGGAATCGGTCCGGGGACTGAATCGAGACCCCCCGGGCCTCAGCGGAGTTCCATGCTACGGAATTGCCCACGGAGAATTTTGACTCCGCCGCGGAGCGATCGACCGTCGAGCGAGCGGGACTTACGCTCGAGCACGCTCTACCGGCCGGCCTCGGGGTCGCTGCCGTCCCATCCGCGGAGCGTGGGGATGGGTCCTCGCCATTCCCCCAGTTCACGCAGCAGAAGATCCGCCGAGGCATCGACATGCGCACGCCGGGCCGCGCGCGGCTCTTCGTCGGCATCAACACCCTCGTGCCATGCCCGCGACTGGACCGCGAGGCGGGCGAACTCTCCCAGCCGCCCGCGCGGCCACACATCGGCCGGCGGGCGCTCCAGTGCGGAACCCAGCGCCGCCCACGCTGCCGAGGGGAGCAGTTCATCGAGCGGGATCAGTCGGGCGTCGAGGGCCACGCAGAGCCGCGGCAGCGCGGTGATTGTCTCGAGTCGGCGCAGCTCCACTTCGGTCGGTGGCCGAGCGCGTTCGAGGAGCATCCGAATCGGTCCGATGGCCTCCTCCGCAACTGCCGTGACGGCCGCAGTCGGGATGCTCCACGCTGCGAATCGAACCAGCCGAGCGTGGATTCGATCGCGGGTCGTCGGATCGAGCATCGCGTCGACGGCGTCGATTGCTCGAAGAAGCCTCGTCCACGCGAGAAGTTCGCGACTGGCATCACTCCCGCCGTCGCCTCGCGACCACGCCTCGACCCACGCGGCGCGACCCGACTCGATCGATCGCAGCATCGCTTGGGTCGGCTCGGCGCCGAATCGCGCTGCCAGCGACCCTTGGCGGAGTCGAGCTTCGGCGGGCATCGCCGCGAAGTGGGAGAACTGCTGATCGAGCTGGGCAATCGCCTGCACCGCCTCGGGTCGTCGGTTGGGGTCGATCAGCCACCGGATCATCTTGATGAGCTGACCTCGGACAGCGGCGGTGAGAGTCGGCGCCGCAGCGGCGACCGACGCGCTCCAGTCGTCGAGACGGGCGACGCGCCGGAGATCGCCGACAAGTTGGGTGTGGGCCCCGACGAGACTGGCGATCCCGGGATCGGTCCGCGGTGACGGCGACGCCACGATCCGCTCCAACGAAAGGAGGAGGGCGGTCTCGGTCTCCCGATACTCGAGCGAGAGCTTCTGCCGCGCTTCGGCCAGATCGGCGCCTCGAACGCGGCCTTCGATCTCGCGCGACTCCGCCATCCGCTGGAGCGACCCCAGGATGAGTTGCTTGGTGGCGACGGCGCGAGCGAGATCGGGCGGCGGGCCGGGGGCTGCAACTGGAGGCGAGTGTGGAGGCGAGTGTGGAGGCGAGTGTGGAGGCAGGTTGGGATTTGCGGCGGTCGCGGGGCCACCCAACGTGCGCAGTGCCGCAACCACCGGCTGAAGCTGCCGGAAGGACCCGGCGAGCATCGGTCGCAGCAGGGTCATCTGCCGCAGGATGGAGGCCGTTGCCTCGAGGTCCGACGCTTCAAGATCCCGCTGGTCGAGGTCTGCGGCGGGCGCTGGGCCTGCGCCGGGACCGGGTGGATCGGCGGCGTTGGGCCCATTGACGGGAATGTCCCGATCGGGCGACGTGCCCTGTGGACGAAGCGAGTCCAGCACTTTGCCGCGAAGGGACTCCTGATCGCGGCGCTCCAGCCAGGTCGCTTCGGTGAGGGCAGCGTCCAGAGCGAGGGCCGCCGCCACCCGCCGCCGGTCGAAGAGCGCCGCCCGTGCGGCGGCGACGGTCGCGGGAAGTGGATGCGAGTCGAGGAGGCGGTCGACCTGCTCGGCGAGCCCGCCGGCGCGCTCGCGCAGCGAGCGGTCTGCTTCGGTTGCCGGCGGCAGCCACGGACCGCCGTGCCGCGTCGTCGGCCAGATCGAGGGCAGCGGCTGATCCGAAGCCAGAAACGCGGCGCAGGCGAGGGGCGCGAGGGCATCGGCAACGAGCATTCGAGTCGCGGGCGCCGGACCATCGGCCGAGAGATCGAGTGGTTGGGCCTCCGCGGAGTCCCGGAGAAGCGCGCGAACTCGATCGCGGCGCGGATCGCCCTCACCGAGTGTGATGGCGCGTCGCAGGGCCGCGGCGATCTCGGCGCGGGCCTCGTGCAGTCGCCATCCCTGGGCGAGGCGCTCGCTGGCGCCGAAGCCGCGTCCGCTGGCGGAGTGGACCTCGGGCTGATCCGCGAGTGCGATTCCAGATACGAGGAGTGCTCGCGTGACGCGTCGCAGGGCAATCAGTCCATCGACCAGTTCCACTTCGATTCCTGTCGCCGCCCGACGAGCAATCGTCAGGCGTTCGAGCTCGAGATCGACTGCGGCGAGAGTGGCTGTGGCCGGATGCACCGCAAGCGGGGGCGGTGCCGGCGGTGGCGACAGATCGAGGATCTGGGCCGGTGCCCGAGAGCCAATGGCAAGCGCGGCCGCGACGAGGGCGGCCCCGCGCCACCATCGGCAGCACTGGGAGCGAGTGCGAAGACGGCGCATCTAGGCGCGAGCCTCGTCAACAGGGAATGGGGCAACCGCCGACGGCAACCGCGTGGCGGCGGGATACTCGACCCACATCAGGCAGAGGCCCTTGGGCGGGAGCGTCTGCCCCCCGCGGGTTCGATCACGCGACTCCAGGAGGGCCGGAATGTCATCGGCCTTGAGGCGTCCACGTCCAACCTCGATCAAGGTGCCGGCGATGATCCGCACCATGTTGTAGAGGAAGCCGGTCCCGGCGATCTCGAGGCGCAACTCCTGCCTCTCTGTTTCGATCACGTCGCAGCGCAGGATCCGCCGCACGGCGCTCTCGCGACCGTGCCGAGTGCTGGCCACGCTCGAGAAGTCGCGTTCACCCACGAAGTGACTCGCAGCCCGGGCCATCGCCGGAACGTCCATCCGAGTCCAGCAGCGGTGGAGGTAGCGGCTCTCGAAGAGGTTCGGCCAGTGCGACGGCGGAGCGCCGTGCACGATGCGGAAGCGGTAGCCCTTCGAACGGGCATCCGAGATCGGGTCGAACGAGTCGATGACTGGCCACGCTTCGGTCACCTGCACGTCTTCCGGAAGGGCCGAGGTGATGGCCATCGCCAGGCGATCAAGGGGAAGTTCGACGGTCGAGCTGAACGCCGCGACCTGGCCCAACGCGTGGACTCCGGCGTCGGTTCGGGACGCACCGTCGATGATGGCCGGCTGCCGCACCACGGAGCGGACCGCCTTCTCCAGAACGGCCTGCACCGTGCGAAGCGGCTCCTTCCCCGGCGGCTCCTGCTTCTGCCAGCCGTGGAAGTCGGTTCCGTCGTACTGGACAGTGAGGGCGAAGCGGGGCATTGCAGGAAGGCGGCGTGGCGCGTCTCGTCGGAGTGCCGCAAGTATGCACGCTCGCTGGCATCGCTGCACGCCGCGGGGTCCCACGCGACCGCTCGGGGCGCTTCCCAGACGAACCGCGGGCGGCCGGTTTCCCGACCGCCCGCGTGGAGCCTGCATGCAATGGGGAGCGCGCCGCGGGCATGCCGCCTGCGACCTCCCGAAGTGCGTCGGGGCGAAACCCCAACGCCGCTTACGCGCGACGACGACGGCTGCCGACGAGGCCGGCGAGACCGATCAGGGCCAGAGCGCCGGGCGCGGGAATCTCGCTGCCGTTGAAGAAGATGTCATCGACTCGGTTGGTGCCGCCCGCAGCGGTGGTCACTTCCGAGGTGAGGCGAACGTAGACGGTCGCGAGGTTGTCCGCGGCGTCCGGAAGCACCACCGGCACGAAGACCGAGAGGGGATTCCCAAGGGCGCTCGACCACGAGATGGCGTCGACGGTGTAGCTGACCAGATCGGCGAAGGTGACGCCATCGGCGCTCCACTGGACCTTGAACGCGCTGGGGCCGGTGCTGCTGCGAGTCTGGCTCCAGCCGAACTCGACGTCCTGATAGCCGAGGGTCGAGGTGGTGAACTGGTAGTAGTCGCCGGTGCTCCAGTTGTTGGAGCTGTAGGACTCGAACGAGCCGTTGCCGACCGGGTTCGAGTAGACGGTGGCGGACGACGCGTGGAACCCGCTGGCGTTGCCCCCGAAGAGGCCGCTCTCGGCTGCGTGCGGACCAGCGGTGGTCGGGACGCTCGACTCGAACGTCCACGCAGCGAGGCTGACGCCGGCCTGGGCCGACGTCGCGATGGCGGTGACAGCGACGGACAAGAACATTGCCTTCATGACAGACTCTCCTCGAATGTGAGACCCACTTGAACCCCGCCGCGGTGCCCGCGCCGGGAGACATCCCAACTGCCGATGGAACTGGACCTCGATCGATGGCCACTCGGCCAGCGCACGATCGACGCCCTCCCAGATCGCCTGCCAGATCGCCTGCGAGGCGCTTCGAGTCGCGGCGAGAATGCCGTACCAGAAGCCGCAAGACGGGCGAGCAAGACTCAAAAGCGTACAAAAACAGCGAGCGTGCTGCATCGCATCAAGTGTTCGGATCGTGGTAAATCGCATCCAGACTTGGTGAGGCGGATGCATCCCCCTCCCTCCTGCTGCGAAGTTGGAGTGACTTGGCGGACTGGGGCGGTTGGCGGTGGGATGCAGCCGAGCGCGAGGAACCCGGTTGTTCGGCGACCCAACGGAAGCGGCGGGCGTTGAACGGTCCTGATCAGGGTGAGGACGCTTGCGTGCGGGACCGGGGGGAGACACTGCGCCCACTGCTTACGCTGCGCCGCGTCATGAGACCGACGCCGGATACCTCGTCAGAACTGCGACGTTGCACCGTTTGGCCGGAGCCGCGATGAGTGCGCCTCCGAGATCTCCTGGTCGGGGACGATCGGAATGTACGGGGCCTCGTCGAAGGGAGTAAAGCCGTCAGGCCAGCATGCGACGACGTCGCAGAGGATCCGTTGATCGAGTGGAACAGGTGGCTGGTTCGCGCGGCGAACTCGGACTTCGATTGACGCGTGGGGACCTCCGCAGCCCGCGAGCAGCTTCCAGGCATCCGAGCGGATGTACCGAGGCAGGTAGCCAACGAGACATCGATCGGGGCCGTCATCCGCGGTGCGCAGCGCGATGGCTTGAGGATCGAACGGGTTCTGTAGATCCAGCATGATCAAGAGTTGATCCCCTGGAGCGAGTCGCAACGCTCGTTCCTGCGATTCGCGCGGCAAGTGTCGGAGACCGTGAACAAAGATGGTCGTTCGATACTCTCCGGTCTCCGCACTCTGCTTCGGGGCCGGGAAGAGCTCGAGCTTGTCGGTAGCACGGCGACCGCCGGAGATTGCGAGGATCTGGAACGGCTCCGCGGTCGCAGGGTCAAGCCCGAATGACGCGAGATACTCGCGACGATCCTCCCGGTGCGTTGAGGGCACTCGGTTGGCGAAGACTGGGAACAGTCGGGGGGAGGTATGGATTGCGAGCAGGTCGTCGAGACCGATCAGTGGACGAAAGCCTTGAGCGTGAGCCTGCTCCACGCCCCGTGTGTAACGGAACTCGTACCCCTCGCCGCCCTCCACAATCCGCAATCGGCCGATCGGGAAGTAGCCGCGAGAGCGAGGATCCTGCCACGCGACGAAAAGTGAGGTCGGATTGAAGTGTTCGTGGGAGGGCATTGGACGCTAGCGGAGCGAGAGGAGTCGGCTTCGGTTGAACGTTAGGAGATCGGCCACAAATCGATGCCCCGGGGCGGGAAGCCAGCCGTCCCTCGGGCACGAGCCGGACCGTTCGCTCAATCCACTCCTTCTCCAAACCTTGGAGGCGTTCGAGCCACGCGGCCCCTGCGAGCGGGTAGGCCCGCATCGCAGAGTCGAAGGCATCGAGTGTGGTGAGCGGGCTGCCGTCTGAATGGTGAAGCTTCGAGCGTGCTCGAGCGGCGTAATGGGCCACCGAAAATCCGGAGTCCGCGGTTTCGAGCCGTCGTTGCATGACCTCGGCTGTGAGATCGCGCCCAAGCGACGCCGCATGGTCGTAGGTTGGCGCGAGCAGCATCTGCGGTGCATCATCATGGGCTGAAACGGGTCGCAAGGCGCCCCAGTTCTCGTGATGTCGATCGGTGTTGCCGATCAGCGCATCGAGCATGAGGTATCCGATGAAAACATCCGTGCCACTGATGATTCCGGGCACCTCGGCGAGCGTGGGAGGACGACGGATCTCTAGATGATCCAGGGTATCGAGAACCTGGCTGAGACGATGCTGCGGCGATCGTGGAGCATCCTTCGGGTAGCCCTCGACCAGAACAGTCAGGAGCTCGTTGCCGTGAATCAGTTCGTAGTCGGGAGTCTCAAACGCCTTCGAGATCGTTCCGTGAAGGCCCTCGCGAGTCGCAAGCTCGACGATGGCATGTGGAATGCCAATGGCATCTGCGAGCTCCGAAGCGAGCTTTTCAGACCAATCTTCTCCGCGGCTTGCTCTGCCGAATTTGAACAGCCAGCGCTCCCCCATTTGGTTCGAGTACCAGAACTTTCGCTTCGATCCCATCTGCTCTTGCTTCTCCGGCATGGCGACGGAGATGTCGAAAATTGTGAAGGTTTCGGGCGGGCGTTGCACGGATTCAGTTCCCGAACAGATCACCCATCGGCAGGAGGCCCTTCTGGTCGAAGTAGCGGAGGGCTTCCTCGACGCTTCGGAAGATGCGGGTGGCGGTCTCGGTGATGAAGGGGGAAGGGTTCTTCTTGGGCTTCCACACCACGTAAACCTCCTTGGTGTGCTCGAAGGCGTGCTGGAGTTCACGCTCGACGCCGCTCGAGAGCCCGGGCTGGCCGTTTGGAAGTTCGGGAATCAGCGAGCAGATCATGTCGGACTGGTCGATCAACTTGAAGTCGCGCATGTAGATCTGGCCGTCGATGTCGCCGGCGATGTCGAGCACTTCCCGCACCGAGAGCCGCAGCGGCTCCTGGCCGGAGCGGCCTCCGAAGGAATGGGGCTGCACCTCGATCCAGTCCTGGCCGTTCTTGGCCGCGTCGAGGGCCCGATCGAGCAGCAGCTTCTCGTCGACGTCACCGGGATCGAAGGAGATGAAGTGCTTCGCCAGGAGGGCTCGGAACTGGTCGATCTCGGCAAGCACATCGGGCATGTCGACGACGTGACTCATCGGGAAGCTGGGATAGACCTTCTTCATGTCCGGTCGGGTGATCAGCCGGGCGCAGGTCTCGTAGGTGTCCCGCTGGCGCCCGCGGCTCAGGATGTAGAAGTTGTTCTGGCAGCCCATTGCCTGGGCCAGGAGCTCGGTGGCCAGGATCTCCTCTTCGCGCCAGACCATGCAGTCCTTCAGCGTCGCGTCGATGATGTGCTCCTGGTGCAGCCGATGGTGCACGGTCTCGACGTTGTCGACGAGGCAGATGAACATGTCGAGCTCGAGCTTGGCGACCTGATCGAAGTCGAAGGCGCTGAACAGCCCGTGTCGCCAACGGAACGTGGCGTGCGAGTTCACGATGACGTTCGGATGCTCGGCGGCCGGCGAGGTCGCCGTGATGATGTCCTTGAAGGCGGCCCGGCGGAGTGACGCCAGCCGCGAGAGGGGGAGATCGAGGATCTTGCCAGGTCGGACGTCTCGCGCTTCGGCGTACATCAGGTCGCCGACATGGAAGAGATCGACCCGGCCACCGCGCGAGCCGATCAGCTCCTCGACGGCGCGGAGGTAGGGCTTCTTGTCCATTCCGATCTGGCCGGTGACGAGGGCGCGCATGGCAGGGAGTGTAGTGGAACACCCGCGGCGCTCCCGGCCCGGCAGCGAGCGCCGCTGGAAGAAGCGATCAACCCACTCGAGCCAGCACGAAGGTCAGGTCGTCCCGCTGGACGGCGCCGGCCCGATGCTTCCGAACGTCCGCCAGCAGCGCGTCGCGGATCGCCGCGAGCGGTTCGGAGGCGTGCGCGGCGATCGTGGCCTGGAGCCGCGCATCTCCGTATTCGTTCCCGGCAAGATCCATCTCTTCGCGGATGCCGTCGGTGGCACTGAGAATGAGCGAGCCCGGCGGAACTTCATCCAGCGAGTACTCGAGATAGACGATGCCGGTATCGATTCCGAGCGGCATGTCGCCACCGCCGAGCACCACCGGCGTGGAGTCGCCGGGCTTGTAGAGGAGGGCCGGTTCGTGCCCGGCATTCGCCCAGCGGATCCGCCGTGTCTTCGGCTCGACCATGAGCAGAAACATGGTCATGAATCGACCGTGCCCGCGACTCTGCAGAAGCACCGAACTGACCCGCAGCAGCATGGCGCCGAGCGTTTCGGTCCGACGCGCTTCGCTCCGAAGCGCCGCTCGGGCGGTGGCCATCAGGATCGCGGAGGCCACACCGTGCCCCATGACGTCGCCGACGGCAATCAGCACCCCGTCCCGAGCGGGAAGCTCGATGTAGTCGAAGGAGTCGCCACCTGCCGAGTCGCACGGTTCGGCGTGACCGAGCAGTTCCAGTCCGGGTCGAAGGAGTGACGGCGGGGGCAGCAGCGCTTCCTGCACCTGTCGGGCAAGCTCGAGGTTCTGCTTGATCCTGATCCGCTCGGCCAAGGCCGCCGACATGCTGTTGAGATCCCGCGAAAGCTCCTCGAGTTCGCGAGCGGCGCGCAGGTCGAGCGTCTGCGAGAAGTCGCCCTCGCCGACCCGGCGCACATGCAACTGGAGCTGCTGTATCGGTCGACTGACTCGCCGGGCCAGCCACAGCGCGGCCGCCAGCGCCGCAATCAGGGCGAGAATGCTGACCACCAGCACCGCCGCCTGCACCGGGCGAGCGGCCGAGAGGAGCTCCGATTCCGGAGTCGCGGCGATCACCAGCCAGTCGGGAAGCGAGTCGGATGCGGGGAGCCGGCCTTCGCTGGCGCCGAGTGGGGTGATTGCGCTCCACATCGACTCGCCGTCGAGCATCACTCGTTCGGCGTGCGATTGCGCCGGCTCTCGCCCCGCAAAGAGCCCCTGGAACTCGATCGGGAGGGATCGTCGATTGCCACCCTCGCCGGCGACGTTGCCGCGCGACGAGGCCACCAGTTCTCCGTCGGAATCGACCACGAGCAAACGCCCCCGCGCCGCCAGCGGCGAGGTCTGCAGGAAGTCGTTGAGTGCCCCGAAGGCGATGTCGATGCTGACCACGCAGTGGAGTTCACCCGAGGCGCTCCGCAGAGCGCGCACGAAACTGGTGCCGACGTCGAAGCCGGGCACGCCTCGACGCACGAAGGCGTATGGGGGAATCCAGTGGGCCGACTCGCTGGCCAGGGCCGACTGGTACCAGGGCCTCGTGCGCGGATCGAAGGGGTAGCGACGGAGCGGATCCCCCACGGCGCGACCTGCGGGATCGGCGGCGCGCTCGATCATCTCGCCCTCTTCGGTGCGGAGGACGACGACGCCTTCGGGATCGCGGATGGCGCCGATCAGCGAGCCGTCAGGCCATGCAATCACCGCGGTGCTGGTCACCGGGAATGCCCGGAGCAGTTCGACCAGGCGCCGCTGCCGCAGCTCGACTTCGGCCCCCGTCGGAGGCGATCCCGGCCCGGTGGCACCGCCGTCGGGCGCTTCCGCGACCTGGGAGACGGCGAGACTGCACAGGCGCTCGCCGGAGCGGAGGAAGCCGAGCAGTTCACCCTGCACCCGCGCGGAGGCGAGATCGAGAGCGCCCCGCCCGAGCTGCTCGGCCACGCCGCCGGCGGCGAGTGTGGCAATCAGGAGAAGCGCAGCGGTGAGCAGCACCACCGGCACGATCAAGGTGGTGGCGACGACCCGGCGAATCGAAGGAGCCTGTCGCGACGGCATGGGCGGGGGGCGGGCGGTCGCGGAACGCGGAACCGGAACCAGGACGGGGACGCTGACGAGTGCGCTCGGCGCAGGAGGGCAGAACCTAGCGGTCCGGGTGGGTGGAGTCCAGTGAGGACGGCTGAAGAGCGCAGAGCTGGCTCTCGAGGTCGAAGATCTCCGACATCGGCGACCACCACGGTTCGGCCGAGGCCGCAGGACCTTCGGGTCGGGCCGCAGCATGCGCCGGCTGCGAGTGCCGCGCCGGCACCCGCAGCTGCCACTGGCGCATGCGCTCGTCCCACGCCTGGGCCCGAGGGTCGAGCGCATAGCGCTGGTAGTCCCGGGCGGGATCGAACTCGTCGTCGGTTTCGACCAGCATGAAGAGCCGGGTCCCGAAGCGCCAGATGGTCATGGTGCGGATGCCGATTGCGCGAAGACCGCGGAGCACTTCAGGCCAGACGGCGCGATGCTCGGCGTCGTAGGCGGCGATGACGTCTGGATCGTCGATGAGATCGAGGGTCTGGGCGAATCGGCGCATCTCCGAACGTAGGTTCGTTCACCGCCGCGACGGCGGGCGGTCTTGCTTCCCCCGCGCTGCGCCACTACAACCGCACTCGCCATGACCCTTTCGACGAGCCGCTCGACCGTGCCGTTCGCTCCGCCACGCCGGTTGACGCTGGCCCGATTGCTGGTCTTGATTGCCGCGACCACGCTGGCCGTCGCCGGCTGCAGCGATTCCAGGAAGCCGGCGGCTTCGGCAGAGAGCGGATCGGCCTCGCCTGCCGCGAGCGGCGCGAAGAACACTCCTGCGGCGAGCCCGCCCGCGCCGAGCGGCGCGGGGTCCAGCGCTGCGGCTTCCGGCGAGGTGCTCCGCATCGGGGTGATCCCCAAAGGCACCATCCACGAGTTCTGGAAGGCGGTCGAGCGCGGCGCTCGCGACGCCGCCACCGCAGCCGGGGCGACACTTCTCTGGGATGGCCCGGATGTCGAGACCGCCCACGACCAGCAGCGGCGCATCCTCGAGAACATGCTCGGGGCCGGCGCCAATGGGATCGTGATTGCGCCGACCGATTCGGTCGCGCTCCAGCGACCGGTCGAGTCGGCCGTCCGGAGCGGAATCCCGGTGGTCATCTTCGACAGCAATCTGGCGGGCGACGCCTTCGTGAGCTTCGTCGCCACCGACAATCATCGTGGCGGCGTGCTGGGCGGAGAGCGACTGGCGGCGGCGATGACCAGGGCAGGGGCGGCGACCACGGCGGCCAAGCGCACGCTGCTCCTCCGCTACACCGAAGGATCGGGGAGCACCCGGGCCCGCGAAGCAGGGTTCGAGGAAGCGATCACTGGGGCCGGTGGAGTCGTGGTCGAGTCGCAGTTCACCGACGGCACGACCGAAGGGGCGATCACCGTGGCGACCAACATGCTTGATCGTCATGTCAAGGACGGTGTCCTGGCCATCGACGGGATCTTCGCGGCGAATCAGCCGACGTCGATTGGCATGCTGCGGGCGCTCGATCGACTGGCCAAGCAAGGGATCACCGTCGAGGCGAAGTTCGTGGGTTTCGATGCCTCCGACGAACTCATCCGCGCCGTCGAGGCGGGTGCCATGGAAGCGATTGTGGTGCAGGATCCGTACCGCATGGGTCGGCTCGCCGTCGAAACGATGATCAGCCATCTGCGCGGCGAGGCAATCGAAAAGCGGGTCGACACCGGCGTCACCGTGGTGACCCGCGAGTCGCTCGGGGAGCCGGCCGTTCGCCTGCTCCTTGGGCTCGATGCAGCCGCTGGAGGCAAGGGAACGGCCGAGTGACCGCCCAACCTCCGGCACTCGAGATGCGGAGCGTGCGGAAGCGCTTCGGGGCGACGGTGGCGCTCGACGGCGTCTCGCTCGAGGTCGCGCCCGGCGAGTGCCACGCGCTCCTTGGTGAGAATGGTGCGGGCAAGAGCACCTTGATGCGGGTGCTGGCGGGCGTGGTCTCACCCGATGCGGGAGAGATCTCGCTCGACGGCGCACGCGTCTCGGCGGCGTCGCCGGGTGAAGCGCGGCGCCGCGGCATCGCCATGATTCATCAGGAGCTGGCGTTGGCGCCGCATCTCTCGGTGATGGAGAACCTCTACCTCGGCGCGGAGCCGCGCCGTCGATTCGGACTTCTCGACCGCGGCGCGCTCGAGGAGGGTGCCCGACGCGCCCTTGCCGAGATCGGGCGCCCGGAACTCGATCTGCGAACACCGGTCGGCCGCCTCGATCTGGCCACCCGACAGCTTGTCGAGGTGGCCCGGGCGGTTGCCGTCGGCTGCCGCGTGCTGGTCCTCGACGAGCCGACCAGCAGTCTGGCCCGTCCCGACATCCTGCGGCTCTTCGAACTCATTCGCGGGTTGCGCGCCCGGAAGATGGCCATCATCTACATCTCGCACTTCCTCGAGGAGGTCGAGGCCATCGCCGATCGCTACACCGTGCTTCGCGACGGCCGCACGGTTTCGAGCGGGGCCCTGGCCGCCACCAGCCGCTCGGCACTCGTCGCCGACATGGTCGGCCGTGAACCCGGCGAGCTCTTTCCGCGCTCGCCGCGGCGCGCCGGCGAGAAGCTGCTCGAGATCACCGATCTTGCCGGGTCGCCGCTCCCGCGGTGCGCATCGCTTTCGGTCCACCGCGGCGAGGTGGTCGGCATCGCCGGTCTGGTCGGTGCGGGGCGAAGCGAACTCGTCCGGACCATCTTCGGCCTCGCGAGGCAGCAGGGTGGAACGGTGCGGGTCGCGTCGAACGTCGCGACGACTGCCGCGCGACCCGCGAGCCCCTCGCAGCGCTGGCACGAAGGCGTCGGACTGGTCTCCGAGGATCGCAAGGGCGAAGGCCTCATGATGGCCCAGTCGGTGGCTGAGAACATGACGCTCACTCGGCTCGCCGAGGAGGGTCGGACGAGCCCGCTCGCCAAAGGAACAGGTTCGAGCCGCGAGTCGCTTTGGCGGTGGGCCTCGCGCCGCGGGCAGGTGCGGGCAGCCCAGACATGGATCGATGCGCTCGCCATCCGCTGCCGCGACGCGAGTCAGCCGGTCGTCGAACTCTCCGGAGGCAATCAGCAGAAGGTTGCACTCGCCCGACTGCTGCATCACGACTGCGATCTCCTCCTTCTCGATGAACCGACCAGGGGCATCGACGTCGGGGCGAAGGCGGCGATCTACCGGCTGATGGATCGCGCCGCGTGCGGCGAGCTGGGGCGTGCGCCACGAGGCCTGTGCCTGGTGAGCAGCGACCTCTTCGAACTGCTCGGCGTGTGCGACCGCGTGGCGGTGATGACTCGAGGTCGGCTCGGCGCCGCTCGACCCGTCGGCGAGTGGAGCGAGCATGAACTGATGATGGAGGCGACCGGGTGATGACCACTGCGCAACCACCGGGGCAGGGCGGCGCTCCTGCGGGCGCCCAGACAATCGAGCGTCCTCGACTTCTGGCGGGAACGGCGCGCTCGATGGCTCGACTGCTGGCGCCGTTCTTCACTCTCATTCTGGTCTTCACGCTCTTCGCGGTGATCGTGCCCGAGCAGCGATTTCTCTCGGCCCGCAACCTCGAGAACCTGCTGGTGCAGAGCACGGTCCTCGCCGCCGCTGCACTCGGGGCGACGCTGGTGATCCTCGCAGGGGGTCTCGATCTCTCCGTCGGTTCCACGCTGGCCCTCTCGCTCGTCGGTCTCACGGCGGTCTTGAAGGCCGGCGACGGGATGCTCCGCAGTGAAGAGCTCAGCGCCGTGCTCTGGCCTGTGATTGCGGTAGTGGCGGCGATGGGCCTTGGGGTCCTGGTCGGTCTTGCCAACGGAGCCCTGGTGACCTGGCTGCGCGTCGGTCCGTTCATCGTGACCCTCGGCATGCTCCAGATCGTGCGCGGCACCGCCAAGGGAATCTCCGGCGGGCAGAGCATCTACACCGCGGACTCCTGGCTGAATCCGCTCCTCGAGTCGGTGCGGATCGGCGACCGCCAGTGGATGCTGCTGCCGCCTGGCGTGTGGATCGTGCTGCTCCTCGCGCTAATCACGGCCGCGATCCTGCGCTACACGGTGCTGGGGCGGCACATCATCGCCGTCGGATCAAACGAGGACACCGCTCGGCTCTGCGGCGTGCGGGTGAAGCGGGTGAAGATCATCGTCTACAGCGCTGCCGGCCTCTTCGCCGCACTCGCGGGAGTGCTTCAGTTCAGCTACATCGGGCTCGGCGATCCGACGACGGCATCGGGGCTCGAACTCTCGGTGATCGCCGCAGTGGTGATTGGCGGAGGAAGTCTGCGCGGCGGCGAGGGCACGATTCTCGGGACGTTGTGCGGGGCGATCATCATCGCGGTGCTCAACGCCGGCGGTGTCCAGATGGGATGGCCGACGTGGCTTCAGGAAGTGATGACCGGGGCGATCATCGTGGGCGCCGTGGCCATCGATCGCTGCCGCGCGCCTGGACGGTGAATCGGGCCCCCCGCGTAGCGCCTACTCCTCGCCCGTGCGAACCCTGATTGCGTCGTTCCGCACGCTCTCGTAGATGCTCGCCAGCAGACCCACCAGCGGGAACTTCCCCTGAAGCGGGGAGGGGCCGAGTCGACGAAGGAGGGCATGGGCCACGTGCGCCGGTGGGGCGAGGGCGTCGAACTCGTCGAGCTGAGGACCCGGTCGCCAGAAGTCCTCGAGGCAGGTCTCGAAGGGTCGGACCGCCACCTTGGTCGCCACCGAACCGTGGGCCGTCGAGCGCCCGTGGGTGTGCAGCGACCGGGCTTCCTGGAGTCGGGCGACGACCGTTTCGTGCGAGAGACCGCGGAGGTCGAAGGCCATCAGCGGGGCGTCGGCAAGCCGTTCGCTGAGGAGCAGGATGCTGGCCGCGTGATGCTTGCAGGGCTTGGGCTCGACGCAGGTGCAGGTGTACTCGTACTGCTCGTTGAGAAGCGGGACGAGTCCGGCGCCGAGTCCGATGCAGAGGGCGTCGATCCCTGGCGGAATCTCGCCCGAGAGAAGCTTGGCCGAGTAGATCGCTTCGCGGGCCATCGACTCGATGGTCCGCGTCCACTGGTCGCGGCTCCACGCGGGAATCTCGATCACCGTGAGGTACGGTCGCGCCGATCGCCCCTGCACCGCGGCTTCGATCCGCGTTCGCAGTCCCTTCGGCGACGTCTTGCTCTCCTCTTCCCTGGGCTGACCGGGGCGATCGGGCTGAAGCACCGAGAAGGTCACGATCTGCCCGGCCTTCGCGTACTCGAGTCCGGCCGCCCGCACCAGCGGATCGATCGGCGCTTCGAGGGCGAGTCGCCAGCAGTCGGCCGGATAGGGAAGCGGTTCCTCCATGCGGCGCCGCACCTTGAGGCCGTGGCGGACGCGGCGAGGACCTTCGTATCGGCGGCGATTGATCGCGTCGACCATCAGGCGCCGTCTCCTTCATCGGAATCGTCGAGTTCACCTTCGGCGGCGAGCGACTGGTGCCGCAGCGAGAAGAGATCGCGAAGCTGACCGGTGGAGAGCTCGGTGAGCCAGGATTCGCCGGTCCCGATGATCTGCGAGGCCAGCTCGGTCTTCTGCTCGATCATCTGATCGATGCGCTCTTCGAGCGAACCGGCCGAAATCATCTTGTGCACGTGAACAGTGCGGCTCTGTCCGATGCGGAAGGCCCGATCGGTGGCCTGGTTCTCGACCGCCGGGTTCCACCAGCGATCGAAGTGGAAGACGTGATTGGCCGCCGTGAGATTGAGACCGACGCCGCCGGCCTTGAGCGAGAGCACGAAGATCGGCACGCCGCCCTCGGGGCTCTGGAAGCGATCGATGAGCTGCTGCCGTCGGGCCGCCGGCGTTCCGCCGTGCAGGAAGAGGCTCTCGACGTCGAGCTGCCGGCGCATCATCGCCACCAGCATGTGACCCATCTCGCGGTACTGCGTGAAGATCAGGGCCTTGTCGCCGGCGGCGACGACCTCCTCGATCATCTCGATCAACCGCTGGGCCTTGCCGGAACGCGAGGCGAGGGCGTTGGCACTCATCGCCGCCGCTTCGCCGACGCTCTCCTTGAGGAAGTGGCCGGGGTGATTGCAGATCTGCTTGAGCTTGACCAGAGCCGAGAGCACCAGCCCGCGGCGCTGGATGCCTTCGGCGCGATCCACCCGCATGAGCATCTCGTTGACCACGCCCTCGTACAGGGCGCCCTGCTCGGTGGTGAGCGGGACGACGTGCTTGGTCTCGACCAGCGGCGGAAGATCGGCAATCACATCGGGATCGGTCTTCACCCGGCGGAGGATGAACGGGCGCACCAGATGCCGCAGCCGCTCGGCCTGTCGGCGATCGCGATGCCGCTCGATGGGGACGGCGAATCGACGACGAAACTCCGCCGAGCTGCCGAGATAGCCGGGATTGCAGAACTCCATGATCGACCAGAGCTCGGCCAGGCGGTTCTCGACCGGCGTACCGGTCAGGGCCACGCGATGGCGGGTGCGCAGCGAGCGGATCGCATGCGTCTGCTTGGTCGGCGGATTCTTGATGTGCTGGGCTTCGTCGAGACAGATGCGCCGCCAGTAGACCCGCTCGAGCGTGTCGCGGTCGCGGGTCACCAGGGCGTAGGTGGTGACCAGGATGTCCGACTCCGCGGCCTTCATGACGAAGTCGTCGCCGAGCGGTCGATCGAGACCGTGGTGCACGTGCACGCGAAGCTCGGGCGCGAAGCGGTTGAGTTCGCGATGCCAGTTGGCGAGCACCGACATCGGGGCCACGAGGAGCGTCGGACCCATCGGCTCGTCGGTTCCTCCGCCGCCCTCCTGCGAGGCCACCGCCCGCTCGTGCTGCAGCAGGGCGATGAGCTGGATGGTCTTGCCCAGACCCATGTCGTCGGCCAGACAGCCGCCGAGACCGAACTTGTCGAGGAAGGCCAGCCAGCTCAGGCCAGCCTTCTGATAGGGCCGAAGCGTGCCGAGGAAGCCGGTGGGCTGTTCCAGCGACTCGAGTCGCGCCGCATCGGCGTCGGGACCGAAGACTTCTCCGACCCAGCCGGTCGCTTCGAGCCCGGCAATTGGAAGCGAACTCGTTCCATCGGCGCCGCCGTGGGCGAGCCGCATCGCTTCGAGCAGCGTCATCTCGCCACCGGGATGATCCGCGAGGAAGCGGGCGGCGCCGGCAAGATCCTGATCGCGCACTTCGACCCAGCGGTTGCCGACGCGCACCAGCGGCACGCCGCGTTCGGCCAGGGCTCGGAACTGCTCGAGCGTGATCGGCTGATCGCCGAGGGCGATCTGCCAGCGATAGCTGACGATGCTCTGAAGCCCGAGACCACGACCGCGGGTCGAATCGATGGCGCTGCCGACGGGTTCGCTGTCGATCACCAGGCGCGCCGCCAATCGGCTGGTCGGCTGATCCCACCAGGCCGGCGCCTGCACGTGGAATCCCGATTCGAGCAGCACGCCGCGGTGCTCGCGAAGGAACGCATAGGCCTCGGCCGTCGAGAGGAACAGGCCCGTCGGCGTCGATTCCGCGAGGGCCTTTTCGAGCTTGGGCCAGATGCGACTGGCCCGACCGAGTTCGGCGAGAAGCAGCTCGCTGGCCCGCTCGCCGCCCGGGGCGTTGCGCCCGATTGCAGCACGGGACCAGAGCACGGTGGCGTCGATGATCTCGTTGGGATCGTCGGGCGAGACCAGATGGAGGCTCAACCACCAGTTGGCCGCAGCCCCGGCGTTTTCGCCATCGATCTCGGAGAGCTCGGGCTCGTTGAGCCGCATCAGCAGTCGATAGGGGAGGCCTTCGCCGGTGTCGTCGAGCAGTCCCAGCCAGGCCCGCACGCCGCGGAGCAACGCGACGTCGCCGCCAGGAGCGGTGGGGACGTCGTTGGAGCCGTTGAGCAGTCCCACGAGCCACGCGACGTGGGGATCGTCGGAGGGACTGCGATCCTCGATGGCATCCTCGAAGCTCTCGCGGCGGAGTGTGGCCCGGACCGCGGAGTCGATGACCGTCGAGAGGAGATCCTCGAGGATCGGTCCGGGCTCGTGCCGGTGGTCGTCGTCGACGGCCCGGGCGATGCCGGGCATCGCGGCAATCAGGGCGCTCATGCGCGGCGAGGCCGATCCATCTCGAAGCCACGGATGCCACGCGGCCTGGAGCGGTCCGCCGCGATCCTGCACCAGAGTCGGAACCACCCGCTGATCCTCGAGGAGGTCGAGGGCGAAGCGAGCGGCCGCAACCCAGAAGCGGAATCCGTGACCGAACCGCAGTTCGTTGGTCGGGGCGCTTCCGGCTGAGAGCGAGTGATGGTGCGTGGTCACCTCGTGCTCGGCCAGGTCGGCCATGCGGGCCTCGATTGCCGTCAGGAGCGGGAGCAGCGACTCGGCCGGAACACCGAGGGCATCGACCTCGACCAGAATCGGAAGCGGTGTCTCCTCGTGCTGATCGAGTCCCAGCGTGCTCGCGAGTCGGACGCTCGGCCAGGGGCCCTGCTGGTCGCCCGGAAGCCAGAGTCGCAGCGGAGACACGGTGCCCGCGGAGGCGCCGGCGTCAGCCGCGTCGCCATCACTCGGCGAGAGGCCGGCCCCGGCGAGCGCCGCGAGAAGCTCGGGAGCGCGGAGCGCAAAGGGATGCCGCGACGGGCCCCGCGCCGGATCGGGCCTCGCGGTGGTGGCTGTGTCCGTCGGCGAACTCGCGTCGGCGGCGGCGACGGGGTGCGTCTGCTGGGCGTGCTGCCGCGCCGCAGTTTCGGATTCGCCCCAGAGCCAGAGCTTTCGGTGTGACCAGTTCGCGTGAATGACGAGCATCGGGTGGGGGATTCGTCCTGTTGGCGTCGGGCTGCGTGTTGGTCGGAGCGTGAACGAAGCGGAGGAGATCGGCTCGGAAGGAGGAACTCGTGGCGACCGGCCCTGGTTCGCACGAGCGGGTCCTGCGCCCGCAGCCATCGACAACCCATCGCCGGCAATCGCGACGCGTCCTCATCGCGGCGCGTCACCAGTGATCGCGCTGGGACTCGAACCCAGGACCAGCCGCTTAAAAGGCGGCTGCTCTACCGACTGAGCTACGCGATCGCGAAACGTTGAGTGTACGGGCACCCGCCCGATCATGGGCAAATCGGTCGCGCAAACGACCCTTCGCCACAGGCTGCCGGGAGCCCCGAGGGGGTGGTGCGGTCCACGCCCGGCCCGGCGGTTACCATCCGCCCATGCCACGCACTCCCGCGTTCCTTCTCGGTGCAGCGATCCTCGCACTCGCCGCATGCACCGGTCGAAACTCGCCCGAGCGGACGATCGTCCGCATGGGCGGCGGGGTCTCCGACTTCTTCCATGGACACGAATCGGCCCGGTCCCAGGCCCGGTCCTTCGAGATTCCCGGGGCGGTGGGCGTCGATGTCGAAACCTTCGGCGGCAACGTCACCGTCGTGGCCTCCGCACGGGTGTCGAGCGTCACGGTCTCGATCGAGCGGGAGTCAACCCACGGTTTCGGCCGAGGGAGCGAAGGGAAGTCGTCGCTCGAGAACATCCAGGCCACCACCGAGATCGTTCCAGGAAAGCTCGGGCCCGTGCTCCAGGTGCGGATCACCAGCAGCGATCCCGAGCCGCACTTCCAGCGAGCGCACGTGCTGATCGAGGCCCCGGCCCTGGCCGACGTGCGAATTCGCACCGGTCGCGGCCGCATCGAAGTCAAGAGCGAGCGGGGGGTGATGGCCGAAGAGGGCGGCGGCAGCATCGACGTCGAGACTTCGGACGGCCACATCCGGCTGATGTCGGACGGCCCAATCGAAGGCGACGTGACCGCGATCGCTCGATATGGACACGTCGACTTCCGCATGCGCGGCGAATTCGGCGCCGACTTCGACGCCGAGACCCGCGGTGGCACGGTGCGGGTGCGCTGCGTCGACGGAGGGTGGACGGCCACGTCGCTCGACAACAGGCCTTCTCGAACCATGGGACGTCTCAACGACGGCGGTTCCCGAGTCATGCTTCGGACCGTCGACGGCGACATCCGCGTGGCGATCGTTCCCGATCCCACCGCGGTCGGCGCCTTCATCGTCGATCCCTGAGTCGCGGACCTCGCGGAGCACGCCGCTTCGCCTGGCCACTTTTCACCTGTGCGCGACCTTCACGACCATTACTTCAAGCTCGCCAAGGAGCGCGGCTTCCTCTCGCGGTCGGCGTTCAAGCTGATCGAGCTGGACGATCGCAAGCGACTGGTCAAGGCCGGCGACTGGGTGCTCGACGCCGGGTGCGCGCCGGGGAGCTGGCTGCAGGTGATCGCCGGGCGCGTCGGACCGCGCGGTTGCGTCGCCGGAGTCGATCTGAAGGAAGTCGACCCGCGTCGCTTCGAGAGCAACGTGCGCGTGGTCCAGGGCGACATCGAAAGCGTCACCCTCGATGAACTGCTGGGCCCCTGGCGGCGCGAGCGACCAGGGCCGGCGCCCTTCAACGCCATCCTCTCGGACATCGGTCCCGACACCACCGGTGATCCCTCGGGCGACAGCGCCCGCTCGGTTCGGCTCTGTCAGATGCTTCTCGATCGCGCCGGAGAGTGGTTGCGCCCCGGCGGCAATCTGGCGATGAAGGTCTACGAAGGCGGCGATTACCCCGAGCTCCTGCGACGCGCCAAGCGGGAGTTCGACGATGCCCGCGGCTTCAAGCCCGACGCATCCCGCGGCGAGAGCGTCGAGATGTACATCGTCTGCCACAAGTTTCGACCGCCGCGACCGGCGAAGGAGACGGGTGCGTCGCCCTTGACGCCGCGAGCGGCGCCGCCTGCGCGGAGGCGCTCCTCGGGATGGGGACGCCGCGAGGGTGCATAGCGGGACCGACGGGAACATGGGACCGTTTGGAGTGGCGTCGAAATCGTCGCTTGGGTTCCCAGTCGTCGCATGTGCCGATCTTGCGCAGATTGTCGGTCTCGAGCGCAGAGGGCAACCGAAAGGCTGCAAGAAGCGATTAGACTGATGCCGTTTGTGTTTGGACCGACGCGCGTTCTGCGGCCTCTGGAGTCGCCCCGAAGGGCCTTCTTCCCATGCGATTGACTGACGACGAACTCCGCTTCCGTCTTGGCCTTGGCGAGTCCGACGGCGTCGAGAAGAAGGCATTCCTGACTGGCGAGGCCACGAACAAAGTGCGGGAGGCGATCTGCGCCTTCGCCAACAACCTCCCGGGCCACACGGCGCCAGGTGTGATCTTTGTGGGGGTCGCGGACAAGTGGGGGGGCCATCGGGGCTCGCAGTCGACGATCAACTGCTGTTGAAGCTCGCCGACATGAAATCCGACGGGCTCATTCTTCCTCCACCAACGATGACTGTCGAGACGCGGGTTCTGGACGGACAGGAGCTCGCCGTGGTCACCGTCCTGGCCTCTGATGCGCCACCCGTTCGCTGTCGCGGGACGATCTTCGTGCGGATTGGTCCACGTCGGGGGATCGCCACCGCGCAGGACGAGCGGGTGCTCAACGAGCGGCGCCGATCGAGCGACCGTCCATTCGATGTGCAACCGCTTCCTTCGGCGACGATCGCCGATCTCGACGTGCGATTCTTCGAGGAGCAGTATCTCTCCGCAGCGTTTTCGCGAGAAGTTCTTGCGCAGAATGAACGCACCATCACCCAGCGCCTCGCTGCGACCAAGATGATCGTCGGTGACCTCGAGACCACGCCAACCGTGCTAGCAGCCTGTGGCGAAAGTGCTTCGACGGCGAGGGTGAGCAGGAGGGCGAAGATCAAGGAGCCGCAACGAAGCAGTATCCGCAGTGATACAGGCGAGTTGCGGCGACGCAGAGATTCGCCCTCCTGCTCGCCCGCAGCCCGAATGACTTTCGCCACAGGCTGCTAGGCGTGCTGGTTCTCAGCCATCGCACCCGCGACTTTCTTCCAGGCGCTTATGTGCAGTTCCTCCAAGTCGACGGCACCGAACTGGCGGATCCGATCATCGACGACAGTGACATCGATGGTCCGATCGCCGATGTCATCCGTGGTCTCGACCAGAAGATCGAATCGCACAATCGAACGTCCGTGGAGTTTCACACCAGCACCCTGGAGCAGCGTCGATCGACGTATCCAATGGCGGCGATCCAGCAACTCGTCCGGAACGCCATCATGCACAGGACGTATGAGGCATCGAACGCGCCGGTTCGCGTCACGTGGTACCGCGATCGCCTCGAGATCACCAGTCCGGGTGGCCCATTTGGAGCGGTCACTTCGCAGAACTTCGGCAAGCCCGGGGTCACCGATTATCGAAATCCGGCTCTTGCGGAGTCCCTGAAGGTGCTGGGATTCGTGCAGAAGTTCGGCGCCGGAATCGCCACTGCGCGGCGGCTGCTTGAGGAGAACGGCAACCCGCCGCCGATCTTCATCGTGGACGAATCGAACGTCCACGTCACGATCGGAGCGGCACGGTGAAGACGATTGCCTTCTTCAACAACAAGGGTGGTGTCGGGAAGACCTCGCTCGTCTACCACCTCGCCTGGATGTATGCGGAGATGGGCCTTCGGGTGGTGGCAGCCGACCTTGATCCGCAGTCGAACCTCTCAGCGATGCTGGTTCGCGAGGAGCGCCTCGAAGAACTCTGGGAGACGGAGAACGGATCACGGACGATCTATGGAGCGATGGGCCCCCTCCTCGAAGGTGTGGGCGATCTCGGTCCGGTGCACGTGGAGCCGGTGGGCGATGCCGACCTGGCGGGATCGCTCGGGCTTCTGGTCGGCGATCTCGGGCTCTCGCTCGCCGAGAGCGAGCTCAATACGCAATGGGACAAGTGTCTCACCGAGGACTCCCGGCGGGCCTTCCGTGTGATCTCGCTGCCGTGGAGAGCCATTGAGTCGGCGGCACAACAGATGGACGCGGCAGTCGTGCTGATTGACGTGGGCCCGAATCTCGGAGCGATCAACCGCGCGGCACTCCTCGCCGCAGAGCAGGTGGTGATACCTCTGGCCCCTGATCTGTATTCGCTTCAGGGTCTGCGTAATCTTGGCCCCACGCTCCGCAGATGGCGGGTGGACTGGCGCGATCGGGTATTGAGACGCCAAAGGGCGGGGAGGCCTGTCGACATTTCGCTTCCCGCAGGGCAGTTCGCTCCGGCCGGCTACATCGTCATGCAGCACGCGGAGCGGATGCGGTATCCCGTGCGTGCCTCCCAGCGCTGGATCGAGCAGATTCCGACCGTCTACCGCGAAGAGATCCTCGATGAGGATTCCAGCGAAGCCCCCGACGTGCGGAGCGATGCGGAGTGTCTTGCGTTGCTGAAGCAGTACCGCAGCCTCATGCCCCTGGCACAACAGGCGAGGAAGCCCATGTTCAAGCTCAACGCCGCGGACGGTGCGCTCGGCGGTCATGCCACTGCAGTGCGGAATTGCTACGCCGACTTCGAACGACTGGCAAGGCGCGTTGCGCAGAAGTGCGGTGTGGTGATCGATCCGTGAGCATGTCGCTGCCGCGGATCGCACGGGGCAGTTCGACGGCGGCTATGCATGGGCCAGCGTTGCAAGCCGCCGCACCACCTCTTCCACATTCGCCCGACTGTTGAAGGCGGAGATCCGGAAGAAGCCTTCGCCGCAGCGGCCGAATCCGGCGCCGGGGGTGATGACCACGTTGGCCTGGGTGAGCATGCGGTCGAAGAGAGCCCAACTGTCGAGGCCCTTCGGGCACTCCACCCAGACGTAGGGAGCGTTGACGCCACCCCAGGTGCGGAGCCCGAGCTTGCTCACGCCTTCGCGGAGCACGCGGGCGTTGCCGAGGTAGAAGTCGACGAGCCCCTGCACCTGACTCCTGCCCTCGGGCGAGTAGAGGGCTTCGGCGCCGCGCTGCACGGGATAGCTGACGCCGTTGCTCTTGGTGCTCCAGCGCCGCGACCAGAGTGCGTGCAGCGAGGTGGTGCGACCGCTGCTGCCGTCGGCGCGGCCCATCAGACTCTTGGGGCAGACCGTGTATCCGCAGCGCACGCCGGTGAAGCCTCCGTTCTTGGAGAAGCTTCGGAACTCGATGGCGCACTCGCGGGCCCCGGGGATCTCGTAGATCGATCGAGGCAGGGCGGGATCGGTGATGTACGCCTCGTACGCGGCGTCGTAGAGGATGATCGCTTCCTCGGCGAGTGCGTAGTCGACCCACGCGGTGAGGCGGGCGCGATCGATCACCGCTCCGGTGGGGTTGTTCGGGAAACAGAGAAAGATGACATCGACATGCTGCCGCGGCGTCTCCGGGACGAAATCATTCTCCGGCGTGCTTTGGAGATGGACGAGGCCGTCGTAACCGCCGCCCGCCGCGGCGCTCCGGGGATCGCCGGTGTTTCCAACCATCACGTTGGTGTCGACGTAGACCGGGTAGACCGGATCCGGGATTGCGGTGACGTTGCGGTTGGTTGCCCCAGAAGATGTCCCTCCAGAGGCAAGGATGTCGAGGATCGCCCCGCAATCTCCCTTGCTGCCGTCGCTCAGGAAGATCTCATCATCGGCGATGGCGATTCCGCGCCCGCGATAGTCGTGCTCGGCGATGGTCTTCCGCACCGAGTCGTAGCCGAAGGGCGGACCGTATCCCTTGAACGTGGCGCGATCGCCGAGTTCGTCGATGGCAGCGTGCATCGCCTGCCGCGCGGCCAGCGGAAGCGGCTCGGTCACATCGCCGATACCGCAGCGGATGATCCGACCCGCCATCGTCGGATTGGCCTCCGCGAACTGCGTGACCCGTCGGGCAATTTCCGGGAAGAGGTAGCCAGCCTGAAGCTTGAGGTAGTTCGCGTTGACGAAGGCCATGCGTGGTGGAGGAGAAGAGTGGGGAGAGTCGAACCCGACCGGAGCGGCCGAAGGCGGAGGCTCAGGTCACGAAATGATGCAGAGAAACGAGTGCCGGCGACGAGCGTGCCATCGATGGCTATCGGGCCGCGTCGGTGGGGGCGGCGTCGCGGGGTGCGCGCAGCCGCACGGCCAGCGCCGGCGGCACGTTGGCCAGCACCAGCTCGCGGTCGCCGCTGTGGCGTCGGCTGAGCGAGCGCTCGAAGGTCGAGATGGCCTTGAGTCGACGGCGGCCGCGAGGGCCGACCAGCGGTCCCTTCATCGCCCTGACTCCGGCGTACTCGAAATAGACCAGTTCGCCTCCGGGCGAGAGCAGCCCGAGCATCTGGCGGAAGATCTGCCTCACCAGCGGGGACGGGAAGTTGTTGAAGGGGAGGCCGCAGACGATGTAGTCGAAGGTCCCGGGAAGCGGTGCCTGCTCGATGGCGGCGCAGTGCAGTTCGACGTGGATGTCGCGATGGGTGTGTCGGAACGGTCGAAGCAGACGCCGATCGAGGTCCTCGCAGAACTTCGCATTCAACTCGACGATGTGAAACTCGTCGCCGGGGCGCAGCGCTCGCAGCACCTGCTTGGTGAAGGGCCCAGTGCCCGGCCCGACCTCGAGCAGCCGCTTCGGGCCCTTGGCCTGACGAAGCGAGCGGGTCATCACCTGCGCAAGGCGCGGCGATGAGGGCAGCACCGCTCCGGTATTGCGGATGTCTCGGACGGCTTGGCGCACAAACGACAGCATGAGGTGCAGAGGGTAGCGCAGTGGGGGGGAGGCGCCGTGGGCGTGTTCCACGGGGCGAGGTGGGCGACGCGCCACGCCGCGGGAGTTCAGGTCGAGCAGAGGGACTCGAAGAAGCGCTCGCCCTCGGCAATTGAGAGACAGAACCCGGCGAAGAGATCGGCGATCCGGTCCAGATCCTGGAGGCTGGTCATCTCCACCGTGGTGTGCATGTAGCGGATCGGCAGGCTGACGAGCCCGCAGGCGATGCCGCCGTTTCGGAGGAAGATCGCGTCGGTGTCGGTGCCGGTCTTGCCCGGCAGGGCCCCGCGCTGAAGGGGGATCTGCAGCTCGCCGGCGACCGACTGGAGCCGGGAGACGACCCCCTTCTGGAGGGCCCCACCAAGGCCGATCCGCGGGCCCGCGCCGAGCTTCACCAGCCCATGCTGGGCCGGGGAGATGCCCGGCGAATCGGTGGCGTGGCCGACATCGCAGACCAGGGCGACATCCGGGCGAAGGCTCTCGGCGATCATGGACGCGCCGTGCAGCCCGACTTCCTCCTGGACGGTCGAGACCGCCACCACCCGACACCGAAGCTGCGAGCGCTTCTCGGCGACTCGGCGCAGGGCTTCGGCGGCGATCCAGGTGCCGATGCGATTGTCGAGTCCTCGGGCGATCACCAGATCGTCGGTGAGGTGCTCGAGCGATTCGGCGAAGACGGCGGATCGCCGATTGCAACGCGGGACTCGGCGGCGGCTCGATCCGCGGCGCCGTTGTCGATGAAGAGCTCGTGGATCTTTCGAACCTTGGCCTCGCCGCCCTTCTCCTGAAGATGGATGGCCGTGGCCCCGATCACGCCCAGCACCGGGGCGGTGACGCCCGGCACCGAGGAGCGGAAGCGGAGGCGCTTGCCGACGATCGAGCCGGTGTCGATGCCCCCGATTGCGCGGCAGTAGACGAAGCCCTTCTCGTCGATGTGATTGACCATCAGGTCGATCTCGTCGGAGTGGCCGCAGATGGCGACGGTGATTGCGTCGGCGACGTGATCGAGCGGACGGATCTCGGCGAAGCAGTTGCCGTACAGATCGTCCCAGCGACGGTCGGCGGCGCTGCGCACGTGGTCGAGCCAGAGTCGCTGTCCCTCGTGCTCGAAACCGGACGGACTGGGGGTATCAAGGAGGCGACGGAGAAAGTCGTACGAGTCGGGGTGCATGTCGAGGGCGGATGGTACTGAGGTCGCCCTCGTCACCCCGTGTCCCCGAATGTGCAGACCCGCCGATTGAGAGCGCAACGTGTGCCGCCGAGTCACTCAGCCGGCTCGGCGTTCGTCGCTGCGCTCGATTCGAGTGGCCTTCATCCGCGCCGGGCCCGGACTCGCCGGCACCGGCACGATGGCTTCGATTCCCAGGCGTCGGCGACGGGCGTCGTCGATGGAGCGCTCCATCACCTTCAACAGGGAGCGGGTGCGGTGCAGGCGATCGTTCATGGCTTCCATCTCTCTCCTCCACAGCTCGAACTCAGGTCCGTTCCGACCCACTGGAGTCGGTTCGAAAAATGGGCGGTGGGAGCGGACGGCGAGTGGTCCGTGATGAGGGTGACTCGAGTCACTCCCGACGGTCGGACGCCGCCGCGCCCACCTGCCCGGTGATCTCCAAGGCCGCCTGCCCGCAAAGGCTCGGCGGTCGGTTCCTCGACCGCTCAGCCGGTCCGAGCGGGGTCGGACCGGGATCGGTGCGGGCCGGCAGAAGCGCGGCGCCGCGGGAACTACCTATCTCTCCGAAGGAACGCCGTTTGCGGTTGCAGCACAGGCTGTGCCCCGGGACCACTTCCGCGCTTTTTCGGAGCCCGATCTTCGGGCCTCCGACCCCGCCCCGGACCGTGCCATCGACGCGGCCCGCGGCACGGTCGGCCGTTACCATCGCAACCATGAGTCTCCTCCGCCTCTCCGCCGGACTGATCGCCCTCGCTCTCGCCCTCCCGAGCGCCGCCGACATCGTCGATCTGCCCCGCTTCCCCTCGGTCAGTCCGGACGGCCGCGAGGTGGTCTTTTCCTGGCGCGGGGATCTCTGGAAGGTGTCGTCGCAGGGTGGCGCCGCCACTCGATTGACCAGCCACCCGCAGGACGAGCTCGCCTCGGCCTGGAGCCCCGACGGCATCTCCATCGGTTTCGAATCGGAACGGGATGGGTTCCGCAACCTCTTCGTGATGAGCACCGACGGCACCGGACTGAGGCAGGTGACCTCGCTTGATCGCGACGCAGCTCTCGCGGGATTCGGACGCCGCGTCGACGGATCGCCGGTGCTCACCTTCACCGGAACGCTGCAGTTCGATCTCTATAGATCGGGACGACCGTACATGGTCTCGATCGACGGTGGCGATGCCGAGCTGGTGCACGGGGCCTTCGGCTCGGCCCCGATGGTCTCGCCTGACGGCACGCGGGTGCTCTTCGAGCGTGGCGGATCGGCCTGGTTCCGTCGGCACTACCGCGGTCCCGACCAGCGTGATCTGTGGCTCTTCGATCGCCGCGACAACTCCTTCCGCCCGCTGACGACCTGGAATGGCAACGACGGTCAGCCGCGCTGGGGGGGGAATGACACCGTCTTCTTCCTCTCCGATCGCGTCGCCGACACCGTGAATGTCTTCCGGATGGACCTTGCCGGCGGCGAGTCGACGGTGTCGCAGATCACGCAGTTCACCGACGCCGACGTCATCGGCTTCGATCTCTCGGCCGACGGCAGCATCCTCGTGGCCCATCAGTGGGACTCCCTCTACCGCTGGGATCTCGCCAGTGGCGCTGCGGGCGGAGCGGGCCAGAAGCTGGCAATCACCGCAGCAGCGGACGCCGGCGACGCCATCGAGCTGCGTGACGTGGCCCGCAACGTCTCCGAGTCGGTGCTGAACCCCGATGGCAAGTCGATGGCGATGATCGCCTTCGGCGATGTCTACGTGCGCTCGATCGACGACAAGAGCCCGACCCGGGCCATCACCCGCAGCGAGTCGCGGGAGCGCGATCTGGCGTGGTCGCCGGACGGCCTGACGCTCTATTTCGTCTCCGATGAATCGGGGCGCGAAGAGATCCGCGCCGCCAAGGTCAGCTCGACTCGAAGCGAGCTGCGCGAGGTGGCCCGCAAGGCGGCCTCGGGCGAAGAGCCGCTGGCCGAGCCCGCTGCTGTGGCGGTGGCCCGAGGCGGCGATGGTGGCGATGCCGGCGAGTCGGATGGCACCGCGGCGGCCGATCCGCCGGCACACCCGGCTCCGCTCGCACCAGGCGGCGCCGACGCCCCGGCCAAGTCCGACACGGCCAGCAAGTCGACCACCGAGGAGAAGTCTGATCCGAAGCTCAATCCCGGGCGCTGGAGCGAGGCGGTGCAGTTCGAGGTGCAGACGGTCGTGAGCGATGCGAGTCGCCTTCGTCGTCCCTCGCCGTCGCCCGATGGCACCTCTTTGGCCTTCCGGCGCGGACTCGGCGACCTCGTGATCCGCTCGCTCGGCGGCGAGGGAACCGCCGCCGAAGAGCGCGTCCTGGTGCCCGGCTGGGATACCTCGATCGAGTGGCAGTGGAGCCCCGACAGCCGCTGGATTGCCTTCGCCCAGCACGATCGCAACTTCAACAGCGACATCTTCATCATCCCTGCCGACGGTTCGGCGGCCCCGATCAACGTGACGCGTCATCCCGACAATGACGGTCGCCCTCGCTGGAGTGCGGACGGAAAGGTGCTCGCCTTCCTCTCGGAGCGGAACGACAACTCCGCTGACGTCTGGATGGTCTATCTCGACAAGAGCATGGAATCGCTGACTCCGCTCGAGCTCGAGAAGTACTACAAGGACGCCGCCGAGGAGTCGAAGAAGCGGAAGCCGCTGAAGCCGGTTGGGCAGACGGCCTCCGCGCCCGCTGCCGCTGCCGCTGCCGCCGCTGCCGCCGCTGCCGCCTCCCCCGCCTCCCCCCCCTCCTCCGACGAAGCGAAGGCGGCGCCCGAGGCCACGAACGAAGGCGAAGGCGAGGACGCGAAGAAGCCGGCGAAGGCGGCGACCAAGCCCGAGCCGCTCGATCCGGCGCATCTTGCCGATACCTATCTGCGACTGCGGCGGGTGACCAATTCGCCCGGCGCAGAGGGTAATCTCGAGATCACTCCCGCCGGTGATCGGTACATCTTCACCGCCGCCGAAGAGGGTGGTGGGCTCTTCTCGCTGAAGTGGGACGGCACCGATCGCAAGAAGCTCGGACCTGTGGGAAGCGTCGAGCACGTCAGTCTCACCGGCGACAAGGTGGTGGTGGTCTCGGCCGGGCGGGCCGCGCACGTGAAGCCCGAGGGCGGCGAGCTGAAGTTCGTCGACATCGACGCCACGATCGTCATCGATCGCGCCGCTCTCGCCACTCGGAAGTTCCAGGAGCTGGCCCGCACGCTCGGCGCGGAGTTCTATCACCCGACCATGAAGGGACTCGACTGGGACGCGCTCACCCAGCGCTACCTGGCCCTCGCCCGGGCCAGTCGGACGCCCGACGAATTCAACTGGATCTCGAGCCGCTTCCTCGGTGAGCTCAACGCGTCGCACCTGGGAGTGACCTCCCCCGATCCGTCGTCGCCACTCCGTCAGTTGCAGGGACGCATCGGAACGGCGCACACTCGGACGGCCGAGGGCGTGCGCGTCGACCAGGTGCTCAAGGACAGTCCCGCGGCCCTGGCCTCGCCTGCGATTCTTCCGGGCGATCTGATCGTGGCAGTGGAGTTCGTCGGCTTCGGAGCGACCGACACGCTGGAGTCGGCGCTGCGCGGGCGGACCGGTCGCGAGACCGCCTTCACGGTCCGTCGACAGACTGCGGATTCGCCGCGCGAGTTCACCGTGCTGCTGACGCCGATCTCCCCCGAGGCCCACCGCCGGCTGGCGTACAACGACTGGCAGAATCAGACCCGCGAGCAGGTCGCGGCATGGAGCGATGGCCGCATCGGCTACATCCACATCGAGGCGATGGATCAGCCGCAGCTCGACTCCTTCGAGCGCGATCTCTTCGCGGCGGCCGAGGGGAGGTCGGGATTGATCGTCGACGTCCGCAACAACGGTGGGGGATGGACGGCCGACCGGCTGCTGGCGTCCATCATGGTGCAGCCGCACGCCTACACCGTGCCGCGCGGCATGGTCGATGCCCCGACCGACGGCTATCCCCAGGATCGACTCTTCATCCAGCGCTACAGCCTGCCGATGAACATGCTCTGCAACGAGAAGAGCTTCTCGAACGCGGAGATCACCGCCCACGCCTTCAGAACGCTCAAGCGCGGCACGCTGGTGGGCCAGCAGACCTACGGCGGCGTGATCTCGACCGACGCATTCCGACTCGTCGACGGCACCACCGTGCGCCTGCCCTTCCGTGGCTGGTACCTCTCCGACGGCACCGACATGGAGAACAACGGCGCGGTCCCCGACCTCATCGTTCCGATGACCCCGCAGGCCGAGTCGCAGAACAGCGACGAGCAGTTGAAGGCCGCGGTGGAGGAACTGCGCCGCCGCATGGGCTGAGCCGAGAGGTCACTCCGAGGCGGTGTCCCCGGCCGGGCATCAGGTCATGAGGCTGACAGGCCGCTGAGCCGCTGGCAGAGGGTGGCCGCATCGATTGGCTTCTTCAGGACATGGGCGGCGCCCGCCCGGGTCAGAGCCTCGGCCACCTCGGTGCGGATCGAGCTGCCGAGCACCACGACCCTCGACTCGGCCAGTTCGGGCGCCGACTTCACCCGCTGCAGCACGTGGGCTGGATCGAGGTGAGGCATGTCGGCATCGGCGATGATGATGTGCGGCACATACTGCTCGGTGATCGCTCCCGCTTCGAAGGGATTGCTCGCCAGGTGGAACTCGAGTGACGACCCTTCGCCGGCGGCGCGACTCAGACGCTCGGCCAGATCAGCCTCGGCCGAGACCACCAGCACCCGTCGGTGGACGCCGTTGAGGGCATTGACGGGAATGTCGTTGAGCCGCATGAACCGAATCAGTTCGGCCCGCGGAATCCGTCGAAACCTCGAGCCGGGAACCCGAAAGCCCTGAAGGCGACCGCTGTCGAAGCAGCGGATGATGGTCTGCTGCGAGACGCTGCACACCTCTGCCGCCTGCCCGGTCGTGAAGACCTCCACCCCGTTCCATCTGTCGCTTTTCTTGATTCCCATCTCAATCCTCCGCGGGCGTTGCGCAGGAGGGTCTCGAGGTTCGTGCGACCTTCGCCTCATGCCGGATACTGGTGGATGACCCCCACGCGCGAACACTGCGCAGGCCACCTGTGTTCACCATGTCCCCGAGTTCACGAGAGGCCACTCGGAAGCGTGCAGATTTGCACGAATCCCGTCCTGAGTTCGGTTGAGGCGGATTCGGCGGCCGCTCCTCAGGCCCCGTAACGGGCCTTCCAGAGCGTGACCGCTTCGGGCTCGCGGGCGTAGAGCGGCAACAGTTCGGAGGGCGTGACGGTGTGCCCCTCGGCCAGCAGCATCTCGCCGACCAGCAGGCAATCCCGTGCGGTGAGGCGAAGCGGGCGGCACGGACGACCGGCGGCGGCGCAGCGATCCGTCCACTCGGGAGATGGCTCCGGATCGAAGACAAAGCAGTCCGCGTCGGCGGGTTGAAGGAGGTCTGGGGGGTTTGCGCTCGGAGGCGCGGCGATGGTCCTGACCCGCGCTGGACCCTCGGGGCGCCACCGAGTGTCGCCGGGTTCGCGGCGAAACCGCTCGACCCACGCCGTGACCGCATCACCGCAGCGCTTGAGTGCGAGAAGCGTGCACAGCGAGCGGAACTCGAGCGGGAGGTCCTCCGCCGAGCGGGCGGCCACCAGCGCCGAGCGCACCCCGACGAGGGCCGCGGCGGTGGTGAGTCCCAAGGTCTTGACCACCGCAAGCGAAACCCGCAGCCCGGTGAATCCCCCGGGGCCCGTGGAGACGGCGACGACTCGCAACTCCTGCGGTGCGACTCCGTGACGTCGACACAGCCGATCGATTGCGGGAACGAGATCCTCTCCGACTCCCGCCTGACCGACGGACTCGAGATGGATGACGTCGCGCTCCGGGGAGGCGAGCGGCAATCGCAGCGCGACACTGGCGTCGCGCTGCGAGGCCTCGATTGCCAGAACGGGACCGGCCGTCGGCGGATGGACGGGCATCACCGGGTCGGTTCCGAGTCGGCGACCGAGGAGAGGGGGAGGGCGTCGTAGAAGGCCGCTTCGGCGCTCGGAATCGCCGAGAGATCGATGGGAACCACCGCTCCGCGCTCATGGTCGCTGTTGAGGACCAGGGTTCGCGGCGAGACCAGTTCGACACCGGTCTCCGCGTGCTGGTGCCCGAGGCAGAAGAGAGTGACGCCCCACTCGGCGGCGAGCCGATCGAGATGCTCGGGCGTCAGTCCGCGACCCCAGGTCATCAGATACGCCGCTCCCGAGGGGCCGAGAAAGTCCTCGTCGGTCAGCGGGCGATCGAGCACGTCAAGGTCCATGAAGGGGAGCGTCGCCGGACCCGGGAGCGAGTGGGCGCAGAAGACCGAGCCGCCGGCGGCGTCGGGTTCGCTGCGAAGGGCCAGCGGCATGGCCCGCACGAATCGACCGATGGCTTCCGCGACGTCGCTCCAGGCGTCGTTGAAGACATACTCGAGGCCATCGTTGAAGAGTTCGACGCTGTTGCCCGCACCCTTGCTGACGCCGCGCCCGGTGACCTGGGCGATCTCGTGATTGGCCAGCAGCGGATGGACCTGCCCGGGATGCTGCATCACGAGTTCGGCGGTGCGCAGCAGCATGCGATGACTCAGATCGACTCCGTCGATCAGACGCTCGCCGTGAATGAGTTCGTGCAGCACGACGTGGCGGTCGGGATCGCGTTCGAGCGCCGCGACCCGCAGGAGCCGCCGAAGGTGCACGGGATTGTCGTGGAGATCGCCCGTGGCCAGCAGCCTGCCGCGGGCGGGGACCCGCACGCTCGAGCCGTGGCGCAGCGGCGAGTCGAGAAGCAGCCGCGCCGAAGCGTCGAGCCCTTCGATGACGGCTGACGGGTCGGCGAAGTTCACGGGTGGCGGGGGGATTCGGAGAATCCGAGTGGTGACGGGCCCTCGCGGGAACACGAAAGCGGGAGCGTCGACTGCGACTGTCGACTGCGGGTGGGATCAGGTTACGGCTCGACGCTGGCGACCACCGCGATGTCGGAGGTGCCGGTTGGACTCGCCACCCGCAGGGTCGCGTAGAGCATCCCGGTGAACCCTTCGGCCGGAGTGAAGTCAAAGCTCACCATGGCTTCCTCTTCGCCCCGAGGAGTGCAGCCGGTGAACTTCACGGTCGCGTCCTTGGTCAGCGAGGTCACCCCGGTGATCTGCTTGAATGCCGGGCTGTAGGCCCCGGGCTTGTTGGGACCGGCCTTGGGTTCGCTGTTCTCGCTCTCGGCGTGGAGCTTGACGGTCTTCCCAGCCTTGATGCGCCCGGCGTTGACGATCTGCTCCTTGAACATCCACTTGCGGCTGAAGCGACCCGCATCGGCCTTGGAGCCGGTGCAGTCGTGGCGGATGCGGCAGGGGAGGATCGGGCAATCCTTGCGATCGGTCTCGACGATCCACCAGAGTCGCATGCCCTCGCAGGGCATCCCCGCGACCGACCAGTTCAGCGTGTAACTGCTTCGGGCTTCGTCCTTCGACGGATCGAAGCCGACGAACGAAGGGGCGGCGCCGTTGCTCGAGAGGATCTTGAATGGCGTGCCATCACGGCTCTCGACGGTGAGCACGCCGCTGGTGACGCCCTTCAGCGCGTCGACGTACTCCTCGACGGCCTTGATGGGCAGCAGCACTTCGCACCGCATCGCCGGAACCGTCGGCTTCGAGAAGCCCTCGAAGACGATGTTGATCTTGGCGTCCTTGACGCCAGGCGTCTCCGGTGCCTGCATCTCCGCGCTCATCTCGAAGGTGCCGCCGGGGGCGATCACCGTGCCGGCGTACGTCGCCATCGTGGTGCACTTGCAGCTTGGGAGCGTGGTGGCGATGCGAAGGGGTGTCGTTCCGCGGTTATGGAGCTTGAACACCGCAGGCAGCTTGGCGCCGGGTTCGACGATGCCGAAGTCCTTGAGTGGCGGATCGATGGCAATCGGCGCGGCCACCGCGGCGTTGCCCCCACCCGGCACGCCCGGTCGCGCTCCGGCCGGCGGTGGACCAGCCGGCCCCGCAGGACGTGTCGGGGGGCTGGCCTGGGCGCAGACCGAACCCGCGCAGAGAAGCCACGTGGCAGCAGCGAGTGCAAACGATTGAGCGAAGGAGCAAGGCATGGGGGGAAGGTAGGGGGGAGGCTGCGTCGGCTTCGCCGACTGGGGTCTGAGGTGCACCGCGAAGGGCGGGCGTCGGCTGGAGCCGACGGAGAATTGAGGTGTGCCGCTGACGCGGCGCGGATTTCAAGGCCGGCCACGACGCCGCGATGAGGCACAGGGACGTCGTGTGCCAGGTGAGCGCGCCGTCCTGTCCGGCAGGCTTGTCCGGCAGGCTTGTTGGGCAGGCTTGTTGGGCAGGCTTGTTGGGCAGGCTTGTTGGGCAGGCTTGTTGGGGAAGTGTGCTGGTTGGGTCTTGCTTCGCGGATCTCAACATGGAGACTGTGCCGACGAATCCGCATTCCTGAAACCACGTCGGGGAGTGGATTCTTCCATCGTTTCCCCGCGCGGGTGTCCTCTCGACCGACTGCGCTTGATGAAGACCCCCTCGACCCAACGGACTTCTTCCCCCGACGAATTTCTCTCCAACCAGCCCGCCGGACAGGACGCCGCTCCCAAGCACTCTCCGTTCGACCAACTTTGATGCGGCGTCGTGGCCGGCCTCGAACTCCGTGCCGCGTCAGCGGCACACCTCAGACCCCCGTCGGCGAAGCCGACCCCTCCTCCCATGCCCACTCCTTCCCTTGCTGCGATCCTCCTGCTTTCCTCCGCCACGGGCCTTTCCGGCTGGACCAATCTCGGGGGCAATCCCGGGCGAAACGGGCTCTCTTCGGCGGTCGGCCCGACTGCCCCGGAACTTCGCTGGAGCGGCGGGCCGACGTCGCTCATCGCGTGGCATCCGTCGATCGAGGGCGAGCGCATCTTTCTTGTGCGCCAGACGGGATTCATCCCGAATGGGACCCCCAACGAGTCCAAGGTGTACTGCCTGAGTCTGGTCGACGGCGGCGTGCTCTGGCAGAAGTCGATCCCGTTCCAGAGCGGCGACTGGACCACCAACGTCTATGGCGTCAGCAACGGTCGGGTCTTCACCGGTCGCGGCGGCAACGGCAGCAGTTCCTTTGCGCCGGTCCACTGCCTTGATGCAGTCACGGGAAACACCCTCTGGATCTCCGCCGACGAGGTCGGGACCGGCGCCTACGACGGCGTGGTCTTTGCCGCGAACGGCGATCCGATCTTCGCGACCCATCTCAATGTTCGGCGCCTCGACGCGGTGACCGGCGAGACCGTGTGGAGTACGCCGCGAAGCTGTTCGGTGAGCGGCGACTGCGGGCCGGCAATCGCCGGTGACGCGCTCTACGTCGACGAGGTCGCACCCGGCGGGCAGGTGGTCACGCGCTTCGATCTCGCCAGCGGCGCCAAGCTCTACAGCACGCCGGTGATGCCCGGATTTCTAAGCCAGAACACACCGCTGGCCGATGGCGACGGCGGCGTCTACTACCCGCGCACGCAGAACAACGCCCTGGTCGATTTCTTCTACGCCTTCACCGACACCGGCACCGAGTTCACGCCGCGTTGGAACGTGCCGTGCAAGGCCGGCGCCGGCTCGCAGCATGGCATCGGCCCCGACGGCAGCGTGTACTTCCTCGGCATCACCGATCAGATCGAACGACGCGATCCGCTCACCGGTGCGCTCGTCGATCAGAGCGACATCAGCGTGGCCGTCACCATCACCCAGTCCCACTTCGCTCTCGACGCCGAGGGCACCGTCTTCTACGGAAATGGCGGCTTTCCGGGAACGATCTTCTCCTTCACGCCCGACCTCGACTTGAACTGGTCGGTCACCGTGCCGAATCTCAATCAGGGTGGTCCCTCGCTGGCCGACGACGGCACCTTGGTCGTCTGTGGCAACAGCACCGTGGTCCGGGCCTATCGCACCGCCCCGACCTGCGCCCCGGCCGACCTCGATTGCGATGGCGACGTCGACGGCGCCGACCTGGGCATTCTGCTTTCCGCCTGGGGCACCCCCGGCCCCGGTGACCTCGACCGCAGCGGCCTCGTCGACGGCGGAGACCTGGGACTGCTGTTGGCGGAGTGGGGGTGAGAAGGGCAGGGGGCAGGGAGCAGGGAAAGATGGCAGTGGGTTGCCCGATTCGAGGCGTGCGCGGGGTCGGGGCCCTCACGTTCGCAACTCGAGCCTTGCACAAAAGCGACGATGAGCCGGCCCCTGGGGGCCGGCTCGTCGTATCAATCTCGTTCGCGATGTGCTGACTCAGTTCCAAGCAACCGACAATCGTCGCTTACAGGGGCATCGCCGTCGAAGGCGCTTTCGGGCTGACCACTCCGCGCACGCATTCAAACGTGCAACCCACTGCGATCTTTCCCTGCCCCCTTCCGTCACCTCCTCAGCACTCTCCCCAACTCGCCAGCAGGAATCCGAGGTCGGCGCCGTCGACGGTGTTGTCGTTGTTGAGGTCGGCGGAACCGTTGGTGTCCCACTGGCTCAGAAGTTCGCCGAGGTCGGCGCCGTTGACGACTCCGTCGCCGGTCAGGTCGGCGAAGCAACTGCAGGTGATCTCGAGAACGCCGATGCCCTGGTCGCCCTGGTAGCCACCGACTCGGACGAAGAAGCACTGCCCCGCGGCGGCGGGGACCGAGACGATCGAACCGAAGTCGCAGCCGAAGGTGTCGTCGTTGCAGGCCAGCGGACTGTTCGACGCCAGCGAGCACGCGAAGAGCGGCTGGGCGCCGTAGGCGCAGCCGGGGTACACCGCGACGATGGTGTCGAAGTTCGCCGTGCCGCAGGTGCTGAAGATCACGTTGCCGGTGCAGGTCGCGGTGTAGCGGTACCAGACGTCGGCCGCCATGTCGTCGAGGCAAAAGCCCGTTCCCGCCGTCCCGCTGGCGCCGATGTTGGTGATCGGATTGGCGCCGTCCGAGAGCACATCGACGGTGAGCAGCGTGCAACTGTTGTTGCCGAGGGTGGTGCGATTGATGTAGGCCCGGCCCGACTCCGAAGGACCATCGGGGAAGTTGTCGCTGCCGCGGCCGCCGGCGATGAAGTCGCCCCGCCCATCGCCGTTGGCATCGCCCACGCCGGCGACGGCGCCGCCGAAGAACTGATTGGCGCCGAGGTCGTCGGGCGAGTCGAAGTTGACCAGGATGCCGTAGTCGCCGGTCCCCTTCACCACGTAGACGTGGTAGCCAGGCCAACCCGGCGCGCCGATGAGCAGTTCGCCGAGACCGTCGCCGTTGCGGTCGGTCATGCCGTCGACGGCCCAGCCGAAGAGGTTCTCGCTGTTGAGTTCGTCGTCGGGAGCCCGGTAGCTGTGGGCCAGGTTGCCGCTGGTTCCCGAGAAGAGGTGGGCACGTCCGCCGTCTTCGTAGTCGGTGCCACCGACTGACACTTCCTCATACGGGGCACCGACGATGACATCGCCGAAGCCGTTGCCGCCGGCATCCGGTCCGCCGCCGACCGACCACCCGAAGCGACCGCCCGAATCCGGCGTGGGAGAGGCCAGGCTGTGGAGGAGGGCGCCGTTCATGCCGTTGTAGACGTAGGCACGTCCCGAGTCGGTGAGGGCTCCGCCCGGATCCTCGTAGGGAGCGCCGACGATGTAGTCGCCGCGATTGTCGTTGTTGACGTCGGGGATGCCGGCGACCGAGTGGCCGAACTCGCCTCCGATTTCGGAGTTGGGCGAGTTGTGGGTGCGCAGCAGATTGCCGGTGTTTCCCGAATAGACGTACGCCCGTCCGCGGTTGTCGTTCTCCTCGGGGGCGCCGACGATGTAATCGCCCCGACCGTCGCCGGACAGATCCTCGATGCCCGAGACGCACTCGCCGAAGCGACCGAAATTCTCGTTGTTGGGCGACGTGTGGGTGCGAAGCAGCGTGCCGTTGACCCCGGAGTAGACGTAGATCCGTCCGCCATTGGAGAGTTCGCCCGGCGCTCCGACGACATAGTCGCCGCGGCCGTCGCCATTCAGGTCGGGGACGCCGGCGACGGCGATTCCGTAGTCGCCCTCCACCGTGTCGTTGGGCGAGCTTTGGGCGCGGATCAGGAGCCCGGTTGCGCCGGAGTAGATGTATACGCGACCCGAGTCGGAGACGCCGCCACCGTTCTCTTCGGGGGCGCCGACGATCACGTCGTCGACACCATCGCCGTTGAGATCAGGGATGCCGTCGACCGCGGTGCCGAAGAAGCCGCCGGTCTCCTCGTTGGCGGAGATCAGCGTGAGAGTGTCGGCCGAGGTGGTCGAGGCGAGCGCCGCGGCCATCAGCCACGAGGCGCCGGCAGACGTGAGAGTTCGAAGCAGAGATCGGTGCATGGGTGTCTCCTCCTGAGGATGCAGATTGAGCGATGCGAAGTGAGTCGAACACGGTCGGCGGGACTTCGGATCGGTCAGACAAGTCGTTGGATGGGCGTCGGGCGCGAGCGACGCCGGGCTCGCGATCCCGAGGGACCTCACCGTCAAAGCGAGGACCCACCCCAGCGCGCCTGACCAAAGCCTCTCCCGGGCGTGGATTCTGCCGCATCGCAGCGTGAATGTGGAGAAAGTCAGCGCAGAATCGCCGGGTCGCCATCCCGAATGTAGTGTGTGCCGTCTCCGATCCGGCGTCGACCATTCAGGTTGGGCCGGGGCCGGGGACTGGGCCGGGGACCGGGCCGGGCAGCCCCGTCCACGTCGCCTCCCGTCCGTCCACCGACTCCCGCGAGAACCCCGTGTCTTCACCGCTCGCGATTGATCTTCAGAATGTCCGCAAGACCTACCGGGGCAAGGTCCAGGCCCTGCGGGGAGTGCGGATGCAGGTGCACCCCGGGCAGATCTTCGGGCTGCTCGGCCCCAACGGCGCGGGCAAGAGCACGCTGGTCAAGATCATCATGACCGTGGTGCGACCAACCCACGCCGAGGGCACGGTGCTGGGGGCGCGGGTCGGTCACAAGCCGACCCTGCGCCGCGTCGGCTACCTGCCGGAGCATCACCGATTCCCGCCGTATCTCACTGGTCGGCAGGCGATCGACCTGTTCGGGTCGCTCGCGGAGATGCGCCGAGCCGATCGGGTACGGCGCACGGCCGAGCTCCTCGACATCGTCCGCATGAGCGAATGGGCCGACCGTCGGGTCGGCACCTACTCGAAGGGAATGATGCAGCGGATCGGTCTCGCCGCAGCGTTGGTCAACGATCCTGCACTCGTGGTCCTCGACGAGCCCACCGACGGCGTTGATCCCGTGGGCCGCCGGGAGATTCGCGACGTCCTCGTGCGACTTCGCGGCGAGGGGCGATCGGTGCTGGTGAACAGCCATCTCCTCAGCGAACTGGAAATGGTCTCCGACCGCGTGGCGATCATGGTCCAGGGACAGGTGGCGGCCCAGGGAACCCTCGATGAACTGACCGCGGCAAGTCGGCGGTACGAGGTGATCATCGAGGGTGCCGCCCCGGCCTGGTGTGCCCCCGAGGGCATTCGCAGCGCCGCAATCGACGAGCGCCGCACGCGTCTCACGGTCGGGCATGTCGATGCGGCACGGTTGCAGCCGACGCTCGATCGCTTGCGTGCCGAAGGCGTGGTCATCTCGGCACTGTCGCCGGTGCGAGAATCGCTCGAGGATCTCTTCCTTCGCGCCGTGACCGATCCCGAGAGCGGGCAGATCTTCAATCCCGGCGCCGCCGGCGGCGGTGGGAGTCGGGGAGCAGCGCCTCCGCCTCGCTTCGGTCCGGGTGATTCGGGTGCCGCGACTTCCAATCAATCGAACGGAGCGAGCCGGTGCTGATCTCAACCTACGGCATGCTCGTCGATGCGTATCGCGAGCTGAATCACAAGAAGCTCTTCTGGATCTCGCTCATCGTCTCCGCGGTGGTGGTCGCGGCAATCGCCATCGTCGGCATCAACGAGAAGGGACTGACATTCCTCCACTGGCAGCTCGACAGTCCCGAGTTCTCCACGCTGATCTTCTCGAAGGGAAGCTTCTACAAGTGGGTCTTCGTGACCCTGGGCATCAAACTCTGGCTGGCGTGGGCCGCGACGATTCTGGCGCTGGTCTCGACCGCGAGCATCTTTCCGGATTTCCTCACCGGAGGGGCCATCGACCTCTGGTTGAGCAAGCCGATTTCGCGGCTGCGGCTCTTCCTCACCAAGTACGCCTTCGGGCTGCTCTTCGTGGCCCTGCAGGTGACTGTGTTCACCAGCCTCTGCTGGCTGGTGCTGGGTCTGCGCGGAGGTGTCTGGGAACCGCGGATCTTCCTGGCCATCCCGATCGTCCTCTGCTTCTTCAGCTATCTCTTCGCCTTCAGCACGCTCTTCGGAGTCGTGACCCGCTCGACGATCGCGGCGCTCCTTCTGACGGTCGGCGTCTGGTTCATGCTGTTTCTGGTCAACAGCGCCGAGGGCGGCATCAACGCGTTCCTGAAGAACGCCGAGTCGCAGCTCGTGAACACCGGCAAGCGGATTGCGATTCAGGAGAAGCGACCGACACCCAACGAGTCCCGCCTGGCGCAGTTGCGCGAGGAGCAGGAGAGCTGGGAGTCTGCCGTCGGCCGTCTGCGTACGTGGCACTCGATCTTCTACAACATCAAGACGGTCGTCCCCAAGACCGATGAGACGATCGAACTGCTGGATCGGAAGCTGATCGATCTCTCGGATGTTCCGGGAATGAACTACGAAGCGCCCGAACCAATCGTCGAGGACGACACCGTCGAGCGTCGACGCCGTCCGGGCGAGTTCTCCCCGGAGGCCCAGATCGCCGTTCTCGAAGAGCGCCGCAGCCGCTCGGTCGGGTGGATCATCGGCACCAGCATGGGCTTCCAGGCGCTGGTGCTGGCCCTCGCGGCGTGGGTGTTCTGTCGGAGAGACTATTGAGGTCGGCTGGCGCCGACGGAGCGCTTCGGCTGCGCCTCCGCTTGTGAAGTGTGCCGCGGGCGCGGCACCTTCTACAGGCCGGAAATGCCGCCGGGCTGATGCGCATGAACGTCGTGCGCCAGTGAGCGGCGGCATTTCCGGCGATTCAGTTGGGGTTGCGCGGATGGGGGTCCCTGGCCTGATGGGTGCCACACCTTCGCGAGCGGAGCGAGCCGGGGCGTGCTTCACACCATCGACCTGAATACCGCTCGAGCAACCGAGCCAGACGCGCCGCTCCACGCCTCTGCTCGCTGCGCTCGCGAAGGCGTGGCACCCAACGCCGTGAACGAATCACGGCCCCAGCGGCCCCGAGCCTGGAACTCGCCGAGCTGGGGCTCGGCGAGACGCTGGTGCGCGCAACATCCGTGCACGTCGACCATGCTCGCCAGACTTTCGTCACCTCCATGTCCTCCGTGCTTCATCCTTCCTGCGCACGACGCGAAGGACCTCGTCCATGGAGATCCCTGTCACTTCGGTCTTCGCTCAAGTTGGCGAATCGCCGTTCTTCACGGCGACTGGCGTCGCCGTACGCCGAGCTGGGGCTCGGCGGCGCTGCGGGCGTGATTCGTTCACGGCGTTGCGTGGCACCCGCCGATCCCGTGTCATCCACCATCCTCTCCCTTCTTCCGCTCGACTCGATCGGCGGCGCAGGCGAAGCCGGAGCCGTCGATCGTGCCGAGCGATAGAAAAGTACCGCGCACGCGGCACTCCTCAGGGGCGGAGGCGCAGCCGAAGCGCCACGGTCGGCAAAGCCGACCCTCCTATCCTCGCCCCCATGCCCATCGTCACGGTCGCGAATCTCAGACACAACTACGGCACGCACGTCGTGCTCGATGGCGCGACCTTTTCGATCGAACCCGACGAGAAGATCGGTCTCGTCGGGCGAAACGGCGGCGGCAAGAGCACGCTGATGAAGATCATCGCCGGGCAGTTCGCCCCCGACGGCGGCAGCGTGCAGATGCAGCGGAGCACGCGGATCGGCTACCTCTCGCAGGAGCCGCGACTCGATCCCGAAGAGACCCTTCGCGGCGCGGCCGAGGCGGCCTTCAAGGAGCTGCACGATCTTCACCGCGAACTCGACAAGGTCTTCGAGGACATGGCCACCGCCGACGAGGCGGCACTCGATCGGCTGCTGAAGCGTCAGGCCGATCTCGAAGGACGCATCGACGCCGCCGGCGGATACGCCATCGACCACAAGGTCGACGCCACGCTCCACGGCCTCGGCTTCACCGACGACCAGTTCTCGCTGCGCTGCGGCGCCCTCTCGGGAGGCGAGAGAGGACGGCTCGGACTCGCTCGCCTGCTCCTCGAGGAACCCGATCTGCTGCTGCTCGACGAGCCCACGAATCACCTTGACATCGCCGGCCGCGAGTGGCTTGAGACCTTTCTCGCCGACGAGTATCACGGGGCGGTGATCGTGGTCAGCCACGACCGCTGGCTGCTCGATCGCGTGGTCACCCGCATTCTCGAAGTCGATCGCGGAGTGCTTCGCGAGTATCCCGGCAACTACCGGAAGTTCCTCGAACTGCGCCGCGAACGACAGCTCACCCAGGCTCGCGACTTCGAGAAGCAGATGGACCGCGTGAAGAGCGAAGAAGCCTTCATCATGCGCTACAAGGCGGGGCAGCGGGCCAAGCAGGCCAAGGGACGCGCCTCCCGGCTCGAACGCTTCAAGTCGGGCATCATCGATCGCCCGATGGAACTCGACGTGATGAACCTGCGACTGCCGAAGTCACCGCGGGTCGGCGACTCGATCGTGGTGAGCGAGGGGCTCAGCAAGCGCTATGGCCCGAAGGAGCTCTTCCACGGTCTTGATCTCCGTCTGGCGCCGGGTGATCGCGTGGGCATCATCGGGCCCAACGGCGCCGGCAAGACCACGCTGGTCAGAGCCATCCTCGGCGAGATTCCGGTCGACGAAGGGGTCGTCAAGATGAGTCCGCGGGCCAGCATCGGCTACCTCCGCCAGACCCACGATCACCTCGATCCGCGGCTGACCATCTGGGAGTACCTGCAGAGCGTCATCGTGAGTCTCGACGGCGCCGCTCGGGCCAGCGAGCAGCAGGCCCGCGATCTCGCCGGCGCCTTCCTCTTCTCGGGCGGCGAGCAGGAGAAGGTCATCGGCAATCTCTCGGGCGGCGAGAAGATGCGCATGGTCCTGGCTGGATTGATGGCCAGCGCCAAGAACCTGATGGTGCTTGATGAGCCCACCAATCACCTCGACATCCCCAGTGCCGAGCGTCTCGAAGACACGCTGGCCAAGGACGAGGACGAGGGCGGGTACGACGGGGCGCTCCTGCTGATCAGTCACGATCGTGCCCTGCTCGCATCGACCTGCGATCGACTGATCGTGCTCGATGGAGAAGGCAACGTCGAGGTCTTCGAAGGCACCTACACCGACTGGCAGGCGAAGCGGCAGGCCCGAGCCGCCGAAGCCAAGAAGGCGAACGCGGCGAGCGCCCGAGCCGCCGCCGCCGCCGCCGACACTCGCAAGAAGCCCGAGCCCGCACCGGCGCGAACCGCGCCGGCCAAGTCCGGCGCGGCGGCACCGGTGGCCGCGCCGGCGAAGCGCGTGAATCCCCAGAACGATCCGATGGCTCGACTGGCCAAGCTCACCGTCGCCGAACTCGAGAAGCAGATCGAGCGCACCGAGAGCCGCATTCGAGCCATCGACACGCAGATGCTCGATCCCAAGGTCTATTCCGATCGGGCCGCGCTCAAGAAGCTCCAGACCGAACGGGACACGCTCGCAGGAGAGCTCGAGCCGCTCGAATTCGAGTGGGCCCGCCGCGCCGAGTCGTGAGCGTGGAGCGGCGGAGGCTCTGCTACTTCGTCCACAGTCGACTGGCCTCGATTGCCGTGAGGGGCTTGCCTTGCAGCCCCATCCGAAGTTCGAGGTCGAATCCGCCGGTGCGATTGAACAGGGCGACTCGAATCGAGTGGCGTCCCTTCTCGAGGGCGGCGACACCGCGGCGCTCGCGCGGTCCGTGCGGCCCGTCGTTCTCGATCACCTCGCGCGAACCGATCCAGAGCCGGCTGCCGTCATCGCTCATGAGAGAGACGTCGTGGAGCCCCGCCTCGGTGATGTCCAGTTCCGCCTCGAAGACCAGCAGCACGTTGTCGCCGCGAAGAGCGCCTGGGATCGTGAATCCGTCGTGCCGCAGGGTCGATGCGACCGTCAGCGTCGACCAGTCGGGCACGGCGTCGAACGATCCGACGTACTTCGAGATCGTCACCCCCTGGGCGGTGGCCTTCGAGTCGGTCATCGGGGGAAGCGGGACGAGACGCATGAACTGGGCCGAACTCGTGGAACCGACCGCAACGCCGCGTCCGGTCGAGGGGTCGTTGCGGAACGTGCGGGCGGTCACCAGCGTGTCCCGGGTGATCTCAATCGCCGCGGTCGCACGCGAGGACGCAGTGGTGGGAAGAGTGCCGTCAAGGGTGTAGCGCACTTCGAGGCCGGCGTCGGCGTGTGTCGGCGCAATCGTGACCACCACTCGATCGAGGAACGCTCCGCCGGCGGGCGACATGGTCGGTGCGCCGAAGATCTCCGGGGGACCGGGGAACTCGAGCTTGATCACCGAGACCGGCGCGGGGGCGACGTCCTCGCTGAGATGAACCGTCCATCCGCCTTCGCCGCGAGAAAGCCCGACCACGCCTGCGGATGATCCCAGCACAGTCGCCGTTCCCGGCATTGTCCAGAGCCCGGGGACGAGCAGCGCCCCGTCGGCGGGACGCTCGAAGAGGTGCAGATACACCACCGATTCCTGGTCGTTGATTCGCGAGGTGGCCCGACCCCATGCGAGCTGGTCGAAGCGGCTCGCAGTCGTCCCGTGGATCGCCTCGCCGTTGACCTTCATCCAGGCGCCGATTGACCGCAGCCGATCGATGGCCTGCTTGGGAAAGCGCCCGTCGGCCATGGGCCCGACGTTGAGGAGCAGATTGCCGCCCTTCGAGACGATGTCGACGAGCATGCGAACGAGTTCGTCGCTCGACTTCCAGTTGAGGTCGGCTTCGTTCCAACCCCAGTTGCCGTTCATGGTGATGCACGCTTCCCAGTCGACGCCGGGAATGCCGCGCGGCGGCACCTGCTGCTCGGGAGTGCCGAAGTCGCCGAGGAAGGCGCCCGCGCGGGTCAGGCCCTCCATGTCGTTGCGCCCCTTGTCGACGCGATTGTTCACGATCACGTTTGGCTGAAGGCGTCGACAGAGTGCGTAGAGCCGACGGCCGCGCTCGCTGTTCCAGGTGTTCTCCCACTCGCCGTCGAACCACATGACGCCGATCGGACCGTACTTGCTCAGGAGTTCCGTGACCTGTCCGCTCAGGTAGCGCTCGAAGCGATCCATGTCCGCTCCCTCGTCGCTGCGGGTGGTCTCCCATCCGCGCCGTGGGAGGTAGTCGGGATGGTGCCAGTCCATGATCGAGTGGTAGAAGCAGGGGACGAGGTCGTTGGCGCGGGCCGCGTCCACGTACTCCTCGATGATGTCACGGCCATAGGGAGTCGACTTGATGTCGAAGTCGGTCAGGGCGCTGTCGAAGAGGCAGAAGCCATCGTGGTGCTTGGTGGTGATGACCGCGTAGCGCATGCCGGCTTCGCGAGCCAGGGCCATCCAGTCGCCCGGCTCGAACTGGATGGGATTGAACTCCTCGCGGAACTGGTCATATCGGTTGAGCGGAATCTGGGCGGTCGTTCGGATCCACTCGCCGTGATTGGTGCGGTCCCCCCATGTGCCCGCGGGGATGGCGTAGAGGCCCCAATGGATGAAGAGCCCGAAGCGGGCCTCGCGCCACCACTGCATGCGGGCATGGCGCTGTTCCGGAGTCTCTGCGGGAATGGATGGAGCAGGGGCTTTGGGTATCACCTGAGTCGGCGGTGGAGTGCTTCCAGCAGGCTGTGCAGCGTGCGCGGCGGGCGAATGGCCCGAGAACATGACCACGGCGCAGAGCGCCGTGGCCACCGCTGCACACTTCCGAAGGAACCGAAACGACGCGTTGCTCTCGCTCATGGCGACAGCGTACCGCCCTCGCTTCGTCTGGGCCTTCGTCTGGGCCTTCGTCTGGGCCGCGGGGCGCAGGGTCGGAACTTCCGGGCGCATCGGGAGCGAGATGATTGAACCCATCGCGGTGGGTCCGCCTGCCGGGCACGAGCGGACGCCGCAGGACGCGGGGAAGCGAGCCGAGGGAACTACCGCTTCACGCGCTGAATCAGCTTGTCGGCGGGAAGTTCAAGGCCGCGGATGCGGGAGACGAGGGCATCGCGGTTGGGTGCGAACTGCTCGGCGACCTTGAGGTCGATGAAGTCCTCTTCGACCAATCGCACCAGCGAATCGGTGAAGCTGTGCATTCCCTCCGGACCGCTGCTGGCGATGATCGCCGGGAAGTCCTCGTCGCCAGCCTCGCGGATGCGATCGCGGACGATCGGCGTGTTCAGCAGCACTTCCGTCGCGGGGACCACGCGGACGCCGGGCTTGATCGACGGAAGCAGCCGCTGGGCCATCACCGCCTGCAGGCCGCTGGCCATGCTGGAGCGGATGAAGCTGTGCTCGTTGCTCGGGAAGAACTCGAGGATGCGGGAGAAGCTCTGCATGGTGTCGGCGGTGTGCAGAGTCACGAAGACGAGGTGGCCGGTCTCGGCGGCCATCAGCCCGGCGAGCATCGTCTCCCGATCGCGCATCTCGCCGATCATGATGACGTCGGGATCCTGTCGAACGGCGCCGCGGAGGGCGGTGGCGAAGTCGGGCACGTCGAGACCCACCTCGCGCTGACTGATCACCCCGAGCTTGGGACGGAAGACGTACTCGACCGGGTCCTCGATGGTGATGATGTTCGCGGGATGGAGGGTGTTGATGTGGTCGATGATTGCGGCGAGGGTCGAGCTCTTGCCCGAGCCGGTCACACCGCAGATCACCACCAGCCCCTCGTGGACGTCGTGGGCGACCTTGCTGTAGATGGGAGGGAGCTGGAGGTCGTTGAAGGACGGGACCTGCGGGTTCACCCGGCGAATCGCCGCGTGCAGTCCGCCGTTGGCGCGGAAGACGCTGCAGCGGTACCGCTCGCCGCCGGCTTCGTGGTGGGAGAAGTCGATGCCGCCCTTCACCTCCAGGGTCTGGGCCAGGTGCGGCGGAATGATGACCTTGAGCAGCTCGTGCGTGTCGGCACCGCTGAGCTCCGGGGCATCGATCTTGTGGATCACCGCGGCGACTCGCAGCACCGGGGGGCTGCCGACCTTGATGTGCAGGTCGGAGGCCTTCACCTCCTTCATCTTGAGAAGGAGCCGCGACATCGTGAGCTGACCAGACATGTGACCTCCCATTCCAAGGACCGCGTGCAGCAGGAGCCCGCCCCGTGGTCGCCGGTTCTGCAAGAGCGTACCGCGCTCCGTGGCGCTCGGCCGGTTGGACGACTTCTCGTATCCTCCACGCTTCCATGACTGCCAAGCCCGCCAAGCCCGCCAAGCCCGCCCAGCCGACAAGTCAGCCGACAAGTCAGCCGACAGGGGCGTCCGCCGCACCGTCCGCCACTGGCCTTCGAGCCGCGACCGAGGAGTTCCTCGCGCTCTCCGAGCGCATTCGAGAGGGAGGCGGAGTCAAGGGCATCGAACGGCAGCACCGCCACGGCCGTCTCACCGCCCGCGAGCGGATCAACCTGCTCCTCGATCCCGGCTCGCCGCAGTTCGAATGCGGGCTGTTCACCGCCTGGAACATGTACCGCGAACACGGCGGCGCCCCGGCCGCAGGAGTCGTCACCACCATCGGTCTGGTCGGTGGCCGTCAATGCATGGTGATTGCCAACGACGCGACCGTGAAGGCCGGTGCCTTCTTCCCGATGACCTGCAAGAAGATCATCCGCGCCCAGGAGATCGCCCAACGTTCCCGGCTCCCGCTCCTCTATCTGGTCGACTCGGCGGGCGTGTATCTCCCGCTTCAGGAGGATGTCTTCCCCGACACCGACGACTTCGGGCGCATCTTCCGCAACAACGCAGTGATCTCCGCGAGCGGACTGGTGCAGATCGCCGCGATCATGGGCAACTGCGTGGCCGGTGGCGGATATCTGCCGGTCCTCTGCGACAAGCTTCTGATGACCGAGGGAAGCGGCCTGTACCTGGCCGGTCCGGCGCTGGTCAAGGCGGCCATCGGTCAGGAGGTGACCAGCGAGGAGCTGGGCGGGGCCCAGATGCATGCCGAGATCTCCGGCACCATCGACTACCGCGAGAAGGACGATCCCGCCTGCCTGCATCGGCTGCGGGCGCTCATGTTCCAGGCGATGTCGGCGCCGCCTGCGCCCGAGCCTCCCTACGAGCCTGCCGACAGCGAACGACCTCCGTCGTCGGTCTTCGAGATCTTCCGATCCGAACCGGGGCAGCAGTACGACATGGTCGACCTGCTCCGAGCCATCGTCGATGGCGACACCCTGCACGAGTATCGCAGTGAACACGGCCGCTCGATCGTCTGCGCCGACGCCCGCATCGGCGGCTGGCCCTGCGGAATCGTCGCCAATCAGAAAAAGCTCACCCAGCGCAAGATGCCTGGCGGCAAGGCCGGCCCCTCGGCCGCCACCAACATGCCCGGGGTCATCTACGACGACTCCGCGGAGAAGGCCGCCCGATTCATTCTCGCGTGCAATCAGAATCGGGTGCCGATCATCTTCGTCCACGACACCACGGGCTTCATGGTCGGTCGCGACAGCGAACAGGGCGGCATCATCCGCGCCGGGGCCAAGATGGTGAATGCCATGAGCAACTCGATCGTGCCGAAGATCGCCCTCATCGTGGGCGGCAGCTATGGCGCCGGCAACTACGCGATGTGCGGTCGGGCCTTCGACCCGCTGCTCACCCTGGCGTGGCCCGGCTCGAAGTGCTCGGTGATGGGCGCCGCCCAGGCCGCGAGCACGCTCCTTCAGATTGATCTCGCCGCCCGCGAGCGCAAGGGCGAGCAGGTCGACGAGACGATGCGGAAGGAACTCCTCGAGGCGATCACCCGCAGCTACAGCGAGCAGCAGGACGTGCGCTACGGCGCCGCCCGAGGCTGGCTGGATCGGATCATCGAGCCCGCCAGCACGCGCGAGGAGCTGATCCTCGCGCTCCAGATCGCCGCCGGCTTCCCAATCGTGGGAGAACTGCGGACAGGGGTGTTTCAGACGTGAGCGGGGCATCAGGAATGGGGAATGAGGGACGTGGGGCGGGGACGGGACCAGCGGTGGTATTTGGAGCGAGGGAGGGGACGGTGAAGCAATTGGTTGCGGCGACGGGGAATCATCACAAGCTTGACGAGCTTCGGGCGCTGCTGGGGGAGGCGCTGCGCGAGTGTGGAATCGAGCTGGTCGGGCTCGACCGGTTCAATCCGGTGCCGCCGGAACCCGCCGAGTCGGGGGAGACGTTCGAGGAGAACGCGAGGATCAAGGCAGTTGCGTACGCACGAGCGCTGGGGGAGATGTGTCTCGCGGACGACTCCGGACTGGAAGTCGATGCCCTCGGCGGCGAGCCTGGCGTGCACTCGGCGCATTGGGCCGGACACGAGGGATCGCGTCCCGTGCGTGATTCCCGCAACAACGCAAAGCTCATGCGGGCGATGGAAGCGGTGCCACACGATGGCCGCACCGCGCGATTCGTCTGCACGATGTGTCTCGCGGATCGATCGGGCACGATCCTTCACGAGACCCGCGGCACGTTCGAGGGCACGATCGTCGATGCCCCGCGAGGCGCGAACGGCTTCGGCTACGACCCCTTCCTGTGGGTGCCCGACCAGAACTGCACCAGCGCGGAGCTGGCTCCCGAGGTCAAGAACGCCCGCTCCCACCGCGGCCACGCCGCCCGCGACATGGCGACCTGGATTCGTCGACATCGCTCCCCCTCTCACCCAACTGCGAATTCGTGATTCCTCGTTCCTCATTTCTCATTCCTGATTCCTGCTTCCCACCCGTGTCCTCCCTCTCCCTCCCCATCCTCATTCCCGCGCTCGCGGCCCAGCGCTACTCGTGTCATGCGTGCGGGAACTGCTGCCGGGACTTCACGGTGCAGTTGCGCGAGGACGATCTGCGGAAGCTGCGTGAGCAGAAGTGGGAGGAGCGTCTGGGCGAACCGGTGACGGTCGAGTTTCGCGGCGTCACCTTTCTTCGGCAGCGCGAGGACGGGTCGTGCATCTTCTGGCAGTCCGATGGACGCTGCCGCATTCACGGAGAGTTCGGTCTGGAGGCCAAGCCGATTGCGTGCCAGCTCTTCCCATTCAGCTTCGCGCCGCGGGACGATGGAGTTCAGATCGGGCTCAACTTCGCCTGTCAGAGCGTGCTCGAGAACAAGGGCGCGTCGCTCGCCTCCCACACCACCGATCTGCGGCGCATGCTGGCCAGCGTCCCGGAGGCGAGCCGCGAGGGCCGGCCCCCGCTCCTGACGCGACGCCTGCGGGCGGAGCCGCGCGAGGTCGCGGCGCTGACCGCCGTGCTGGATGGGTGGCTGGCGCGGACTGATCTCGATCTGGCGACGCGGCTCGATGGGCTCGCCTGGCTGGTGCAGTCGCTGGGGATGGCGCGCTTCGATCAGGTGCGAGGCGAGCGTTTCATCGAGCTGATTGCCACGCTGGTCTCCGCGCTTCCGGAGGAACTCGACCTCGTCCCGTTCTCCGCAGCCGCCGGGCGCACCGCTCGATTGATTCGGCAGGCGGCGTTTGCCCGGATCGAGGATGTGCGAGTGGGCGAGGCGCTGGCCAAGGGGCGGTTCAAGTCAGTGATCAGCCAGCTCCTTCGGAGTCGACGCTTCGCCCGAGGACGCGGGGTCGCTCCGATTGGGGTGCAGGGCTGGCCGAGGGAGATTCGGTTCCGCGATGTGGCTGCGACCAGGTTCACTGTCGACGCGAAGGAGTCGGAAGGCATCGACGAACTGATCTCGCGATGGTTGCGGATGACGATCCTCGGCGGGCGGGCATGGGGACCCGGCTGCTATGGCTTCCCGATTCCCGAGGGGCTCCAGGCGCTGCTCGTCAATCTTCTCGCGGTGGGCTGGCTGGCGCGGGCACACGCGGCGGGCGCGGGGCGCAGCGCGGCCGTGCTCGTCGATGTGCGGGCGGCGCTGGGTCGCGTGGATCGTCACGCCGGACGAGCGCCGTGGCTGGGGAGCAGTGGCGAAGGGATGCGGATGCGCTACTTCCAGACCACCGAAGCCTGGCGCGGTGCACTCGTTGAGACGTGGGACGACGCCCAATCGGGAAGTTGACTCTCTTCACGCGGCGTCGACCGATTGAGTGGGCGACGGGGGCGACGCGTTGGGAGCGTTCGCCGGAGGTGACCCCCGGGCGCGGCGCATCGCCGCGGCGTACCACGGCGCAGCGATCAGTCCGGCAGGAATGAAGATCGCCGCTTCGCCTGCAGATTCGATCAATCCCAACTGGGCCGAGACCGCATCCACCGCGGTCGAGTCGAAGCCGCTGTCGAGCCGAGCCGCAAGGAAGGAGACCGCCGCCTCGCGGAAGCCCAGTCGTCCGAATGGACTGAGGCTGAAGAGCTGGGCCGAGAGCGCCAGCAGCAGCAGATCGCTCGTCGACAGATCGAGATCGAGTATCGCCGCGGCGCAGGCCATCCGCACCGCGAACGCCACGATGTCGGCGGCGCGGAGGACCATCGTCGCGAACGTTGCTGGGCGACTGGCGAGCATCGCGCCGAGACCGTCGAGCCGCGAGGTCACGGGCGTGGTGACTCGCGACACGGACAGCAGCCGCATCACCTGCGAGCCGATGGCGAGAATCAGCGCCGTGGTCAGGACGAACGATCCGACCGAGCCGCCCGAAAGCAGCGTGGCACCGGTCATCGCCACGATCGTGAAGACCGTGAGACCAGCCGTCACCAGCATCCACGAAGCCACCAACGACGCCCGCATTCGATCCACCCGCAGGTGATAGAGGATGCGGGCCATCAGGCCGAGACGGATCGGAGCGTAGTTGAGAAGTCCGCCGATTGCGTTGAGCCCGATCAGGCGAGGCACCGAGTGATGCCGGACCGGCGCGAGCGCAGTCCAGAACATCAGGGCGTTGATGACCAGGCTTGCGAGCGTGCTCCCCAGCAGCCCGGCGACAAGCCTCCAGTCGGCGCGGAGCACCGCCGACCAGTCACCTTTGCTCGATGCCGTCCAGATGCACCAGCCGAGGAGCGCAAGCCCGATGACGAAGCCGATGACCTGAAGCGCGAGTCGACGCGGACTGATCCGGGACGCAGCAGCCTCGGGCGATGGGCGAGGAGGAGTCACGGTCGTTCGGGAGTCGATTGCTCCACCATCGACCCCGCCGCGTCATCCGCGGCGGAGTGCTGCTTCGGGACTACCGCTTGTCGCCGGTCTCGCCGCTGAGCGAATCGCGCATCCGGGTGTCGGCCGCGACGTTCTTGAGGCGGTAGTAGTCCATGACGCCGAAGTTGCCGCTGCGGAACGCATCGGCCATGGCCTTCGGAATCTCGGCCTCGGCCAGCACGACCAGGGCCCGGTTCTTCTGGGCCTCGGCCTGGAACTCGGCCTCCTGGGCGATGGCCAGGGCACGGCGCTGCTCGGCGCGGGCCTGCGCGGTCTTGGTGTCGGCCTCGGCCTGGTTCTTCTGAAGCTGGGCACCGATGTTCTCGCCGACGTCGACATCGGCGATGTCGATCGAGAGGATCTCGAATGCGGTGCCGGCATCGAGACCCTTGGCCAGCACGGTCTTGCTGATGCGATCGGGGTTCTCGAGCACTTCCTTGTGAGTCTTCGCCGAACCGATGGTCGAGATGATGCCTTCGCCGACGCGGGCGATGATCGTCTCCTCGGTTGCACCACCGACCAGTCGGGAGATGTTGGTTCGGACCGTGACCCGGGCCTTGGCCTTCAACTGGATGCCGTCCTGGGAGACGGCGTCGATGGTCGTCTTGCCGGAGTTCACGCTCGGGCAGTCGATGACCTTGGGATCGACGGAGGTCTTGACCGCCTCGAGGATGTCGCGCCCCGCGAGGTCGATGGCCGTCGCCTGATTCCACGGGAGATCGATCTTGGCCTTGTCGGCGGCGATCATCGCTCGAATGACTCGCGAGACGTTGCCGCCCGCGAGGTAGTGGGCTTCGAGCTGGTCGGTCGAGACTTCGAGCCCGGCCTTCTTGGCGGAGATGCGATTCAGCACGATGACGTCGGGCCGCACCTTCCGAAGCCTCATCATGACCAGGTTGAGGAGTCCGACCGACGCGCCGGAGGTCTTGGCCTGAAGCCAGAGTCCCATGTCCTTGAGAAGGACGATGAAGACGATGAATGCGAAGAGGGCGAGAAGCCCAATCGGCACATACCACCACTCGAACGCGAGCAGGAGCGACATGTTCAGCATGCTGTTTCTCTCTGCGGAATGACCACCGCGATGTGAGCCTTTGAGGAGCCCGTCTCTTATACCACGCGCCCGCCGCTCGCACCGGGCATCGCCACCCCGGTGCGCCAGCCGGGATCCGAGTCACGTGACTGCCGGAGGCAGCGAGGGACGATCGGCGACGATCACTCCCGGGCGCGGACCTTGATTTGATTGTCGAGGACGCCGACGACGATGACGGGGGTGTCGGGGTCGATTGCGGGGCCTTCGGCCAAGGCATCGATGCGCCTGCCGTCGACCACCACGAACCCGATGGGACGCAGGGGCGTCACCGTCCGTCCTTCGACACCGATCAAGGCCGCGAGCGCGGCGACCCGCTCCTGACGGACGCGATCGGCGCTGGCTGCCGCGGCCTCGACCGACTGCTCGTCGTCATCGTCCTCGGCGCCGAGGATGAGCCGTCGGGCCAGCGGCGACTGCGACCAGAGTTTGAGGCCGAACACCAGAGCAAACGGCGCCAGCACGCAATAGGCGGCCATCCCGGCCATGCCCCAGCTCGCATCGTGCTTGAACAGGAGGACGACCGACCCGACCACGCAGAAGACGCAGAGGACCGCAATCACTCCGCCGGTCGGGATGAAGATCTCGGCGACGAAGAGAAGGATCGCGATGCCGCCCAGCGCCAGCCCCCACAGCAGGAAGGTCGAGTCGCCCGCGGCGGTCTGTGCCAGAAGGAGGGAATCGATCACGGGGCCACCTCGACTTCGATCTCGAACCGATCGACGGCGACGACTCGGATCAAGGTTCCGCGCTCGATCCATCCGGTCGTCGAGCAGACGTCGACGAGCCGCCCCTGGAACATCCCTCGACCGCTCGGCCGCAGGTCGGTGGCGGCGGTTCCCGCATCGCCTGGGGCGAGAACCCTCCCAGTCGCGGCGGCGGCGCTGGCCGCACCGGCGCTGGCGATGGAGGCGCCGCTCGGAGAGGCGATCTCGGCGGTGAGCATGAAGCGGCGCATGAAGGGCAGACTCTCGAGCCGCCGGGAGATGAACCAGATGACGATGCCGCCGGCGAGGAAGGAACCGACGGTGATCGAGAGCCCGCGGAGAATGTCGTTGCGACCGGCGCCTCCGTCGAGATCCACGCCGACGAAGGTGCCGACGATCCCGACCAGCAGGCAGGCAAACCCCGCGATCCCGGCGACTCCGAAGCCGGGGATGACGAAGATCTCGGCCGCAATCAGACAGAGCCCCGCCATGATCAGGGCCACTTCCCACCACTGGGCCAGGCCGACGAGCGCGGGGGCCCCGACCAGTACGAGAAGGGCAATCAGCGCCAAGAGACCGAAGATGCCGACGCCCGGCAGCGCAATCTCGATGAAGAGCGCGACGATGAAGATGACCAGCAGCACGCCTCGCACGATCGGATGCACCAGGAAGCGGACCAGACCTTCCGACCAGTTCTCGTGCAGTTCGATCACGCGCGAGGCCCCGAAGAAGGCCTTGAGCTCGTCGTTGGTGGCGATGGTGCCGACGGAGAAGCCGTAGAGCGCCGCCTCCTCGGTCGTGAGGGTGAGCAGTTGTCCTGCGGGAATCACCTGGTGCACGAGGCGCCACTGGCCACGATCGCTCTCGGTCAGGGCGTCCCGCACCGGCGGGCGCTGCTGCTCGAACTCGATCTGACGGGCGATCTCCTCTTTGGTGGGCGCGGCTGCGGTGCTCCGCGGGGGATCACCGATCCGCCGCGACAGGAATGGGATCGGTCGGCTCGGGGGCGACGTGAGCGTCGGTGACGTGGGGCGCGGCGCATTCGCCGGCGGGTCCTCTCCCATCACTGCTTGAAACTCGACCTGATCCACGACGACTCGCTGGCCGGTCTGGACGTGTTCAAGAAGCCACAGATCCGGACTCAGCGTGACGAACGCCATGGCCAGTCGCTCGTCGTAGCTGTTGCGGCGGGCCGAATCGACGATCTCCGAGAGAAGCGGCGACTCGGCCTTGGCCCGCTCGGTGGGAGAGAGCGTCATGCCGGGCACGATCGGCGCCGCGTCTCCGAACTTCGCATTCGGCGACATCACGATCTCGCGACATGCCAAGGCGATGTACGTTCCCGCGGAGTAGGCGCTGGGATCGACCCACGCGACCGTGTTGGCCGGGCTGTCGGTCTTGATCACGCGGCAGATGTCGAGCGTGGCGACCGCCTCGCCACCTGGAGTGTTGAGTCGGAAGACAATCGCCCCCGCGCCCGCGGCGCGGGCGACCTCCAGGCGGCGCTCGATCGAGCGGAGGGTGACGCGATCGATCACGCCTTCGACGGTGATGATGGCGACGCTGTTGGCCTGCCGATGGGCGGGGACGGCCTGGGGCGACGAAGTCGCTGAGGGAGCCGCCGTCGGAGGCACCGTGTCCGCCCCCTGCCTCATGCCCAGGGCCGCGCGGGGCAGCAGTGCCCCGAGGGTCAGGGCGAGCACAGCCACCGCGAGTGACCGCGAAGATTGACACATCAGTCGAACTCGCATTGTGGCCGAGTATAGGTGGAGGGCAAAAGACAACCCGGCGGATCGGGGGTGCCGATCCGCCGGGTGGAGTGACTTCGTTCGGTCCGAATCGCGATCAATCCCAGGTCACGGTCGCGGTCAGATTCTGGGCGTTGCCCGACATCGCCGAGACCATCGTGAGCCAGATGTCCGAGCCGCTGCCCGAGCTGCCTGAGCTGATGTCTTCCTTGAACAGGTTGTCGGGGGTCACGACGCCGGCCAGGGTCAGGTCGATGCCCTCCGGGAAGAACGAGAGCTCGAAGTTCACGTGACTGTCGTTGTAGCAGATGTTCCCTTCCCACTGCTTCCGGGTGCCGTGGATCTCGATCGTGACGCTCTTGTTGTACTCGGTCCCGGTGATGCTGCCGTCCTTCACGCCGCGGTTGCCGACGACGGCGAACTTCGAGTTGAGGGTGTTCTTCCACTCCGCCGGCTTGCGGCCGCCGATCAGGGGCATGGTGCCGTAGGAGGTGTTGCAGATGGTGCCGAGATTGGTCGTGAACGACGAATCCCAGTAGACGCCGGCGGAGATGTCATAGAGGTTGAAGTTGAAGTTCGACGCCGCGACGACGCGACCGCTCGCCTCGGAAGGGCTCACCAGGAGCTGGGACGACATGAAGTTGGCCATGACGCACGCCGAGTACAGATTGGCGTGGCTGTTGGCGACGACATCCTCGTCGCCGCGGCCGGGGGTCGGAATGGTCTGACCCTGGAGCGGAATGCGACGGATGAGGCCCGGCGTCGGGAAGGTGCCACCGAAATCGTTGGACCAGATCAGCCAGCCTTGGTGGACCTGCTTGATCTGGGTGCCGTCCTTGACCTGGCGAGCGGCGGCGCGGGCCTTTGCGAGCGCCGGCAGCAGCAGGCTGAGGAGGAGGGCGATGATGGCCATCACGACCAGAAGCTCGATCAAGGTGAATGCGCGCTTGCGATGCATGGGTTGAACTCCGATTCAGGCGGTCTCGAACAGGTGGACGCCCGTGTGCGTCCGGAGAATCCCTGGCGGGGCGTGTCCGCCCTGCCAGGGGAGCTGAAATTCATCGCGGACTCCGTCACTCCCTCAACCTGGGTCAGGCGAAGGTGCGGCAGGTGCGCGAGGGCGCGTCAGGTCACTGCACGAGCGCGTCGAACACGCCGTTGCAGTTGTCCGCGTTCGCGGGGTTGCCCACCACGAAGCAGATCCAGGTGTCGCCAGCCCTCTGCCTCTGCAGAATGCTGGGGCCATAGCAGGTGAACTCGCAATGGAAGATGTTGTCCTTCGTGAGCTGCGTCGCTCCGCACTCGAAGGAGACGGCCGAGGGGTAGAAGGTCTTGATGCCGGTCTCGACGTGATTGTCGGCGTAGCACATGTTGCCGACCCACTCCTTCTTCGGACCGTGGAGCAGCAGCGTCGGGCTGCTGGTGTACTCGTTGCCGGTGATGGCTCCGTCCTTCACACCGCGGGTTCCGAGGATCGGGCGGTTCGAGTTCTGGGTGTTGCGCCAGAAGGACTTCTTGCGCTCGCCGCAGAGGGCAAGGTGGGCGTAGGACGCGTTGCAGACGCCGCCGTTGGCGACCGTCTTGTTCACGTCAGCCTTGAAGTTCGGATCCCAGTAGCTGTCGGTGGCCGGAGCGTACTTGGTGTAGTCGTACACCTTGTACTGAACGATCACCGGGTTGACCTCGGTCGGCCCGATCACGATGTCGGTGTTGAAGAACTCACGGGCGATCATCAGCGAGTAGAGGTTCGCCGTGTTGTTCCTGCTGAAGTCCTCCGGACCCTGTCCCGGGAGATTCAACACGGTGCCACCACCGATGTCGAACGGAGCCCGATTGACCAGACCAGGGGTCGGGTACTTTCCTTCGGAGTCGTTCGAAAAGATGATGAACGCCTTCTGGATCTGGTTGATCTGGTTGGAGTCCTTGATCGACCGAGCCGCCTGCTGGGCCTTGGCCAGCGCGGGCAGCAACAGCCCAATGAGCAGGGCGATGATCGCAATCACCACCAGCAGCTCGACGAGCGTGAATCCACGCTTACCTGCATTCCTTGAAATCTGTGCCATCGTGTAACTCCTGTTTGCCTCGAAAAAGGGATGAATGAGGACGTTGCCCGAACGCCGGGCACGCAACACCAGGAACTGGGCGGCAGCGGGTCACCGCGGCCGCACAGAGAGCGAGCAGGCTGCTTCCGCGAGGGTGCGAGTCGGGGCGTGGAACCGACTCGGCAACAGAACCTCGGCGTGGGTCAACCCGTTCAACCGTCCGACACCCCCGAAATTGGACGAGGAGCGGACGAGGGAACTTCATTCGAATCACGAGCGGGGAGTTCGCTCTCGGAGTGTCGCAGGCGTGTCACCCGAATCGGATCGCCCCCTCGAAACAGGCTGGGGCGAGGCGCGAACACCGCAGGACGGATCGCAATTGGATCCCAGGGGTGTCGGGGTGCAGCCGGCGGTCGGGGCAGTGGTCGCAGGGGATGATCCGACGAAACCGTCGGGATCCGACCAGACCTGAGGTGGTTCTCGTCACGGCGATGCCGGCCGAGAACCGTTCAGGTGCACTGCGCCTCAGTCCGTCCAGCCACGGCTCGTCGAGACGAGTCATGACCCTGCGTTGAGAAGAGCTTCACTCATCGGATCTCCTCGAAACAGAATCCCACCCCAGGAGGGGTTCGGAGAGACGGTTCGAGGGGTCTCCGGGGAATCAGACGCGGAACGCATCTGGAACCCGGCGTGCTTGCCTCGAGACTCGAATGGAGACTCGGAGGGGCACACCTTCGTGGAGGGCCTCAAGCTTCTGGACGGTTGCCGAGAAGCGTTCGAGATGTCGACCGGAGCGGCGAGCATCACGTGCCGGAGGATTCCGGCGAATGAGGGCATGGGTGCGTCTGAAACGCGGTAGATGCCGCTGCGGTCCAAAAAGCAGGTTGGCGGACCAACCCGTCAACAGAGTACTTCGGGACCCGAATCTGTCAAGTTCCATGAAACCATAAAGTTTCCGGAATTGACGTGCGTCACACGACTTGCGGGGGCGATACCGCGCCCAGACGCCGTCGTCGAGGGAGCTCCGGAGCGGAGCGGGAGGGAGAGGAACTTTCGCGAAGGGCCGATCCCACCCCGGCCGTCGCGGGCCGTCGTGGGCCAGTATCGTGCGGGTCCGCGTCGCGAGTCGGATCGCGATCGTTTTTTCCTCACCCGATCTTCGGTATTCCGCCCATGTCCGCCGCCAACGCCCGACTCGCCGCCCTTGGTCTCGTCCTTCCGCCTGCTCCCAAGCCGGTCGCCTCGTACGTGCCGGCCGTGCGAACCGGCTCGCTGGTCTTCGTGAGCGGGCAACTGCCCTTCAAGGACGGCCAGCTCCTTGCGACCGGGGCGGTGCCGTCCAAGACCTCGATCGAGGCCGGGCAGGCGGCGGCGCGGCAATGCGTGCTGAATGCCCTCGCGGTGCTCGCGGATCAGATCGACGGCGATCTCGACCGAGTGGTGCGGATCGTCAGGCTCGGGGTCTTCGTCTGTTCGGAGCCGGGCTTCACCGAGCAGCCGAAGGTTGCCAATGGCGGAAGCGAGCTGCTCCAGGAGCTCTTCGGCGAACGAGGTCGACACGCCCGCGCCGCGGTCGGATCGGTGGCCCTGCCGCTGGGAGCGAGCGTCGAGATCGAGATGCTGGCGGAGGTGCGATAGCGCGTCGCCGTCGCATCGTGGTTGAGATCCCGCAATCGACCGGCGCTCTACGCTCGAACCAATGCAAACTCGACGCCTCGAAGGCCGTCGTGTCCTCATCGTCGATGACGACCCCGATATCCGTTCCAGCATGGAGCTGGCGTTTCGGGGCGAGGGCGCGGCAACATCCACCGCCGGCGACGGGGCGCTGGCCATGCGGGCGCTCCAGACGGAAGCCCCGGAGCTGGTCATCCTCGACATGATGCTGCCGCAGCGCTCGGGCCTGATTGTCCTCGAGACGATTCAGAAGGGCGAGAACCCTCCGCCGGTCATCATGGTGACCGCGAACCAGGGCAGGCGGCACATGGCCTATGCGGAGTCGCTGGGAGTCAGCGCCTATCTGGTCAAGCCCGTTCCACTTCAGAGGCTGGTCGAGACGGCGGTACGACTGCTGGGCGAGTGACCGGCGATCGTCTCGATCTCCGCAGGGGTCATCCAGGGCAGTGACTCGAGCTTGGCGCGGAGCGTGTCAGGCAGCGGACGCCCCTCGCGCTCGTAACGCGGTCGACTCTTCCAGCGGCGATGGATCCAGAGGTACTGCTCCGGCGCCTTCCGCACCATCGTTTCGATGGCCCGGGCGTATCGCGCGGTGATGTAGAAGAGCGGATCGGGGTGGTCGAGCCACTCGGCGGGGCGGATCACGTCGGTCGCCTCGACGCGATACCGGAACGCCTGGCCGACGCGGATCGCTGCGCCTGCCACCACCGGGACGCGATAGCGGAGCGCAAGCAGTCCAATCGACTTGTAGCAGGAGGCCATTCGTCCGAAGAAGGGCACGAAGAGGCCATCGTCGCCGGCGTTCTGATCGGCGATGAAGGCGACGCGTCCGCCGCCCTCGAGCAGCTTCAGCATCTGCGGGGTCGCGCCCCACTTGGTGATGACCCGCATGCCCCGGGCCTCGCGCACCCCGAGCAGCCAGCGATTCAGGAGGGGATTGTCGAGCGGTCGGGCGATGGCGTGAAGCGGAAAGCCGATGGTCGCGAGGGTGAAGCCGAGCAGCTCCCAGTTTCCGAAGTGACCGGTGAGAAAGATCGCCGCTTGGTCGCTGAGGAGCAGTTCAAGGCCCGGTCCGATCTCGCCCACCTCGATGGCCTGAGGCCACGAGGTCGGAGTGAGGGAGCGCGGCATGATGAAGCTGTCCACCATGAAGACCTGGAACATGTGGCGGATCGACGCTCTGGCCACCTGCTGCACCCGTTCGTCGCTCCACTGGGGAAAGCTGGCGCGGATGTTGTCGACCGCTCGCGCGACCCGGTGGGGACCAAGCAGCGCGAAGAGGTCGGCGACGATGCCGGCAGTGTGAAGATTCGTCGACGGCGGAAACGCATGCAGCGCCGTCGAAAGCGCCCGCAGCGGCAGGTACTCGGCAAGATGTCGAAGCGTGGTGGCCACGAATGCTCCCGACAAGCCCGAGCGCCCGCACGAACAAAAGCGCCCGCACAACCCCCTCCAGAGCGAGTGTGCGGCCGGAGGCCGCTACGGAGCGCTCCAAAAACCTCTGGCCGCTACGGAGCGCTCCAAAAACCTCTGGCCGCTGCGGAGCGCTCCAAAAACCTCTGGCCGCTGCGGAGCGCTCCAAAAACCCCTACCGACTCGTCTCGCCAGTCAACACCTGGAAGCGAGTCCAGTTGAGCACTGGAATCTGGGCCTCGCGGGCCTGCCGGAAAAGCGTGTCGTAGCGATCGCGGGCGGCGCGAAGGGCGATGTAGGCGTTGAAGCGATCGACGTCCGCGTTCTGCGGCAGCGGCGGCGGAATCGGAGGCTGGTCGCCGAGCACCAGGAAGTCGAGATCACCGGTCAGCTCCTCGCCGTCGACCACTTCGCCGCCCCACTCGATGATGCGGCTGCGGACGAAGTCGGCGCCGGCCTCGGTGGGACGGCCGTCGCTGTTGACGTCGAACTTGCCGTGGACCAGAAAACGGAACCGGTACTTCGGGTCGTACACCGCGTTGGCGATGACGTTGCCCTTCACCACCGGGCGACCCGAGACGGCGCGGGTGAGCCGGGCGGTCGAGGTCGAGGGCGCCACCTTGATCACCTGCAGGCTGGCCTTGCCGCGCACTTCCTCGCCGGATCGCGGGTCGATCTGAATCGAGTTCTCGTCGTCATAGACCTCGAAGGTCATGCCGAGGACCACGCGGTCGTCGCTGCCGATATTGATGAAGACCTGATCGTCGCTTCCGATGTCGACGATCCGGCCGTCGACCAGTTCTGCCGGATTCTTGGGCTTCACGCGGATCGCATCGACGACCGTCTGGAGCTGCTTCACTCGATCGGTCATCAGGGCGTTGTCGGCGCGGATGGCGTCGGACTGCCGCTGGAGCTCGCTGAATCGGTTGCGCCAATCGGCCTCGGTGCGAGTGTTGGTCTCGCCGGCGACTTCGATGTTCTCGCGGTAGCCCTCTTCGGCTTCCTTCACGGCCTTCGCGTAGCCGTCGATGGTTCCGTCGATACCCATCACCAGTTGCTCGGACTGCTTCTGGAGCGTCGCGACCTGGGCGGTCAGCGTCTCGGCCTGTGCGGTCAGGTCGCCCACCCGGGAGTTGAGGCTGGTGACTTCGTTGCCTCGAGTCTGGGCCTGACGCCTCAGATCGGAGACGACGTTTCGGACCACGTCGGTCTCGCCGATTGCCAGATCGGTGCGGATCTGACTCATCGTCGCGGTCCGGTTGCCCGAGACCATCGCGGTCAGGTCGGCGAGCTGGTTGGTGAGGAAGACCACGACCGACTGGTTGGCGCCGGTGGCGGCGCCTTCGACGGCCTTGATCTCTTCGCGTCCGCGCTGTTCACGGGTGACGAAGCGTTCGAGGTCCTTGACCGCCTGCGCTTCCTCGTTCAGTGCATCGGTCTTCTGGGAGTAGAAGACGATGGACAGGACGAGCAGGCAGACGGTCGTGATCACGAACACGACGAGGGCAACAATGACGCCGGTGCCGGCTCCAGAACGATTCGCCATGGGGGGAAGTCTCCGCGCCCCCGCGGGTGCCGGGGGAGAGTGCCGAGTGTCGTGCACGGGGCCGGTGAGTGTCAAGCCGATCGACCGCGCAACCTCATCCGATTCCGAGGTCGGGCCCAGGGCCGTTCCAAGGGTTGAGGCCCTCGTCAGGGCGTCACGCGGACCGCTTCCGCGATGCTGGTGATCCCCGAAGCGGCCTTTTCGAACGCCGCGCTCCGCAGCAGCGTGAGCTCCCCGTCCTCGATCGCCGCGGCTGCGATGCGACTGGCGTTGGCGCGATTCATCACCAGATCCCGGGTCCGCTCGGTGAGCTTGAGCAGTTCGTACACGCCGACTCGGCCGCGGAACCCGGTGCCTCGGCACTCCCGGCACCCCGTCGGCTCGAAGAGCGTCACCCCCGGCGGAAGGGCGAATCCCGGGGGCAGTTCGTGCGCCGCCGGAGCATGGCTGCGGCGGCAGTGCACGCAGAGTCGACGCAGCAGCCGCTGGGCCATGATGCCCTCGACCGAACTGCTCACCAGGAAGGGTTCGACACCCATGTCGAGCAGCCGCGTGGTGGCCCCGGCGGCGTCGTTGGTGTGGAGGGTCGAGAAGACCAGGTGGCCGGTGAGCGAGGCCTGCACCGCGGCCTCGGCGGTCTCCCGATCGCGGATCTCGCCGATCATGATGATGTCGGGATCGTGCCGCAGGATCGCCCGGAGGCCGGCGGAAAAGGAGAGCCCCACCTGGCTGTTCACCTGGATCTGGTTGACGCCGTCGACGTGGTACTCGACGGGATCCTCGACGGTGATGGCCTTCACCTCGTCGCTCACGATCCGTCGCAGCGAGGCGTAGAGCGTGGTCGACTTTCCTGAACCGGTCGGCCCGGTGACCAGCAGGATGCCGTGCGGTCTGCCAATCAACCCGTCCCAGCGATTGCGGATCGACTCGGGCATGCCCAGTTCGTCGAGGCCGATCAGGACCGCGGACTTGCTCAGAATCCGCAGGACCACTCCCTCGCCGTGAAGCATCGGGATGATCGACACCCGCAGATCGAGCTCTTCGCCGCGGGTGCGGAGCGTGATGCGCCCGTCCTGCGGCTTGCGCTTCTCGGCGATGTTCAGATTCGCCATGATCTTCAGGCGGCTGACGATGGCGTTTCGGAAGCGGGAGACGGTGGTGGGCACACCGGCCTGGCTGAGCACTCCGTCGATGCGGTAGCGGATGGCCAGGGCGTGCTCGTAGGGCTCGATGTGGACGTCGGTGGCCCGCTCCCGCACCGCTTCGAGCAGCAGGTCGTTGACCAGCTTGATGACGCTGGCTTCCTGGGCCTGCTCGACCTCGTCGCTCTCGCCCGGAACGATCGCGTCGATGGCCCCGCCGAGGTCGGCGCTGAGGGCTTCGAGGGTGTCGCCGGCGACGCCGTAATGGGCCCGGATGAACTTGGCGATGTCGCGCTCGTCGGCCAGCGCCAGCTCGACCGGGAGCCCGGTCAGCAGCCGCAGCTCATCCAGAGCGGCCATCTCGAAAGGATCGCTGGTGGCCACGCGAAGCGCCCCATTGAATCGCCCAATCGGGACGCAGCGCTGCTTGAAGACCAGTTTCGGCGGAATGGTGCGGAGCAGTTCCTCGTCCACGGTGATCGTGGAGAGGTCCACGACCGGCAGCGCAAACTGCTCGCCGATGGCGGCGAGAACCTCGCCGCTGCGCAGCACACCGAGTCTGACCAGGGCATGATCGAGCCGTTCCCCGGGACGCTGGTCCGCGGCGGCGCGGGCCAGTTGTTCGTCGGTGACGAGTCCGCGTTCACGAAGCAGAGTCCCGATGGCCACGGCGAGAGCGTAGCCCGCAGTCGTCGGAACCGAGTGCGGCCGACTCCACACCGACCGAGCGGGTGACCAGGCGCCCTCGAAACGATCACCCCCGCTGCGTCACGCCGGCTTGCGACCGCTCAGCATCAGGCTGGAGTCGTCGAGAGCCTTGGGAAGACCGAGGCGAGCGATGTCGCGCTGCATCTGACGCAGATCATCCTGGGTGAGCGGACCGCGCAGCAGGCGCAGAAAGAGCGATTCGGCCGACCACAGCGCCGGTCGAAGCGACGCGGGGAGACGCTCCCGGGCGTCGCCGAGCCGCTCGATCAGACCGTCGTACTCGATGATCAGTCGCACTCGCTCGGCATCGGCGAAGCTGGAGGTGTCGCACGCTTCAAGCTGCGCCAGAAGGAGCGACGTGGCGAAGAGCGTGTCGGCATCGGCCTCGCGATATCGCGGGTCGATGATCGCATCCTCCATCTCCATCGCAATCGCCAGTCCATTCGCCGAGTCCCTGGCCAGATCCTCGGCCAGTTCCGTCGGGTCGTCGCTGATGGCGACGCGCGGGTCAAGCTCGTGACTCATCGCAGGAGCCGCGACCGAGTTGTTCCAGTCGTGGGCAAGCAGCCAGGTCGGCGGGCCGGAGGGCTCCTGATCGGAGATGGCCAAACCCTGGGCCAAACCCTGGGCCACACCCGTGGCTGGGCCCGGGGCCGACTCGGCATCACCCGAAGAGACGAGGGCGCTTTCGCCGGGCGAGCTGCGCGGCCTCGACGGCGCGGGGACGGCGCTGCCGGCATTCGGATTCTCCTGCGGACTGCTCTCGGCTCGGAGCGCGTCCCGCGACCTGCCGCTGCCTTCGGCGCCGCCGAAGGGGGCCGCGAACCATGCGGTGGCGGCGAGCGCCAGGGCGGCCGCGGCCACCAGCCACCCCGCGAGCGCGAGGCCGCGGGTGCGACGGATCGCCAGTCGGATTCGCTGCGGATCGCCGACCGTGCGGCGCAGCACCGATTCGACCAAAGACGGTGGAAGTGGTTCGGTGCGTCCCCAGGAATGGGCCGCGGCGCGGAGGCTCATGTCGAGCGACTCGGCCCGACCCACCATGGTGCGACAGCGAGCGCACTCGGCGAGATGTCGCTCCGCCTCGTGTCGGGTCGCGGAATCGACCTCGTCGTCGAGGAGGCCGGAGAGGATGGCGGTGAGGTCGGTGCAGTCCATGGCGGTCGTCTGGTTGAAGGGTCGGGTGTCGGGCTGAGTGCCGGAGCGGGAGCGAACGGAGTCAGATCAGTCGGTCGATGGCGGCGCGATCTCCATCACGCCCGTCGGAACTTGCGAATGTCGAAGGAATCGCTGGCCGCATCTGGTCGTGCTTGCGGGTTCGAGGAGTCGCGGTCGGTGGCGGCGGGACCACCGCTCGAGGGGGAGATGCGGTCCATCTCTTCGGTGAGCGCGGCCCGGGCGCGGTTGAGTCGGCTCATCACCGTGCCGACCGGCACGCCCAGATGCTCGGCGATCGCTTCATAGCTGAGCCCCTCGACGCCGCGGAGGATCAGGATTGCCCGCTTGGTCTCGTCGAGTCGCGCCAGGGCCTGGTCGAGTCGGGTCTGTTCGTCCGACAGCTCGAGCTGGCTCTGCGGCGTGCGGGTTCGCGACGAGAGGGCGGGGTCGGAGGAGAACTCGGTCAGTTCCTCCGGGCGGCGGGTCCGCTGAAGACAGTTGATTGAGAGATTGGTGACCACCTTCCGCAGCCACGAGGCGTAGGCCACCTCGCCGGCGTCCGGCGGCACCCGCCAGAGTCGGACAAACGCTTCCTGGACGATCTCCTCGGCGCGATGACGATCTCGGCAGATGCCCTGGGAGAGATTCAGAAGCAGCGGGCCGAGCCGTTCCATCCACTGGCGGAGTTCTGCTTCGGAAAGTGATCGCGACGCGCCGCTCATGGAGTCCTCGGGGAGGAGGACACGGTGGGCTTCAGGTCATTCCCAGAGGGCATTTCGGGGCTCGTGGAGACGGGCGGCGGTTCGGCATCCGAGCCTCCGGCCGGGGCCGCGGGAGCGGTGGGTGGATGAGCGGCGTGCCTTCCGAACCGGGCCGCGCCGGCGGCGAAGGGCCGATCGGCATCGTCGAGTCGCGGATCGAGGTCGACGACCTGCGCCTCGACCACCCTGCCCGGGAAAGGTCCGAGAGCGGTCGGGGCGGCTGCGAAATCGGCCGCCCACCAGAGATTGGGGCCCAGTTCGATGAACGAGGTATCGGTCCCCGGGGCAACCGCCGCGAGGGCGGTGAGGTCGTTCGGGAGCCAGTGGAAGAGATTGTGGGAGATCACCGCGCTGCGAAGGGCCCCGACCCCGACAGCCTCAACTGCCTCGACGCGGAAAAGACTTCCTTCGGGAGAGCTCACCGTGCAGTGGGAGATCCGGGCGTCGTGCACGGCGCCGAGCGTCCAGGCGGCCCGGCTTCGCATGAAGCCGCAGCGCTCGATGGTGACGGCCCTCGCGGAGCGTGCTGCGACAGGTGCAGGTGCGTCGGCGGCGGGCGCCACGGTGGGTGTGAGTGCGGCGCCCAGGACCACCCCACTCGAAAAGCCACCGGCGAAGGTGCAGCTTCGGATTGCGATCTCGGCGCAGTCGGTGGCGATCCTCACGCCGACCGGCTCGCGGTTCGTTCGGCCGCTCAGGACGCTCTCGGTGATGACGATCTCACGCGCGTCCTCGAGAGCGATCCCGGTCGCGCCGCACTCCTCGAGTTGCAGGCCGGAAAGCGTGATCCGCGCGGCGCCGACGATGCGAATCGAGTCGCAGGAGAGGGCCTCGGGGCGCAGTGCGGTGATGCCGCGCAGGCGAAGATCGCTGGTGGGCGCGGCGACTCCGGCGGCGCTGCGAGGACCGTGTTCGATCAGGACCGCGGCTCGACTGGCGCCGGCGATGGCGATGTCCTGAATGATGAGATGTCGGGCGCCGGCGAGACGAATTCCGAAGTCGCCCGCGCGAATCGTGGCCGGCGTCGTTCGGGCGCGGCCGCGGATCACAATCGGCGCCTCGGCCGTGCCGACGAGTGCGGCGAAGTCGAGCGGACCGAAGAGCCCTTCGCCGAGCACAAGCTCGTCGCCCGGTTGCAGCGAGGCGATTGCGGCGCTCGCGTCTTCGTTCGGGCGGAGCAGGCGCTGTTCCGCACAGGCGATGCGCGGCAGCACTGACAGGAGGATCATGCCCCCGAGCAGCAGGGCCACGGTTCGCAGTGAAGCCGCGCGAATGCCGGGTCGGGGCGTCCGCCCGCCCGAGGCAGCGGCCGCCTGATTCACGCGTGGGTCTCGGCGAGCATGCGATCGCGCTCGTTGGGCAATTCGATCCGCAGCAGAGTGGCGCCCGCGTCGCCGTGAAGGGCCGAGCCGCGCGCCGCGGCCGGCTGGAGGAGTGTTCTCCCGAGCGTCAGGATTCGCGGTCCACCTTGACCCGTCAGCTCGACGGTGCCGCCCAGAACCATCCAGACCACCGCCGAGGGAGAGGGCGTCAGGGGCAGTTGCGCGGACTTCCGCAGCTCGATCCGTTCGATGGTGAAGTACGGCGTGCTGCAGAGCCGCGTGGTTCGGAAGTTCCTCGAATCGATGGTCGCCCCCGGCCGACTCTCGACGCCGGGCTCGGGCGTGGCCGAGAAGATGCACTCGGTCGCCTGCTCGAGATGCAGTTCGCGCCCGCTGCGTCCCCAGTCGTAGACCCGGAACGTGGTGTCGCTGGGAGTCTGGATCTCGGCCACGACGATGCCCGCGCCGAGGGCGTGGCAGATTCCACTCGGCAGGTAGTGGCAGTCGCCGCGCTTGACGGGCACCGCAACCAGATCATCGAGCAGCGTCCCGGCCTGAGCGTGGGCGGCGAAGTCGGCGCGATCGAGACCGCGACGAAGCCCCTTGTAGATCACCGCGCCCGGTTCGGCTTCGAGCACCACCCAGGCCTCGCTCTTCATCAGCGCCCCGGGATGGCCCTTGGCGTAGCGCGCCGTGGGGTGGACCTGCACGGAGAGGTTTTCGCGGGCGTCGAGGAGCTTGACGAGGAGCGGAAATCCACCGTCCTCCGCGGGGGGCGCGTCGCCGAGCACGCCTCCTGGTTCGCTGCGCAGAATCGATCGCAGTGTGCGTCCGGTGCGCACTCCGCTGTCGACGACGCTGCGTCCCTCGGGGATCGATTCGGGCAGATCGGCGAGCGTCCACGCTTCGCCAATCATTGCTCCATCGGGGATCGTCACGCCGTAGCGCTCGAGTCGACGACCGCCCCAGACGCGAGGTTTGATCAGAGGAGCGAAGGTCAGTGGTTCGAGCATGGGTGTCTGCGAATTCCGGCGCCTGCCGGCGGAGAGTTCCGCAATCGGCGCCCAAGCGTGAGAGTGCCGGACTCAGATGGCCATGCCGGTGACCAGCGTCTCGAAGACGAGACGTCCGTCCACCAGTCCCTGGCCGAAGCAACTGAAGCGACGTCGACCGAAGTGCTTCTCCTTGACCAGCAGAAGAAGTCGATCGCCCGGAACCACCTGACCCCGGAAGACCGTCTGATCGCAGTGGGTGAAGCCGAGAAAGGCGAACTCGGGCGCCCGCGAACGGAAGAGGTAGCTGCTCAACTGCGCAGCCGCCTCGATCATGAGGACGCCGGGGAGCAGCGGACGACCCGGGATGTGCCCGGCCACCCAGAACTCGTCGTCGCGGACCTGCTTGACGCCGATTGCGGCGGTCAGATCCGAATTGGTCCAGATCACATGGTCCAGATGACGCATGTGACCGGCGTGCGGATTGACGCGACCGACGTGTGCAGGCGAACCCGCGACTGCGTTCAGATCGATGCCGGAAATGTCGAAGAGGAACTCGGAAGCCACTGGGCGGAGGATACCGCCGGAATGCGAATTCGGGCTCGCGCTACGACCGCAGCAGTTTGGCCAGACCCAGACAGTTGCGAAACGACGGATGTGCAGCGTCTCCCATGAGTTCGTACATGGCGCTCATGATCCCGGTCGGGACCGCTCCGGCAGCCCGCATCCGCTCCAGCGCAGGGGCGATCTGGTCGCGCTGCGCCGCGGAGATGGCGTCGGTGCAGACGAAGCACTGGAAGCCCTGGGAGTGGAGATCGAGCACGGTCTGAAGCACGCAGACGTGGGCTTCGATGCCCGCGACAATCACCGTCGAGCGCCGCCATGCCCGGAACTGGTCGACGACGAGGTCGATGGCGGCGCTGAAGCGGGTCTTCTCAAACCGCGCCGCCGGGTCGGCCATCGCTTCGGCGATCTCGGGAATGGTCCGCCCGAGCCCCTGAACGTACTGCTCGGTGAGGATCGCCGGAATCGAGAGTTCGCTGGCCATGCGCAGCAGCACCGCGCAATTGGCGCTCAGGGCGGCGCGATCGGGGATCGACGGGATCAGCCGCTCCTGCACATCGATGACGATGACGACGGAATCGGAGATGCGCAGGCGGGGGATGGGCATGGGTGAGTCGGTTCGATTGGGGAAGTCACACCTTCATCGCGGCGGGTTCGGTCATGCGCCCTGCGTACCGGGCGCGGATCGGTTCGACGACCAGTTCGATGAAGGCATCGACCTGGCGCGGCGCCAGTCCGATGTAGGCGGAGGGATCGAGCACGCTGCGAAGATCGAGCCCGGCGAAGGCCCGGTCGGCGGAGAGCCGATCGAAGAGATCGTTCTCGAGACCCTCCTCCTTCACCTTTGCTGCGGCGAGCTGGCTGTGTCGACGGATCGCTTCGTGGGCATCCTGCCGGTCGGCGCCGCGCTTCACCGCCTCCATGAGGATGTTCTCGGTGGCCATGAAGGGGAGTTCGCGGGCCAGGTTGGACCGGATCATGGCCTGGTGCACGACGAGTCCGCGGGTCACGTGGATCAGGATGTCGAGGGCTCCGTCGAAGGCGAGGAAGGGCTCCGGAAGCGCCAGGCGGCGATTGCTGCTGTCGTCGAGGGTGCGCTCGAACCACTGCGTCGCGGCGGTGTTCAGCGGATTCTGCGCCGCGGCCATGACGAATCGCGCCAGCCCCGTGGCCCGCTCGCAGCGCATCGGATTGCGCTTGTAGGCCATCGCGCTGGAGCCGATCTGATCGCGCTCGAAGGGCTCCTCGACTTCCTTCAGATTCGCGAGCAGGCGAAGGTCATTGCAGGTCTTGTGGATGGCGGCCGCCCCGACCGCGAGCCCGTTGACGATCTGGGCATCGATGATCCGGGTGTAGGTCTGTCCGCACACCGGAAGCGTCGGCCGCGACGACCAGCCGAGCTTCTCGATGAAGAGCGCTTCGAGTCGAGCGACCTTGCCCGCATCGCCATCGCACAGGGCCAGGAACGACGCCTGCGTGCCGGTCGCTCCGCGCAGTCCGCGAAGCGGCAGCCGTTCGCGGCGCAGCTCGAGGTCATCGAGGGCGAGCACCAGCTCCTGCGCCCACGTGCAGGCCCGCTTCCCGACGGTGGTCGGTTGGGCCGGCTGATAGTGGGTGAAGCCGAGTGTCGGCAATCCGCGCCAACGCTGGGCGAAGCGGCCGAGGGCGTCGATCACTCCCGCGAGCTTTCCGCAGACCAGGCCGAGGGCGTCGTCGAGAAGCAGGAGATCGGCGTTGCAGACCACGTCCTGGCTGGTGGCGCCGAGGTGGATGATCCCGCGGGCGAGCGGCGCCGCGTCGCCGAGGGTGTGGACGTGGGCCATGACGTCATGTCGCAGTCGCAACTCGTGCCGCGCCGCCGCCTCGAAGTCGATCGAGGGCAGCGCCACCCGCAGCGCCTCCACCTGCTCGCGGGTCACGGGAAGACCGAGCTCGTGCTGGGACTCGGCCAGGGCCAGCCAGATGCGCCGCCAGACGAGGACTCGCCGCCGCGGAGACCAGATCGACTGCATCTCCGGCGAGGCGTTTCGCGACTCGAGGGCGGATCGGTAGCGATCGTTGAGGTCGGTGGGCGGAGCGACGTGATCCATGGAAGCGACGATGGTACGAGAAGGGGGTGATCGTTCGGGAGCACCGCGACCAACTCCGTCACGCGCCGTGCCGTCGAGCGCCGACCGCGCCGCGGAAGGGCGCTGCGGAGGTGATGCTCGTACCATCGCAGCGTGTCCGGCTCACGCGGCAAGTCGGATGGAAGCCAGCCCCCGGGCGCGGCGGGTCGAGGCGCGGGTGACTCCGCCGTCCCTCCGCCGCATGTCGGCGGCAGCGACGACGCCGCCCTGCTCCATGCCTGGAGGCACGGCGATCGCGAGGCGATTGCCACGCTCCTTCGCGGCTATCAGGCACGGGTCCACGCCGTCTGCTACCGGATGCTCCGCAGCGCCGACGAGGCCTCCGATCTCACTCAGGAGTCTCTGGTCAGGATTCTGGAGGGGCTCCACACCTACGACGGTCGTTCGCAGCTCAGCACCTGGATCATTCGAGTGACCATGAACTGCTGCCTCAGCCACCTGCGGAAGCAGCGATTGCGGCGGCACAGCAGCCTCGATGCCCCTCCGCGGCGGGGGCCAGCCAGTTCGGGAAGTTTCAGGGCGATCTCCGGACCCGTGGCGAGGGAACTTGAGGGCTCCGATCGCGTCGAACAGATCGAGTTGCGGGAGGCGCTCGCCCGGGCCCTCCTCCGGCTCGACCCGGGGATGCGGGCACTGCTCGTCCTCCGCGACATGCAGGATTTGGACTATCAACAGATTGCAGATGTTCTGGGGGTGCCGGTCGGAACCGTGAAGAGCCGTCTGTTCAGGGCTCGCCTGGCCCTTCGGGAGCTGACCCTTGAAGAGTTGGGGGATGGAGCCGAGTGGTATGAAGATGGAGGGGGAGGCCCCTCCTCGATCCGGCCGCTTCGCTCGACCGAGACTCCAGGTCGGCCCCCAGGCGACGCATCCCGCGCCTCCAGACCCCGCCCGGAACCTGACTGAACTGGCCTGACTGAACTGGCCTGACTGAACTGGCCTGACTGAACTGGATCGACTGAACTCTCTCTTTCGCCTGCTGCCTCACTCGTCCGCCTCTTCGCCTCCGCCTCCGCCATGTCCTCACGTCCTTCTGATCTCGAGCTTCTCGACCTCCTTGAAGGGGGCATCGACGCCGCACAGGCCGAGGCGCTCCGCCGCGCCCTCGAGGCGGACCCATCACGAGCCCGACTGTTCCGAGGCCTGGAGCGGCAGCGCGCCGCCCTGCGATCGATGGAAGTGCCGTCTGCCCCGCGCGACTTCGTGGCGGCGCTGGGCGACGAACTGGCCCCGAGTGCGCCGACGATTCGCTTGAGCCGCGCGACCGTCGGAGGGGGTGGCGACTTTGGAATGCTGGGAGTGCTGGCGCGACGTGCCGCGCCGCTTGGCCTCGCCGCGGCGCTTGGGGCGGCCCTCACCGGCGGCATCTGGTTCACGAGTTCGCAACTGGCTGGCCAACGGGCCGCTCAAAGTTCCGGCGGCACGAATCAGGCAGGGGACCGTGGTCTCGCGGATCGTAATAGGGGCACCGAGGATCGCTCGGCCGCCGACAACGCCCTCGCCGGCGGGAGTCGAAGCGGCGCGAGTCTCGATGGCGCCGACGGAAACACCGACACCGCAAGCGCCGAGCTGATGGCTCGCGCGGCGTCGGCGACGGCGGCGCTCGATGCGCTTCCGCCGGTCCTGGCGGAACTCGCCATCGTGATCGCAGTTGCCGACGAAGCTGCGGCCATCGATGAGCTGCGCGATGCGATGGTGAAGATCGCCCCCCGTCGCATGACTCTGACGCGAAATCTCGATCGCGAGCAGATGCTCGATGATCGGCAGCTCACGGCCAACGCCGCGGCAACCGGTCGAGGCTCCGATCGCGCCGGGAATCCAGCCGCGCCGCCCCCGGTGCCGGCGCCGCTCGCAGGCGATCCCGAGTGGACGCCGGAGACGAGCACGCAGTTTGCCCTCGTCGACGACGGCTATGCCCTCACCCTCACGATTTCAGCGGATGCGCTGCCGGCGCTGCTTTCCCAACTTCGCGGGCAGGTCGGCGAGCGATCGCTGAGTGGAGTGCGCGGCATCACCTCGGTGCGTCTCGAGCCGCGGGGCCAGTCGCAGCCCGATTCGCAGCCCGATTCGCCGTCGGATTCGCCGTCGGATTCGCCGTCGGATTCGCCGTCGGATTCGAGCGCCGAACCACGACCCGAGTCTGCCGACAGTGCCTCGATGGCCGCGTCGGATCGCTCGGCCTTCGATCGCTGGTCGAACTGGCGTCGCGCGGTCGAGTCGACCAAGGGTCGCGGCGCCTTGGCGGTGCCCGTGCGGATCGTGCGGATGCGCTGAGGCGGCACCGCTCCCTTCTTCAAAAACTGACTCGGCCGCCCGTGAAGACGGACGGCCGAGTCGTTGGGTCAACCTGCGTTCGTGGGACGGATTCGTCGCCTCCTGCTCACTTCGTCGGGCACTCGCCCCAGTTGGCGAGCAGTTCGCCGAGATCGGCGCCGTCGACGACGCCGTCACCGTTCAGATCGGCATGCTCGTCGGCCGAACCCCACAACGAGAGAAGGTCACCGAGATCTGCGCCGTCGACGATCATGTCGTGATTGAGATCGCCAACGCATTCGGGAGCCGCTGGCGCAATCAACTGCTCGCGGACAGCACCCCCCGGGAACTCGGCGGTGTGGAGGTTGAGGTAGTGCCCCGTCGGGTTGGCCAGAATCGTGGCGATCACCCCGTTGGTGAGCCCCGAGACCGAACCAATCAGCGTGCCGGGACCACCCGAGGTCGCCACGCCGAGACCGACGAAGACCGGACCGCTGACCCCGGCCGCCCCGGTATGGATGTGGAACAGCGTGGGCGCATCGATGCTCTCGTAGGTGAAGTTCCACGAGATCGTGTTGTTGCCGGGATTGACCGTGAGCACGCCGGTGGCCATGCCGTCCGGGTCGCCGAGACCCGGGACTTCGTTGTCTCCCTGCAGGGTCACCGTGAACTCGGTGGCCGGCACGGGCATGAGCTGGCCGCGGACCGCTCCTGACGGGAACGCGCCGTTGTGGATGTTCACGTAGAAGCCGGGCGGATTCGCAAGAACGGTGTTCACGTTGGCGTCCGACGCGATGGTCTGGTTGACCAGCGTGCCCGCGCCACCGGTGGTGGCGACGCCGAGATTGATGAGCACGCCTCCCCCGACACCCAGAGCACCGGTGTGGATGTGCATGAGCGTCGGCGACGCGATGTTCTGATACGTGAAGGCCCACTTGATCTGGTTGGTCACGTTGTCGATGGTCAGCGTGCCGACACCGAGCCCGTCGGGATCACCCGGTCCCGGGACTTCCTGGGCGCCGGTCATATTGAGGTTGAAGACTTCGGCGGATGCCGCGCCGGTCAGGAGCGACATCGACGCGACCGCCATGACCATCGTCGAGACTGCACTGCACTGAAATGACTTCATCGGACTTCCTCCTCGAGAAGATTGCGAGCCGGAGCCGCTTTCGAACGGCCATTGGATCGGCTCTCGCAAGACTTCTACCAGCCCCGCGCGGCCATGGCACGCGCAATTTCACGACGAGTCCCTGCGATTCCCGGGGGCGATTCCCGAGGTCGATTCCCAAGGTCGATTCCCGAGGTCGATTCCCAAGCGAATGAGTAGCTGCGGCGACCGCGTCAGGCCCCGCGGCGGCCCGACCTCCCGACCTTCGGCTCCTCGCCGCGCCGCAACCGCGCGATGTTGCTGCGGTGCCGGTAGACGACCAGCGCCGCAATCGCCGCGGTCGCCAGGATCATCGGGAGCGCCGCGCGCACACCGTCGCTTCCGCCTTCCGCCAGCGCCGCGTGAGCTGCGACGAAGGTGGGGATCACCAGAGCCGCGAGCATGCTCGCGAGGGAGACGTATCGAAAGAGGCCCAGCAGGAGCAGCCACGTCACCAGCGCCGCCACGGCCGCGAAGGTCAGACCGGGATAGATCCCAAGCAGCGCGCCGAACCCGGTGGCGACACCCTTGCCGCCCTTGAAGCGAAGCCACGGAGGGAACATGTGCCCGAGCAGCGCCGCCGCGGCGGTTGCCAGCCAGAGCCACTGCAGGGATGGTTCGATTGCTGCAATTGGATTGCCCGCGACGTTGTTCATGATCCCCGCCAGCGCCGTCGGGACGAGTCCTTTCAGCGCATCGAGCACGAAGCAGAGCAATCCGATGCGGCGCCCGAGGACGCGCCCGACATTGGTCGCGCCGATGTTGCGCGAACCATGCTCGCGGATGTCCACACCTCTCATCCGTCCGATCAGGAACCCGAACGGGATGCTCCCGCAGAGGAAGGCGACGGCGATGGCGAGTGGCCACGGGTAGGTCATGATGAGAAGTGGGGGAGCGGGGAGCGGGAAATGAGGAAAGGGGAATGAGGAACTAGGGGAGGTGATCGGGGCGTCCCGGAGAAGGGGGAATCTTTCGCTCGGCGGCGAGGATGTGCTTCATCAGGGTGGCGGCGGCGATGCCGCTCGAGGCGATGAGGCCGCGGCGGCCGTCGAGGAATCCGCGTCGGAGCACGAACTGCTTCAGAAACGCGGCCGAGGGACTCACCAGGATCTGGAGGAGCGAACCACCTCGCGAGTCATGAAGCGACGCCGCCCGAGCGTGACTCAACTGTCGCCGGAGCATGTCTTCCGCACTGCTCCAGGAGTCGTGTCGCAGATCGCCGTGAAGCCGCTCGATGCGACCTCGCTCGGTCGAGCCCTGCGAATGGAGTTCGATGCGATCATGAGGCACGACACCCGCCGCCCGGGCCCGCCCGCCGCGCACGAGGCGCAGCCGCCACTCCGGCTGACAGACATGGCCCAGAGCTTCGCCGTGAAACCACAGCGTGCGGTTGATCTCGTACCCGGCAATTGCCGGATCATCGCGCTCCAGGGCGACTCGCAGCGCTGCGGCAAGGGGCGGCTCGAGCGACTCGTCGGCGTCAAGGAGCAGAATCCATCGAGCGTTGCCGCAGACGTCGATCGAGGCCTGCCGCTGGGCGACATTTCCACCCCACGCGCGCTCCACGACCTCGGCTCCGCGCGACCGAGCGTACTCGCGGGTGCCATCGGTCGAGCCGGAGTCGACGAGGATCACCCGCTCCGCGAGGCCTTCGATGCTGTCGAACATCCGCCCGATCGTCGACATGGCGTTCTGCACCATGAGCGAAACGACGAAGCCTGGGATCGGTCGGGCGTCACCCATTCGGGGCGGATCTCGGTGCATGGCGTGAAGCCGAAGGGAATCGCGGCCATCATACGAAATCGTGACGCCTGACCGCTTCGCACCGACGCACGCCGTGCGCTGCCTCAAGAAGGCTGGAGCGCGGAGCGTCTGGCTGGTGGCGCGGCCCGGCGAATCGCCGCGCACCGTGAAGGCCTGGCCGCTCACGCCGCTCATCGCCTTGAAGCTGATCGCCTTTCATGCCCAGCCGCAGCGCCATCGCCGCGGCGCGGGCCTTCTGCGGGCGGCGGGAGTGCGCACGCCGGAGCTGCTCGCGGGACCGCGGCTGCTGCGCCGAAATGGAACGTGGCTGGTCGAGATCGAACTCGCGCATGCCTCCGGCGAGCTGGCCCTCGACGCCGTTCGCGGCGCCTCGACGTCGGATCAGCGGGCTGCGATCCGCCGAGCCATCGATCGGCTGCTCGACCAATTCCATGCCGCAGGCCTGCTCAACCGCGATCTCAAGCTCTCGAACCTGCTGTTCGCGCCGGCGGCGGGGGGGCAGGACAACTCCCTCGAGGTGGTCGTGCTGGATCCGGTCGGCGTGCGCCGCACGGGCGACGGCCACGCGGCGCGGATTCGGCACGAGGAGCGCCTGCGGGTCGAGGATCCGGCGGCGTGGGATCGGCTGCAATCGTCGGCCGACTGAGTTCGACGCGACGGGCGCAGCGGCTATCGCCTCTCGAGCGCTTCGCACGCGGCCAACACATCGGCGACCTCGATCCGCTCCATGCGACATGCGTTCGCATGGCGATCGGCCATGGTCTCGGCCGGCAGAAACGGTTCGGCGACGAGGCGCCGTTCGCGAACGCCCTCGAGGGCGGTCCAGCGCCAGTCGGTCGGACCGAAGAGCGCAACCACCGGACATCCCACTGCGGCGGCGAGATGTCGCGGCCCGGTGTCGTTGGTGACCAGCAGCGTCGCCCGCCGCAAAAGCGCCAGCAGGGCTCCGAGGGTCACGCCGCGGGAGACGAGATCGATGCCGCCTGCGCCGTGGGCCACATCCCGGGTCAGTTCGCTCTCGCGCGGCCCGCCGGTGACGAGGACGGTCAGGCCGCCCTCGCGCAGCCGTTGGCCAAGCTGCGCGAAGCGATTGGCAGGCCAACGCTTGTCGGTGCGATTGGCCCCAGGATTCAGGACGGCGAAGGCCCCGGGCACATCCGCAGTCAGCCGCTCTGCGGCGCTCTCCTGCGCAGCGGTTGGCGTGAGCCGCGGCGTGCGATCCTCGATCCTGAGGTCGAAGGCCTTCTCGACGAGCTCCGCGTACCAGTCGACCATGGAGATTGGGTGTCGCGGCCGTCCGCGCCCGCCGGGAGGTGCGAGCGCCCTGGTGAGAAGCCATGAACGACCGTCGGTGCGGTAGCCGATGCGCGTCGGCGACCCCGAGAACCGGGCCGCGAGAGCGCTGCGAAAACTGTTGGGCAGCAGCAGACAGGTCTCGATTGGGGCGTGTGCACCCCCGGCGTGGACCCCGGTGTGGACCCCGGCGTGGACCCCGGTGTGGACCCCGGCGTGGACCCCGGCGTGCCGCGCGGCGCGCCCCGCCCGCCACGGCCCGATGAAACCGCGCAGGTCGTCGATGACGACTTCATCGACGCAACCGCTGGCCGCGAGCAACTCCTCGACTCCGGGCCGGGCCAGAGCGACGATGCGTCGAGAGGGAAAGGCCTCTCGAGTGGCCCGGAGGGCCGGTGTCGCCATCACCAGATCACCCACCCAGGAGGGCGCAATCACCAGCAGCACCTCCTGGGCGTGCACGCGCGGCACCGCCCCGGCTGCGCTCGTCACCTGCTCGCCGCTCACTCCGCCACCTTCCAGAGCATCGCTCCGTCGTGGGTGTGCTCGTACCACGACTCCGTGGTGCGGCGCAGTTCCGCAGCGAAGCCCAGGGCCACGATCTGCGATCCGCGGATGCGACACTCGACCGCGTCAGCCGACGCCACCACGTCGATCACGTCGACGCCGTGACGCTCGGCGAGCGCGGGTGCGGCGGCGACCACCATGTCGCGGACCCGCTCGGTGGCGAGGGACGCTCCGACGCGTGCCCGCAGGGTGATGCGACTGACCGGCAGATCGGTCACGCCGCTCCCTCCGCGCCAAGCAGAAGCTCGACGGCAGTGGTGAAGTCGGGCGCGGTGAAGTCGGGCGCGGTGAAGTCGGGCGCGGCGAGATCGGGGAAAGCGATGGTCGCCGGCACCCCCGTCGCGGATGCGGGGACGCGTGCCCCCGGGTTCCCGCCAGCGATCAGGACCGTGCGGCAGCCGGCGGTGCGACCGGCGACAACGTCCCGCTCGGCATCGCCGATCAGCCAGCTCCGCACGAGGTCGAGCTCGAGGTCGAGGGCGGCTTGCAGCAGCATTCCGGCACCCGGCTTCCGCCAGGGATGCTCGCGTCGATAGCGCTCGACCGTGCCCTCGGGATGAAACGGACAGAAGTAGAAGCGGGAGATGGCCCCCGCCACGCCAGACTCGCCGTCGATCATGCTCGCCAGGCGCCGGTGAACCAGCTCGACATCCCCTTCGTCGTAGCGACCGCGGGCCACGCCGCCCTGATTGGTCACGACCACGAGCGCGAATCCGGCGGCGTGAAGTCGCTGCACTCCGCCTCCGACTCCGGGGAGGAGTTGAACCTGCGCGGGATCCCCGCAGTCGCCGTCGTTGGCCATGAGGGTGTTGTCCCGATCGAGGAAGACGGCGCGGCGCATGGGGTCGTGGGAACGAGCGGAGACGAGTTTCGCATGATTCGCGCCTCCGCGGAGGAGGCGAGGCGGGTACTTTCTCCCCTTCAATCGCCGATTGCGGCGTCTGTCCGGTCCCTCGTCGCTCAGCAGGTCACGACTTCCCCGCGCCATCCATGACAGCTCCCTCTTCCATCCGCCGCATCGGCATCCTCACCGGTGGCGGCGATTGTCCCGGCCTCAATGCGGTCATCCGGGCCGTCGCCAAGACCGCCATCTACGAGTATGGCATCGAGTGCTACGGCATTCGCGACGGGTTCGTCGGGCTCATCGAGAACCGGATCAATCCGCTGAGCCTCATGGATGTCTCCGGAATCCTCACCCGCGGCGGCACGATCCTCGGCACCAACAACAAGGCCAGCCCGAGGAAGTACGCAGTCGGCACCAACGCCCGCGGCGAGCCCATCTTCGAGGACGTCACCGCCCGCTGCCTGAAGCACATCCGGGCCCACAAGCTCGATGCCATCATCGTCATCGGCGGCGATGGCACGATGAGCGCGGCGTCGGTCTTCGTCGAGCAGGGCGTGAACGTCATCGGCGTCCCCAAGACCATCGACAACGACATCGTCGGCACCGAGATCACCTTCGGATTCCTGACCGCGGTCGCCACCGCCACCGAAGCCCTGGATCGCCTGCACTCGACGGCCGACAGCCACCATCGGGTGATGGTCTGCGAGGTGATGGGTCGAAACGCGGGATGGATTGCCCTCACCAGCGGAGTGGCCAGCGGCTCGGATGTGATCCTGCTGCCCGAGATTCCCTTCGACATGGACCATCTCTGCGCCTTCCTCGATGAGCGGATGCACGGTGCGGGCTTCGCCATCATCGTGGTCGCCGAAGGCGCTCGACAGGACGGCGGCGAGCAGGTCGTTCGGATGATCGATCCCACCAGCCCCGATCCCATCCGCCTCGGCGGCGTCGGCAACTTCGTGGCGACGGAAGTGCAGAAGCGGACCGGCATCGACACCCGCACGACCGTGCTCGGCCACGTGCAGCGGGGCGGTTCGCCAATTGCCGCCGATCGCATCCTCGCCACCTACTTCGGTCACCACGCCATCCAGGTGCTGATGGCCGGAGGCCGGAATCGCATGGTGGTGCGGCAGAACAACACGCTGAGCGATGTCGAACTGCTCTTCGCCGCGAACAAGCAGCGACTGGTTCCCCTCGATCACCCGCTCATCGGGGCGGCGCGGGCGATGCGAACCAGCTTCGCCGACGGGGTGAAGATCAGCGCCGAGCGGCCCTCGCCATCAGTGGTGGTCTGAGCGCCCCCGAGCACCGGCACGCGCCGCGTACGCTCCTGGTCTTGCCGGAGGAAACCAGTGATGACCGATCAGATTCCACGCGATCCCGTCGGATTGCCCGCTCCCACGCCACCGGACGCTCCCGGGGCCGCGCCGCTCGATGATCTGATTGCCGCACGGCGCGAGAAGCTGCGCTGGTTTCGCGAATCGCTGGGGGCCGAGCCGTATGGATCGCGCGTCGACGGACTGGTGACGCTGGCGACCGCCCGCAGCCTCTTCGACGAAGCCGCCCACACCGAGTACGAATCGGCCGTTGCGGAAGCGAAGAACGCGGCGAAGGCGGGAGCACCGGTCGCGACCACGACCGTCGATCGCCGCCGGCAGGCGAAGGTCGCGGGTCGCATCGTGCAGCATCGCGATCTCGGCAAGCTCATCTTCCTCTGGCTGCGCGATCACAGCGGCGACCTCCAGATCAGTCTCTCCAAGGCGACGGTGGGCGACGAGCTCTTCACCGTGGCCAAGAAGCTTGACTACGGCGACATCGTGGTGGCCGAGGGGCCGGTCGGCCGCACCCAGAAGGGAGAGATCTGCGTCTGGGCCGCCGGCCCGTCCGCGATCTCCCTCGCCACCAAGTCGGTCGTCCCGCCGCCCGAGAAGTGGCACGGCCTCACCGATCCCGAGCTGCGCTATCGCCAGCGCTACGTCGATCTCTTCGCCAATCCCGAGACCATCCGCACCGCCCAGTTGCGCTGCTCGATGATCGCCTTCATTCGGCAGCATCTGATTGCCAGGGACTATCTCGAGGTCGAGACCCCGATGATGCAGTCGGTCGCGGGCGGCGCCGCAGCCCGCCCCTTCGTCACCCATCACAACGCCCTCGGCATGCAGCTCTTCATGCGGGTTGCGCCGGAGCTCTTTCTGAAGCGGCTGCTGGTGGGCGGACTGCCGAAGGTCTTCGAGATCAATCGCAACTTCCGAAACGAAGGCGTCGATCGCTCGCACAACCCGGAGTTCACGGCGCTCGAGGCGTATCAGGCCTTCGGCGACTGCTTCACCATGCTCGAGCTGACCGAGACGCTGCTCTCGGAACTCGCCGAACACATGGCGGCGGAGGGCGCGAAGCACGGCGTCGCGGCGGTCGAGCGCAGTCCGCGCGGCGGTCCGATCCTTCCTTTCGGCGAGCTTCGCATCGACTGGTCGAAGCCCTTCGAGCGGGTCACCTTCGGCGATCTCTTCGAGCGGGCTCTCGGCTTCCCGATGACTGATCGCAGCAGCGTGCGAGATGCGGCACGGAGCCATCATCTGAAGGACACGGGGATGGATCACTGGCTGGTCGTCGACGAGCTCTTCGAGGCCGTCGCCGAACCGCTGATCGATCCCAATCGCCCGACCTTCGTCCTCGAATATCCCAGCGCCATCTCGCCGCTCACGCGGCCCAATCGCACGCGGCCCGAGCTTGCGGACCGCTGGGACCTCTTCATCGGCGGCATGGAGGTCGGTCCCGCGTATACCGAGCTGAACGATCCCGACATCCAGCTCGCCAAGTTCTCCGAGCAGCTCACCGGCGAGGACGACGAGGCCAGGACCTTCCGTTCGCTCGACGAGGACTTCATCCACGCCCTGCGGGTGGGCATGCCTCCGGCTGGAGGCCTGGGCCTCGGAATCGATCGGCTGGCGATGCTCATGACCAACAGTCTCACGATCCGGGACGTGATCCTCTTCCCGCTGATGCGCACGAGAGGGAGCGACGCGGAATGATCCCACTCACCCGATTGCTCCTGATCGTCGCGGCGGCGCTGTTCGCGGCTCGCGCCGTCATCGCCTCGCCGGCGGACGAGACCACACCGCGCGACCTCTGGTACACGCTCTCGATCAAAGGTCAGCACTGCGGCTGGATGAACGGCTTCATCAGGTCCGACGGCCCCGAGGGCGAGACGCTCCGCAGCGGTTCGGCGATGCGCATGGAACTCGAGCGCGTGGGACAGTCGACGGTGGTCGAACTGTTCAACGAGTTCCACGAGACCCGCGAGGGCCGGCCGCTGCGACTGATCGTCCGACAGGGGACGGGGGCGTCGCCGATTGAAAGCGAATGGATCTTCCCCGCGGCGCTTCCGAATGGTGCGCCCGCCGCGGGCGCCACGGTCGAGTTCATCACCCGCCAGGGAGGCGGCGAGCGCCGTGCCCAGGAGCCCTACCCGACGGGCGCCTGGCTTTCACCGCTCGCAGCGGAGCGCTACCTGGGCGCCCGCCGCGCCGCCGGCGCCACCGAGATCACCTACGAGACCATCGACGGCCAGAGCGGGATCAAGCCCGCGCGGATGACCGCGAAGCGAATCGGCGAGGCGACATTCACGACTGGCGAGCGGACCATCCCGGTCTCGGTCTGGACCATGACCAGTTCCGCGATGCCAACCCTCGCCACCACGCTCCACATCAGCGCCGATGGCGAGGTGGTCTGCTCGTCGGTGGATGTGGGGATCGGCCTTCTCGAGACCAGGCTCTCGACCCAGGCGGAAGCCACGCGAATTCGCGGGGGAGTGATCCCCGACCTCATCGCCACCACCACGCTGAAGCCCGACAAGGCGATTCGCGACCACGAGCGTTCGCGATACGCGGTCTACGTGCTCCGCACGCGCGAGGGACCGCTTCCCGAGCTGCCCAGCGCGGGGGCCCAGCGATTCGAGCGGCTCTCGGAGAACAGCGCCCGGGTGACCATCGACCTCGAGCGGATCGACGCCCTCGACGCCGCAGCCCTGGCCGATGATGCCTACACCGCCTCGTCGGCCATGATCGACTCCGACGACGAAGTCGTTCGCAAGGTTGCCCACGACGCGGTGCAGGCCGCGATGCCCGCCTTCGACCAACTCTCCCCGGCGGGGAAGGCGGATGCCCTGCGCCGCTTCGTCCACGGCTTCGTGAAGGAGAAGGGATTCGGCACCGCCTTCGCCAGCGCCAGCGAGACCGCGCGGCGGCGCGAGGGCGACTGCTCCGAGCACGCCGTGCTTCTGGCGGCGCTCTTGCGGGCCCAGGGCATTCCCTCCCGAGTTGCCGTGGGACTGGTCTACGTCGACGCAATCGGCGACCAGCGCAACGTCTTCGGCTGGCACATGTGGACTCAGGCCGCGCTTCCCGACCCCGAGAAGCCCGGCAACGCCGACGAGCGCCGCTGGGTCGATCTCGACGCCACCCTCGGAGGGACTCGCAGCTATCACGCGGCCCATCTGCTGACGGGGGTCACTTCACTCGAGGGCGGCTCGCTCGATGGCGATCTGGCGGCAGTCGTGCCGCTGCTGGGTCGCCTTCAGGTCGAGGTCGAGTCCGTCTCCAACCGAAGTCCGAAGAGCAATCGCCGCGACTCGCAGACGCAGCCCGCGGCGGAGTGATCGCAGCTCCCGTCGGCTTGGATCAGCGGCGGCGCATACCCATGAAGAGCCCGACCACTGCCGCACCCGCCGACGGCAGGGCGCTCTTGAAATAGTTGGAGGCCGACTTCGACTGGGACGCCACCCAGGTGCCGGCCTCTTCCGCGTGCTCGTTCACCCCACCCCAGTCGACCGGCATCACGCCGCTCCACTGCAAGACGAACGCCCCGAGGGCGACCAGGGCGATGAAGGGGATGGCAATTCGCAGAAAGCTGCGGAGCAGAAAGCCGGCCGCGAAGGCAATCAGGAAGATGACACCGATCCGGGTCAGCGCCGGCGCCGTTCGAAGGCTGGTGTTGCTGGTGCCTTCCTTCGGCCCGACAGCGCGACTCGCGGCGCCCGACCCATCGAGGCCGGAGACCAGACTCGGATCGATCGAGCTGCTGGCCGGCTGATGCGGCGGGGGAGCGGAGGCGTCGCGGAACCACATCACGGCGCCGGTCACGGTCGCGGCCAAGGCGAGAAAGACCAGAAGCTTGGTGACGCCGCCGACTCGCCGAATCTCGCCGCCGATTGTGGGGCGGCGCGAAGCGGTTGAACGAACGGTGGGTGTAGGCATGGTGGACTCGGGCCGGATCGGGTCGCCGACCAAGTTGTGGTTGACGGCGGCATGCTCGGCGTTGTGCGGCGAGCCCGCAAGTTGTTTCGGCCGCTCGGACCGCCGCTCTCCCCAGTCGGGATCGGATCGTCGGCTCATCGGATCGGATGCTGTGCGGGTCGGGACTTGGGACGGTCGGCATCGTTCCTCAGGGAATCTGCGGAAATCTGGGACGAACTCGGGCGTCTGGGTCCACACGGGGCCTCTTCCCGGTATCTTGTCCCCCCTTAGAGCGCTTGGGATCGTCCTCCTCCCCTTCCAGCAGATTGCTTGACAGGGGGGCACGGACCTGCAACCTGCCAGCACGCCCGCGGATTTTGCCGTTCAGGGTGCTGTTTCCGTGACGCTCATTTCGGCGGCTCCGGAGGATGGTCCTCCACTCCCTCGCGCCGTGTGGTCTGCAAGACGAGTTCAAACTATGAAGAAAGCAACGCCCTTCCTCCGATCGTTGGCAGTCGCCGCGGTGATCCCCGCGACCGTCCTCCTCCTTGCCAGCTGCACCGCGCAGCACGGCGGTTCCCGCGGATTCCGCTCCGATGTCGACCGTCGGGTGCAGGGTGGTCTCCGGGCCGCTCCTCCCGCCCAAGAGGCCGTGGCTCCCGCTGCGGCACAGCCTCGTGCCGCAGTCATGACCGGTGGTCGCTGCGCCAACTACAGCCCGGCCGCTGGTGCCGACAAGAACGTGACCATGCTCGCGTTCCCGTCCGGCGATCCCAACAGCAGCGCCGTGATGGTGCACCAGATCCTGCCCAAGCAGGTCCGTGCCAACCAGACCTTCCCCTACGAGATCCACGTCACCAACCTCTCGAACGCTCCGCTCGAGAACGTGGTGGTCTTCGATCAGTCGGCTGAGAATCTGACGATCTCGGAGAGCGATCCCAAGGCCAACCGCGGCACCAACGGCCGCTCTGAGTGGATGATCGGCGATCTCGGCCCGTGCGCCACCCGCGTCATCAAGGTGACCGGTCGGTCGGGCGGCGCCGGCAGCGCTTCGAACTGCCTCACCGTCTCCTACGCCAACTACCTCTGCGCCGTGACCCAGGTGGTCGACCTGAAGCTCGAGATCACGAAGTCGGCTCCCGCCGAAGTCCTGCTCTGCGACAACATCCCCATCACGATCGTCGTGAAGAACTCGGGTACTGGTTCGATCGAGAACGTCATGGTCGTCGATCCGCTTCCCGCGGGACTCAGCACGCTCGACAACAAGACCAATGTCGAGTTCGCCGTCGGCACCCTTGCCGCGGGCGAGTCGAAGACTCTGAACCTCACCGCCAAGGCCGCCAAGACCGGTCGCTACGAGAACGGCGCGTCCGCCGCGGCTGGTGACATCAAGGCGATCTCCAACAAGACCACCACCGTGGTCAAGCAGCCGGTCCTCACGCTCACCTGCGAGTGCGAGGGCTCGGAGTACGTCGGCCGCGAGCTGACCTGCAAGTACACCGTGAAGAACACCGGCGATGCCGCCTGTGCCAACACGGTCCTCACGGTCCCGGTTCCGGGGAACACCAGCTTCGTCAACGCCGCCAACGGTGGCACGATGTCCGGCAACGCGGTCTCGTGGAACCTCGGTTCGATCGCGCCGGGTGCCTCGCAGACCGTCTCGGTCAACCTCAAGACCACCGCCATCGGCATGGTCAACACCTCGGCCACCGCGGTCTGTGCCTGCGCCTCCCCGGTGACCAGCAACTGCTCGTCTGAGGTCAAGGGCATTCCCGCGATCCTCCTCGAGGTGGTCGACATCGACGATCCGATCGAAGTCGGGGACAACGAGACCTTCGTGGTCACCGTCACCAACCAGGGTTCGGCCGACGACACCAACGTCCGCGTCGTCGTCGTCCTCCCGGCTCAGTTCGAGTTCGTCTCGGCCAGCGGCGCCACCGCCGGCAAGGCCGTGGGTCAGACCGTGACCTTCGACGCGATCGCCGCACTCGCCCCCAAGGCAGTCGCGGAGTTCCGCATCGTCGCCAAGGCCAAGAGCGCCGGCGATGCTCGTCTGAGCGTCCAGATGACCAGCGATCAGTTCAAGAACCCGCCGATCTCCGAGACCGAGTCCACGAACGTCTACGAGTAAGTTCTCTCGGAACCGTTCTGAATGACTATCGCCAGCGGCGGACCGAAAGGTCCGCCGCTGGCCTTTTTGCTGTCTCTTATACACATCTGACGCTGCCGACGAATAGAGAGGTGTAGATCTCGGTGG